>ERZ857984.2762-NODE-2762-length-9857-cov-2.454193_pt1 | contig 9857 bp, 5 predicted proteins | sample MGYA00519914_ERZ857984 | MGnify/ENA primary metagenome ERZ857984 (study PRJEB31778, sample SAMEA3449417) | human gut metagenome | biome: human gut; feature: human-associated habitat; material: faeces | place: United Kingdom | collected 2010/2012 ... | reverse complement strand
TCCTGTTCTGCCGCTTTTCTTATCCAAATCTTGCGAAGATCTGGCGCAAGTGCAAATGATCCGTTTGGGCATTGTGCTTATCTGAAAAACATTATACAACATTTCATGGGCATCGCGCAAGATACTTGCGGTATGCCGTGCCTTTCCGCTATGCGTTCCCGACATGGGCAATGTTTCAAAGAACGCTGCATGGGCGTTTTCAAAAGGATATTCTCACGCTTAGCAAAGAAAATTCATTTGTATCACAATGCGGATCATTGCCAAATAGAATCTGGTCACAGTTGTATTCAGGCTCTTTGTGTATGTTTTTCGTAATATTTTCCCATCTTTGAGCTTTGCAGGTACATGCTGATTTCATTTGATGTATCTAAACAGGGATGTACTTTGTCAGCTGCCGATTCTGTTGTGATCAAGGATTATCGGGCAAATTTTACAGATTGATGATAAAGAAACAGGAGGACAGCCGTAATTGGCTGTCCTCCATCAAAAGGTACAGAAACAAATGACGTGTTATGCATAAATTTGTTTTTATTAGCATTATGAAATTTATATAATTTATCATATAAATGTTGACAATTTAAAAAAAATCAATAAAATTGTAAATAAAGAGCAAGACTGATTGGTTCTCATGGAGAGGCAAACACCCTTTTTTATATTGATATCATATAAAACAATTGAGTGGTAATGTGCATAGAATTTTAAAATAATGACGTAATATTTATGCGCCTTGCTATTATTTCAAATATAAAGAATTAAAAAATAAATATCCTATTGAGTTTCCGAATGACATAAAAAATGATGGTAATGACATTTTAATGAGGGAAAGGATTTTATATGAAGATGATAATTAAAAGTTTTATATATTCATGGAAAATGATATGGGAAGTTAATCACTTTTCAATGATAGTATATATTGGTTTGCAAATGCTTATTACATCTATTTTATTGCTGCAAACCTATATATTTGGATTGCTTTTAAATAATATTATATTAGGTGATATAGCAAAAATAACATCTTCCGCATTTACATATTTTATATTATTGATACTTTTTTTCATACTGAGTTCAACCAATCGATATCTGAAAAAACGAATAGATGCAAATTCATCAAAACATTTCAATGATATTATTGCTAACAAATTGAATAGCCTTCCATTGAGTTTTATTGATTCTTCTGAGGGAAGAGATTTAAGCGATTATGCCGATCGTTGCGAGGTATTTGTATGTGATGAGATTCCTTTCGGAATATTTACTATAATAAAAGAAATATATGCGTTTGTAATCAGTATCGTAGTACTTTTGCAGCTTAACGTTTGGTTTGTAATACTATACTTATTACTTACTATTCCGGGAATTATATTGAACTATGTTTTTGATAGAAAGGCGGAAAAATTTAGACAGGAATATTCAGCTGACCGACGAAAAATGCTGTATTATCGTTGGATGTTAGTTGATGCTACCCCAGCAAAAGATATAAGAATGTATAACTTAACCGATGATATAAAGCAACGTTATAATGATGAGTATTCGAAATATTATACTCAAAAAAAACAGTTAGATAAAAAATTATTAGTTTTCTCTTTCTTAACTGAGTTATTACGCAGATCGGGAGAGATCACTATGTTTGTCTATATCATCTATCACGCACTCATTGGCTCAATTAGTATTGGTGATATCGCTATGTATACCGGGTATGTTATCACTTCGGCAAATTCATTCTATCATGCGGTCTCTCAGTTTATTGGTTATGTGTTTTATGCTTGCCGTTTCATAATGCCCGAATATTTTAAATTTTTATCCATAGCGTGTCCTGACGATGTTTCTAGTGAAATCAGGTTATCATCGTTTGAAACCCTCGAATTTAAAAATGTTTATTTCAAATACCCTCTATCTACCGAATATATTTTAAAAGGAGTATCCTTTCAAATCAATCAGGGCGATAAAATTTCTTTGATTGGTATAAATGGTTCAGGAAAAACTACAATCGTAAAGCTTATGCTAAGATTATATGAAGTAGACGCAGGGGAGATTCTAATAAATGGTATAAATATAACACGATATGATATAAAAGATATAAGACGCATTTTTTCTGTTTTATTCCAAAATTTTGTCAAATATCCATTATCTTTACGTGACAACATTGCTTTATCCGATTATCAACGCGTTTATAATGATGAAGAGATCACGCAATCACTGAAGCAAAGCGGTATCTATGATGAATTATCGGATAATCTTAACAATCATCTTGATACTAAAATGACAAGAAGGTTTAGTGATGATGGAATTGAACTGTCAGGGGGGCAGTGGCAAAAAATTGCACTTTCACGCGCGTATTTTAAGAATTCCGAAATTCTTATTTTTGATGAACCGTCAGCATCGTTGGATGCCGAAGCAGAGGACAGAATATTTAATAATTTTGCTAAAATATCAAACGGCAAAACTGGAATTATGATTTCTCATCGTGTATCATCAGCAAAAATGGCAACTCAAATTATTGTATTAGATGAAGGAAAAATAATTGAAAACGGTACCCATGAAGAATTGATTGAAAACAATGGTGTATATGCAAAACTATTCAATCTTCAAAAAAACAAATATTTAGCAAAATAAGGTAATCAAAATGGGTAATATTATAATAGTTCTACTAAGGTATATTTCAAATATTTGCTTCGGGATCAAACAAAGTTATTTAGCATCAAAAAAGTTTTTTATGCTAAAGTGTACGACTTTGATTATGAAAACGGTAATTCCATTAATAAATATCTGGTTATGGAAAATCATACTAAACGGAATTAGCGATCGATTCCAAAACATAGAGAAAATCTTTATGTGCTTAATTGCTTATTTATCACTCATGTTATTTAATTACTTAATATCTGTAACCGATAATTATATTAACAATCGATACCAAGATGAATTGCAGTTATACATGAATATTGTTTTGATAGAAAAAGTATCTCGTATAGACCTCGGTTTTTTTGATTCTGCTTCTATGGAAGATAAAGTTAGTCGTGTGCGTGGAAACTTTTATGCTGTTTCAAATGTCACCTGGACACTTTTTGATGTGATATCAGAAGTAATAAGCATCATTACAATTTTTATTATTGTATCAAGTTATAAATGGTGGATGGGATTGGTAAGTATATTATTTATCATGCCACTTATTATCCACAATATAAAGCACACAAAACTTTGTTTTCGATTGGAAAAAGAACAAGAACGAGACAATCGTATGATGGAATATTATCATAACGTTTTTTTGGATAATGATGTACAATTTGAGATCAAGACAAATGGGATTGGTTCATATTTTTTGAGTCGATATAATGACATATGGAAAAAGCTAAACAATATTAATATGAAAACGGAAGCACGACATTGTATTGTTAATACACTATGCCAAATCCTAAATAGTTTAAGTTCTGTTGTTATACTTGTTGTATCAGTAATCGATGTGATCAAAAATAACATTGGTATAGGTGATTTACAATATAATTTCAGTATGGTTACCAGACTTTGTGATCAGATAAACGCTTTCATGAATGATGTAAACCAATTGATTGTAAATAATAGTATGTTTCATGAAATCAAAGAATTTATCGAAATGAAAACCGAAATAGAAAAAAGCGGAACCAAGCATCCGTCACAAAACCCCAAGATTGAATTTCGAAATGTTTACTTTAAATATCCAAACACTGAAGAATATGTTCTAAAAGACTGTTCATTTATCATTAATTCTAACGAAAAAGTTGGATTTGTTGGAGTGAATGGGTCTGGAAAATCAACCATCATTAAACTGATGTTTAGATTTTACGATCCACAAGCAGGGGCCATTTTACTTGATAATATTGACATTCGCGAATATAATATTTATGAGGTTCGAAAAATATTCGGAGTTTTATTTCAAGATTATGTAACCTATAGCTTACCTCTCCGAGAAATCATCGCATTGTCAGATTTTCGTGAACGATTCAACGATGAAAAATTGAAAAAAGCCTGCGATATTAGTGGGGTTTCTCCTATTATTAAGAATTGGGAGATGGGATTTGACAGTGTACTCGGTCGATATTATGCCGACAATGCAAAAGACCTGTCCGGTGGCCAGTGGCAACTTGTCAGTCTAGCAAGAGCATACTTCAAAGAATGCAAATATATGATACTTGATGAACCATCCGCTGCGCTCGATCCAATCGCGGAAGATCGTATTTTTGAACAACTTTATCATCTAAGCAAAGGCAAAAGTTCGATCACAATTTCACATAGGTTGTCTAACACAACACTTTCAGACAAGATATTCGTTATTCATAACGGTCATATCATCGAACAAGGTTCACATTCAGATTTGTTGAAGCAAAATGGGCGGTATGCCAAAATGTTTCACCTACAAGCAAATAAGTATGAATGAAGAGGAACCAAGCAGCAAAATTTCTGATTTTGAATTATTTTATATGAGATGAACAAAGTAAATTTTCATCAGTACCTGCCAATACAATATTATTGATAATCCTTTATTGTTACTTCAAGTAATGAAAAGATTGAGAAAAAATTTGAGACAAACTTGCCAGCCGACAGGTTTGTCTCTTTTTATATTATCAACACGATCTAATGTGTGAAAAAACAGCTAAACGTCATTACAATCCGGCTGTTTTGCTACCCGCAAAAAAGTCCGGGGCGTTATCCATTCTTTGCAGCATTCCTTTCTGCTGTTCGGGTACTTCTTTGGCAGACCTAATCACTATGAATCGATGTTTTCCTCAATCATTTACGGATTGTTCCGATAAATATATTTTTTTATCTAACGCACGCACTTCCAATATGATCAAAACAACCGATAAAATGGCGGAACCACCGTCTGCAAACAGCCCCTCGACCATGACACCTCGGATTCCTATCAGCGGGCACAGCAACAATCCGGAGAATGTGCACAAGATCAGATTTCTGGTAATGGTTAAAATGGCTCCCTTGTATGCTTTTCCGATTGACATTAAGATGTTGCTCGTTGTGATCTGTAGAGAATTCAAAAAGATTAAACCGAGATATGTACGAATCATTGATGTTCCGAAAGCAATGTATAAATCGCTGCCGCTTCCAAACAACAAAAGTATCCGATCTGCAAACACCATGCAGATTAACCACACTGTAACCCCGATCACCAGTCCCTGCACAAGGGAAAAACGCATGGCTTTTTTTATTCTTTGATATGCTCCATGCCCATAGCAATACCCGATCAGAGGCTGTGCCCCCTGCCCCATCCCGGTAGCCAAAGCGGAAACAATATGACTGAGCTTCATCATAATTCCGTAAGTTGCAAGCGGAATTTCCGAACCATATATAGACAATGCACCGTATTTTACCAAAAGATTGTTATTCACAACAAACAGTATTGTCACACACATATTCAATGCAAACTCTGTCAATCCACCCAAAACAATCCGACCAAACAGTTTGACATCAAACCGGAAGTCTTCCCGTTTCAGCTCGACTGATTTTAACCGGAATATCATGATCATAGAAAAAACGAAAGAAGCAGCCTGTCCGATAATGGTTGCCCAAGCGGCGCCTTTCATTCCCCATTCAAATCCAAATATAAAAAGCGGGTCTAAAATGCAGTTAAGAATACAACCGATAATGGTAGAGAATGTTGCCAGTTTGGGTCTGCCGTCGGCACGGAGCATGTTGCTCAGTCCAATCGAAATCATATAACAAGGCAACCCAAAGCAAATAATCTGTCCATATTCCATTGCATAGTCGTAAACCAAATCGGTGCCGCCAAACCAAATAATAATATTGGGAAGAAGTGCAAGCGATATAATGGTAAAAACAATCCCTTCCACAATCAACAACTCAATGGAGTTTCCCATGCAGCGCGCCGCTCTACGCCGGTTGCCGCTGCCTAAAATGATACTAAAATTAGCCGCACATCCGCTTCCGATCAGCAAACCAAACGCCAGTGCAATGGTCGTAAGCGGAAAAATAACATTGGTTGCCGCATTTCCCAGTTCTCCGATCTTATTGCCGATGAATATCTGATCTACGATATTATATAGCGTGTTGATAATCGTAATCAACGCACAGGGAATTCCGTATTTCCAGACTGTTTTGCGGATATTCCCCGTTAGTAACTGCTGTTCTTCCGCATTGATATTTTCTCCCATTTTTTAAGCCTCACTTTCATGCGCAAGAGAATCACAAATGATATATAAAAACGATTTCAGTTGTTCTAAATTTTCTTCTGATAGGGCACAGGCAGCTTGTTGATCGGCACGTTCAAAAATGGCACTCATATCTTCCGCCGCCTTTTTCCCTTTTTCGGTGAGACATACAAACAAGGAACGTCGGTTTCCCTCTTTCTGTTTTCTTTCTACCAAACCTGCGTTCTCCATTCTGGTTAAGATGCTGCCTACGGTGGCTTGCTCAATCTCACAGTATGCTGCTATGGTCTTTTGATCGTTTTCTCCGTATTTCAACAAATAATCCAGCACTTTGGGCTGCCCGGAAGAAAGACCGATTTTTGCTGCCTGAGTTATGATGTTTCGTTGCAGCATCGCGTGTGTTTTCATCAGAAGATAATGTAATGTTTCCATGTTATTTTCCTTTAGTATAAACGAACAATTGTTTCAACACAGTTATCAATGCCAATCACACCGCTATCCAGCGCCACATGATAGTTTCGAATGTCTCCCCACTTCATATCTGTATAAATCTGATAATAGGCTGCACGCCGTTTGTCTTTGTCTCTCAGTCGTTTTTCCGGAGAATCCGTTCTTTCCCCATAGAGTCGGACAATGCGATCGGCGCGTTTGCTCATGTCGGCATGAATAAAAACCTTAAGTAGTTCTGCATGATCTCTCAAAATATAATCCGCACAACGACCGACTATCACACATGGACCATTCTCTGCCAGCTGTTTGATCAGATTGCTTTGAAAAATGTATAATTGATCCTGCACAGAATATCCGTTTTGATCTCTGCCAGAGAAAATCTTCCCGAAAATTCCGCCGTTTGGCACATATTCGCCGTATTCTTCCGCATATTCTTTTGCGAAACCTTTTTCTTCTACCAATTTTCGAATGATCTCCTGATCATAACATGGAATTTCCAATCGCTTGGCAACCATTTTTCCGATGGTTCTCCCGCCGCTGCCAAATTGACGGCTAATCGTAACAATTTTATTTGAATGAAATTTTCTTGTTTGCTTTGATACCGTTTACATTGCAAACCTTACAATTTTGTAAGGTTCACCATTTTTCCCTGATCTTGTGTTATTTTTTTAATAGATCATCCACCCCAAAAGAGATCTGCAATTTTATATGCGATTTTCACAAATCTCACAATCACACACTTCGGAAGGAGAAATTCTTATGAAAAAACGGGGAATATCCATACTGCTCTGTATTCTGATGATTCTGTCACTGTTACCGGTATCGGTTCTGGCAGCAACAGATGAGCAAAATGTAACTCTAACAATTGAGGAAACTTCCACGCCAAATAACGGGGAGTTTTATGGAGAAGGAGAAACCCTTACACTGGAAATCATTTTAACCAATCATAGTACAAACCAATTATCTAAATACTCTATCTATCAGGGAAACATTACAAGTATATATGATACCACCCCCTTGGAACCACAACAAAGTCAAGAGACATCCCGAATCACTACTATATCAAGTGAGGATGCAAACGCAGGGGAAATCATCATTGACGCCTCTGCAACTTATTACCTTAACAACCAAGAATACACCATTCATGAGACACTGACAATCAAAACAGGTATCACGCCCATTACATTGGAAAATGTCTCTGCCTATCGTAATAACAGCAATTTACGTGTATCCTTTGAAAGCAATCGATTTGGTACATATGCTTATGCCATTACCGAAGCAGGAGCATCTGCACCGGAAAATTGGGATACATACACAAAATACGACATGGAACAAGGAGAAAATTCATTTACGATCCCGGACTTTGCGGATGATGCGGCAACACTCTATCTGATGGCATGGAATTCAGATGGCGAGCCTCTTGCAGCACCCATTCAAATGGAAATTTCTCCATCTGTTAACAGTGGATTTGCAGCATTGAGCCAATCCACCGTTCTGCCAATCAAGGAAGAAGTGGAGCTGGGTGGGGAAGGTACCGCCCTGTATGATTTCAATCATTCCATCACATATGCCAAACTTATGAAAGTGGAACTATCTGAACCGCAGATGATATTGATGAACTTTTACGGGACAGAGCTTTCCATTGACACCCGTATCGGGGTGTACCGGGAAGAAAATGGCAGCATTGAACAAGTTGATCATTTTGACGAAGACAATCAAAACAACCGGGGTGAAAGCGCACGTTACATCGTGATAGAACCGGGAATTTATTACCTCAGTTTTGAAGGATATGACGAGGAAGAAACCGGACTATGCGCACTGGAAGTAAGTCTTGAAGAAATTCCGGATAATTTGATATTATTGAAAGATGGATTCAAAGCACTTGACCAAGCAGCGATTCTTCCGGTCAGTGAAAAAGTAGAATTGGGCGGTGAAGATAGTGGTTATTATTATATTAATAACCATTTCACCTATGCCAAGCTCATGAAAGTCGAACTGTCTGAAGGTCAGATGTTGCATATGGACTTTTATGGGACTGAAAGTTATGTGGACACGTATATAGAAATTTTCTGGGAAGAAAACGGAATCTTTGACCTCGTTGAAGATGTTGACCATAATAACTTGAATGGTCCCGGTGAAAGCAACAACTTCACGGTACCGGCAACCGGAACTTATTATATTGCCTTCGAAGGATATAACGAGGAGGATATCGGTCTTTGTACGTTGAAAGCTACACTGATTGACACAGAAGCCCTTGTTACAGGCTTAGACTTTACGACGGATCCCGTCCCGGAAGCACAGGAACAAGATTTATGGTCTTGGGATGCCACTTCCAAAACCCTCACCTTAAAAGACGGATTTTTCCTGCTAAACGAAGATCATACGCAAAATGCAGCAATTAAACTTCCTGATGGTGCAACGGTCATCATTGCCGGCAGCGCAACCATCAATTGTTCAACAGAGTACGGTATTTTCAGCGAAGGCAGTCTTACGGTACGGGGCACTGACACAAAAACCAGTCAATTGGATATTTCCAATCATAATGGAGATGGTGTATCGGCCATCGGTGATTTGACGGTGGAAAATTGTTTCCTCTCCGTCTATTCGAACAATGAAGCAATTTCATCCGATAGCGACCTCATCATGACCGGTATTGACGCTACCCTTTGCGGATTTTTTGGAATTTTAACAGAAGGTGATGTTTCCGTTACAGACAGCACGCTCTCTTTCCAAAATTCTTATCAAGCAATCGGATCGTACAGTAATGTTTCCCTCTTCGAAAGTGATACATCCGTCTTCTCTACCATATATGGTTTTGCTGCTGATCATACAATCACCATCACCGGAGGCAAAAGTGTAATATCTATCGAAGAAGGGGCTTTGAATGCATCTGAATTAATTGTTTCTGATCAAACCGTCATTGATTGGAAAATATTGGATCCCAATACACAACTATTGATGTTGCAAGACACTGCGAACCTTTCTCTGCCGGGTACCGTTTACCTGTATGATACGCAAGGAAATATATTGTATGAGGGAGCCTGGGATTCTTCTTTGATAGATGAATACGGAGCACTTGTCATCGATGGTACAAATGTCGTGCGAATCGAAAATGGACATCATCACATCTATGATCAACAAATCGTGTCCGAAACATATTTGGCAAGCCCTGCTACCTGTACGGAAAGTGCAAAATACTACTACTCTTGTACGTGCGGTGAAGCCGGAGAAGAGATATTTGCAGATGGGGAACCT
>ERZ857984.2752-NODE-2752-length-9884-cov-5.628548_pt1 | contig 9884 bp, 8 predicted proteins | sample MGYA00519914_ERZ857984 | MGnify/ENA primary metagenome ERZ857984 (study PRJEB31778, sample SAMEA3449417) | human gut metagenome | biome: human gut; feature: human-associated habitat; material: faeces | place: United Kingdom | collected 2010/2012 ... | reverse complement strand
TAGTGTAGTGTAGTGTAGTGTAGTGTAGTGTAGTGTAGTGTAGTGTAGTGTAGTGTAGTGACAAACTAAACATATATAATTCCTACCTTATTTTTAATGATTAAATTATACAATATTAAAAAAATATGTCAACATTTATAATGTTAAAATTATTATAAAAAATACTTTCAATATTATTTTAATTATGCTATAATAATAAAATGAATTTTGATTTTTATAATAATCCTTATCCTTCAAAACGAAATTCTATTTTCGCTAAAAACGGAATGGTTGCGACAAGCAATATTTTAGCTTCAGAGGCGGGAATTGAAATTTTGAAAAAAGGCGGAAACGCTATCGATTCTGCAATCGCTACTGCCGCGGCTTTAACCGTTGTAGAGCCTACTTCAAACGGACTTGGCGGAGACGCTTTTGCAATAATTTATTTTAAAAATAAAATTTACGCTATAAACGGAAGCGGATTTTCTCCTAAAAATTTGGATATAGAAAAAATATTATCTCTCAATTTAAATAAAATTCCTCTTTACGGACTTATTCCGATTACAGTTGGCGGAATTCCCGCGACTTGGGCGGCGTTAAATAAAAGATTTGGAAAATTAAAATTAATCGAAGTTTTAAAACCCGCTATAAAATACGCTGAAGAAGGATTTGCAATTCAACCTACTGTCGCATTAGATTGGAAAGAAGCTTTTAATATATATTTGAACGCGTCGAATAATAATAAAATAGAAGAGTTTAAATATTGGTTTGAAACTTTTACTTTTAACGGTAAGCCTCCCGAACTTGGCGATATAGTAAAATTGCCATATCATGCAAAAACTCTTAAAGAAATTGGCGAAACTAATAGCGAGTGTTTTTATAGAGGAGAGATTGCCGAAAAAATAGACAAATTCATGAAAAAACATAAAGGTTATTTGTCAAAAGAAGATTTAAACGATTATTATCCCGAGTGGATTGAACCGATAAAAACAAATTATAAAGGTTATGATATTTACGAAATTCCGCCAAACGGACATGGAATAACAGTTTTAATGGCTTTGAATATTCTTGAAAATTTTGAAGAGATAAATTTGCATTTTCAAATAGAATCTTTAAAACTTGCATTTGCCGATACAAAAAAATATGTCGCCGATATTAAATATATGCAAACTTCTATAAAAGAAATGCTTTCTAAAGAATATTCTAAAAAAAGAGCTAAATTAATTTCTATAAATAAAACTTTGCAACCTAAAGAAAATATTTTTTCTTCGGGCGATACTGTTTATTTAGCTACCGCAGATAAAGACGGAAATATGGTTTCTTTTATACAAAGCAATTATACGGCGTTCGGTTCGGGAATAGTAATTCCAAAAACGGGAATAGCTTTGCATAATAGAGGAGCTAATTTTTCATTAGATAGAAAATCCGACAATTTTATAGCGCCTAGAAAAAAGCCTTATCATACAATAATACCTGGATTTTTATGCAAAGACAATAAGCCAATAGGAGCTTTCGGAGTTATGGGAGCTTTTATGCAACCGCAAGGACATTTGCAAATATTAACTAATATGATAGACGAAAATTTAAATCCTCAATCTTCTTTAGATAAACCAAGATGGCAATGGGTTGGAGAAAAAACTATAGAGATAGAAAATAACTTCGATAATAAAATAGCAAATAAACTTTCAAAATTAGGACATAATATTATTAGAAAATCCGATAAAAATTATTTTGGATATTTTGGAAGAGGACAGATAATATTTAAAAACGAAAATAATATTTTATACGGAGCATGCGAGTCGAGAGCCGATTCTGGAATTTCCGTTTTTTAATAAAATAAATTAAAGAGGCAGAATTATGAAACAATACAAATACTTTTTTATTATAATCGCTTTATTTTATAATTTTCTAAACGCTCAAGATTTGCCGAAAAACGCTTTTAATTTTATGCATTTAGTATTTCCCGATTTTAAAATAAATAATATTTCTTTAGAAGACGATATATATAAAGTGACTCTTGAAAATGAAGCTATAATTTCTTTTAACGGATATGGAGATTGGATTAAAATAGACAGTTCTTTTGAGCCGATACCTCAAGAAGTTTTGCCTAAAAAAATTCTTAATTCAATAAGTAAAAATTTTAAAAATCCTAGACTTATTCATGTAAATAAATATGATAACGCTTATGAGATAATGCTATACGAGGTTATTTTATACGATAAATATGATAGGTTTGCTATTTATATAAAAGAGGATGGCAAAATAATGAAAATTATTAATTAATTTATTAGAATAAACTTTCAAATTATAAGGGGATAGAAAGTTTTTGAAAAAGAATTAGCTGTTATAATAACATGTATAGTAAATAAAATATTAGGCTTTTATGTTTTGCATACAAATTATTTTATTTGCAATATAACGGCACGGTTTCAATAAACTAAGGCACTTTAAAGCTACATCGTTTTCAAATATAATGGAAGTTGGAATAATAAAAAACATATACAGATTAAAATACGGAAACTATTGCAATGGAATAATTTTTATAAAACAGTTATAAATTTAATCTTTAATAATTAATATCATTTCTTAATTTTATTAAAAAACATAATGAATAAATTCTTTAATCGCATTTCCGCTTATACTAAACTGCTCCGAGTCTATCGTAAAATATCCCGTTAAAATTCCGTAAGAAATTTGATTATGCATTTTATTAAAAGTTCCAAAAGAATCTTCAAAATCTTTGCTTTTAATAGTATATACGAAACTAAATCCCGATTCCTTTGAATAAAAATCTACGCTTTCATTAGATTCATGATAAATAAAATCATTGTAAACAAACCATTTATTATTATATAAAAATTTTATTATCTTTGAATTTTGCGATTGAGGTTTTGCATCGTATATAAAAACGGGAATTGGCTTAACTGCGTATGGAATATATACTAATCCGACAATAATATTATGTTCGTATCTTGACGGAATTTTTCCAACCGTATTTATAGCCAAAATCGAACTTGTAGAATTGATTATATTATCGCTTCCAGGAACAATCAAATAACCTCTTGGAAAACCAAAATAATAATTTGCCAAATAAAGTCCTCTATTTTTTCCCCAATTAATCATAGAAGCGTTAAAATTTGTAAATCTAAAATTAAGTTTAGAATCCGATATATTTGTAATTGAATTTTCAAAATTAATTAAAGTATTGTAAAAATTGGGAATCTCCAAATCTAATTTAGATGCCGTTTTTCTAAATTGCGCTCTCGTAAAATTGTCATAATAATCTAAAAAATCTTTATTCTCTTCTTTTATTGAAAAATTTTGTTTATCGCCGTCAAATATATTAAAAGCGTTGTAAGAAAAATATCTTTTTTCTCCGTATTTGTAGAGTTTCCATAAAACTGCATGATTATCATGAAAGAGATACAAATATAAATTTTCTTTCATATCTTCTTTTATAGGAATCGACTTTGGAATATTGGTAAAAGTTCCCGTATAATAAATTCCTTTAGAGTTCATAATATTATCGCTGATTATTGTCGGAGTATTACTTTTCATAAAAGATTTTTTCGGCACTAAATTATATGGCAGATAAATTGAAAGAAAAATAATTATTGCAACGATTAATATAATAAAAGCTATTAAAATATATTTTTTGACATAATCGGAAGAATATTCATAATAATCGCTATTTTCTATAAGTCGTTTTTTTATACTCATTTTAATTATTATTTAATTCGCCGTTATTTAATTCTTTTTCAATATCCGCTTTTACTTCGTCTTCGGTTCTTTTTTCAATTGAAGAATCCAATAATTTATTTAAAGCGAATAAAGCGACTTCAATCTCTTCGTCTTCAGGTTTTCTTGTAGTGATTTTTTGAAGCAAAAGCCCTGGAAGTATAGCTAATCTCATTAAAGGAAAATTATAAAATCTAAAACCTAATTTTAATATTTCATAAGATATTCCCGAAACTACAGGAAGCAATAATATATTTATAATTAAAACGGTAATATTTCCTATAATTTTAGGCGGAATAAAAGAAGAATATATAAAAGAATAAACGAAATAACTTGTAAACATATATAAAATAATCGAAACGGTTAAAACTAAAAACATAAAAGTAGTTCCGCATCTCGGATGAATTGTCGTAAAATATCTTATATTTTCTTTATTTGGATTAAGTCCATGCTCGTAAGCGTTTACAACCATGTGTTCCGCTCCATGATATTGAAAAACTTTTTTAACATCTTTAAAAAATGAAATTACAAGCAAATAGCCGATAAATATGCATAATTTAACCGCTCCTCGAAGAAGATTAAAAGAAACAACATGGCTTTTTTCCTCTATACCGATAAGATTTACTATAAAATATGGAAGCGCTACAAAGAGTCCGACTGCAAAAGCTAAAGAAACTAACATGCTTAAAGTCATAGCCATATTTTGTTTTTTTTCATTATTTTCTTCTTTTTCAGTTTTTGATTTATTTTCAACTTCTTCTTCCAAACCCGCGGTATTTGCAGAAAACATTAAAGTTTTGTATCCTAATTTCATCATATCTACAAAATTAATTATTCCTCTAAAAAAAATCTTTTTGCTTAATTTATTTTTATTTTCGGGAATTGAATATTTTATAAAGTCTATAATTTTATTTGGCTTTCTAACGGCGACTACATAATGAGTTTTATTTCTTAACATAATGCCTTCTATAACAGCTTGCCCTCCGACTCCTTCTTTTATTCTATTTTCGTCTAATTTATATTTCATTTATTTTATCCTAATTTAATTTTTTATTTTTTTTAATTTTGATTTAAATAATAAATTGATTTAAATTATATTAATGATATATTAAATAATTTATTCTTTCAAGATGTAATTTTTTTCTTCTTTCTTTTTATTATTTTATGCATATAATAAGTAAATAAAAAATATTATTATTTTTAGAAAATAACTAAAATCTTACTTTTTTTGATAACACAACAAAGACTTGCAGAAACCAAAAAGAACCAAATAATTATTTCTTTTTTTATAAATAATGAAATAAGGCTACGCTAAAAGCCCACAAAGTGAAGTCGGCTTTCAGCGAAAACTTTAACAATTAGGAATTTAAAGTTAAATATCTATTTTTTAAACTTTATTTTGCAACAGGAATTACATTACATTATCACTGAATTTATTAATCTTCTACCCCTATAAAAAATATAGTCGTTACAAGCATAAGTAAATAAATCCACTCTTAATAAAATTTGAATAAAAAAAGAGTCCGTATTTTTACGAACTCTTTTATTCTTGTAGATTTTTATATTCTATTATTTTATTTTTTAAGAATAAAACCCATTGATAACGAAAGAATTATTGCCTTTATGCTATCTCCAAATAAAAACGGAACAGTTCCTTTCATTATGACTTCCGTAAGAGTGTAAGGTTGAATATCAGGCGAATAAACGGACCAAATATACAATCCTATCATACCGCATATATGAATAATCGCTATTTGGAATACAAATAAAACGGCTGAAGTTTTTACAAAACTATCTTTCTTTATATTGCCTCTTTCCGTCCATTTTCCCAAAGCGAAAGCGCATATACCATAACCGATTATATATCCCGTAGTCGCTCCTATAAGGCTTGAGCCAGCGATAACGGGAAGCCCAACGGCTGCGGCTAACATATATATTGCAACCGAAACAAATCCCCAGAAACCGCCTAAAGTCATACCCGCCATACATACGGCAAAAGTTCCAAGATTAATTGGAACGGGAGTGAAAGAGAGAAATATTTTTATTTGAGAGGCAACCGCTAAAATAATGGCGAAAAGTATTGAAAGCGCCATTTTTTGAACTATGCTTGCATCGTTAATCAAATAAACTCTCGCATCATTGTATTTTTTAATTAGTGTAGTCATTTTTTTCTCCTTAAAAATTTTTATTTATTTTTCTTAATTTATATTTTATTATCTTATAACTTAATTATCCTAATATAGCAAGCAAAACTCCCGCGGCAACGGCGGAGCCTATAACTCCCGATACATTCGGACCCATCGCATGCATCAAAAGGAAATTTTGAGGATTTGCTTCCTGCCCAACTTTATTTGCTACTCTTGCAGCCATAGGAACGGCAGAAACTCCCGCAGAACCTATAAGAGGATTAATTTTATCTTTGCTAAAAAGATTCATTAATTTAGCAAGTAAAACGCCTCCTGCAGTTCCCATAGAAAAAGCGACAAGACCTAAAACCAATATCCCTATAGTTTCAAATCGTAAAAATTTTTCAGCAGCTAATTTGCTTCCAACCGACAAACCCAAAAGAATCGTCACTATATTTATAAATTCGTTTTGAGCGGTTTTTGAAAGCCTTTCTGTGACTCCCGATTCTCTTATTAAATTTCCAAACATTAAAGCGCCAATAAGAGGAGCCGCATCAGGCAAAAGTAAAGCGATTAATATAATAACAGTAAGAGGAAAAATAACTTTTTCTCTCTTGCTTACGGGACGGAGTTGTTTCATTACTATTTTTCGCTCTTCTTCCGTTGTCAAAAGTTTCATTATAGGAGGCTGAATTATCGGAACTAAAGCCATATAAGAATATGCGGCAACGGCAATAGCACCAAGCAAACTTGGGCTTAATTTTGAAGCCGTAAATATGGCTGTAGGACCGTCCGCTCCGCCAATTATTCCTATTGAAGCGGCGTCTCTTAAAGTAAATGTTATAACGGGAACATAAGCCGACAAAAGCATAGCACCGAGCAGAGTTCCGAATATTCCTATTTGTGCGGCTGCTCCAAGCAAAGCGGTTTTAGGATTTGCGATAAGAGGACCGAAATCCGTCATAGCTCCAACTCCCATAAATATAAACAATGGAAATAAACCCGCTTCTATGCCGAAAGTATAAACTTGTCCTAAAAATCCTCCCGCGCTTATAGTAACGGGAATATTATTAATAACCTGAACTACGGGAATTGCGGCAATATTAGCGACTGGTATATTAGCCAAAATGCCTCCCATACCAATTGGAATTAAAAGCAAAGGCTCAAAACCTTTTGCAATAGCCAAATAAACCAAAACAAGCCCCACGCAAATCATTATAATATTTTGCCATAAAGGAACAGATTTTATTTGTATATCATGCAATTTTATTTCGTATTTTTCCTGAATGCTCTTTTCAAGTTTAGCCCGCTCTTCAGCTTTATCCTCTTCGCTTTTAGGAAAAAATCCTCCGAAAGCCGTATTTCTTAAAAGCGAAATAACCGCTTCTTTCATATCAAGTTTTTCTGTAGAATTATTTTGAGGAAATAAAATTGAAGCCGTCATAAATATAAGCGCAAATACTAAAAATATTTTTTTCATTTGTGTTTTCTCCTTTTCAAATACCTACGCTTAACCGACAATCGCTAATTCTTGTCCCGCTACAATCGAATCGCCAGGTTTAACTTTAATCTCTTTAACCGAACCAGAAACGGAAGATTTTATTTCAACTTCCATTTTCATAGCTTCGACAATCAATATTGTAGTTCCGTCAGAAACTTGAGTTCCAACGGGAGAAACTATTTTTACAACCGTTCCAGGAAGTCCCGCCGTTACTGGAGTAGCCGCACCGCTTGAAGTAGCTTGAGTAGGAGTCGAAGTCGTTTGAGATATTCCGTCTTTAATAGAATAATCATAACTTACGCCGTCAACTATCGCTTTTCCGTTTTCTATTTTTATTCCATAACTTGAACCGCCGATTGTTATAGTCACTTCATTGCTTGTCGCTTTAGCGCTTTCTTCAACATTCTTTCTTATTCCTAATTTAGCCTCGCCTTTTAAGAATTGAATTCCTTTTTCTTTACAAGCCGCTGCTATAAATACATTTTCATCCGATAAATCGTTAATTCCCGCGTCTTTAAGCGATTGTTCTGCGGCTTTTCTGCCCTTTTTAGGGTTTTTATCGTCAATATCCATAGCAAGTTCTGTAGTCGGTTGCAATCCTAACTGTTCGCTTGCAATTTTCACTATTTCGGCATCGGGAGTAGTCGGAGTTTTACCGAAATAACCCAAAACCATTTTACCGTATCCGTCCGCTATCTTTTTCCAATTTCCTTGCATTACATTATTAAAAGCCTGCTGAAAATAGAATTGAGAAACGGGAGTTACCGAAGTTCCAAATCCACCTTTTTCAACTACTTCCGTCATAGCTTTAATAACTTCAGGAAATCTATTCATAACATTAATATCGCGCATCATTTGAGTATTTGCCGTTAAAGCTCCGCCTGGCATTGGAGCGAAAGGAATCATTGGCTCTACTGTTCTACTTTCTGGAGGCAAGAAATAATCTTTCATACAATCTTTAAATACTTCTTCTGCGTCTCTTATTTTATCAATATCTATATCAAAATAATAATCCGTTCCTCTTAAAGCATGCCACATAACTATTAAATCGGTTTGACAAGTTCCGCCCGATACTGGCGCTAAAGACAAATCTATATAATCCGCTCCCGCTTCAATGGCCGCTTTATATTGCAATGCTCCAATTCCCGCAGTTTCATGACTATGAACTTGAATACGAATATCGCTTCCAAGTAATTTTCTCGCTTCTTTAACCGTATCGTAAACGACTTGAGGAGTGGTAGTTCCCGAAGCGTCCTTAAAACATACAGAATCGTATTCTACATTATCCATAATTTGTTTTAAAACTTTAGCGTAGAATTCGGAATCATGAGCGCCTTTACATTCAGGCGGAAGAGCCATCATAGTAACGCAAACTTGATGTTTAAGTCCAGCTTCTTTAATACATTTTCCGCTATAAATCAAATTATTAACATCGTTTAACGCGTCAAAATTTCTAATAGTAGTCACGCCATGTTTTTTGAATAAATCTGCATGCAATTTAATCATCTCTCTAGGTTGAGATTCTAATCCCACGACATTAACGCCTCTCGCTAAAGTTTGCAAATCTACATCGGGACCTACGGTTTTTCTAAAAGAATCCATTACATCAAAAGCGTTTTCATTATTATAGAAAAAAGCGCTTTGAAATGTAGCTCCGCCTCCCGATTCAAAATATTTTACTCCCGCATTAACGAAAGCTTCAACGGCTGGCATAAAATCTTTAGATAAAACTCTCGCTCCGTAAACGGATTGAAAGCCGTCTCTAAACGCCGTTATCATAAATTTAATTTCTTTTTTTGACATTATTTAATTTCTCCTTAAATTAATTAAAAACATTTTTTATATTTATTATTTTTTATTGCTATGTATATGAGCCAAAGCTATCGCTACAGCCTTCATTTTATCCCCGCTTGCCGATTGAACGGGCGCTGACGAAATCGCTTCTTCTTGAGGCGGCATTATTTTATTTATTTGAGCTACAACGACACTTACAAATTTCATTACATAAACCAATATAATTAAAAATAAAACTACAACTCCCATACCGATAAACATTATTTGAATAGCTGCTAATATTTCATTATTCATAGAATTTACTCCAAAAGATTAATTTTTTATGCGATAATTATACAATATTTTTTATTTATATTCAAGAGTATATAATTAATTTAATATTGATATTTTTAATATATTATTTCTATTAATAGTTTTGAATTATAATATATTTATTTATTCGTTTAATAGAATTATATTTAAATCCCATGTTTTTCTTAAACATTACTTTTTATTAATACTATTAATATACCACAAATAAGCGCTCTTAATACTCTCTTCTAAACTCTTTTCAGATTTCCAATTTAAAATATTCTCTACTTTCCCAACATCCGCATATAAAACCGCAGGGTCGCCAGCTCGCCTTCCCTTAATTTCTAGAGGAATTTTTTTATTCAAAACTCTCTCGCAGGCTTCAAAAACTTCTTTCACACTATAACCTTCGCCCGTCCCAATATTAAATACATCCGTTTTATTTTCTTTAATTA
>ERZ857984.2750-NODE-2750-length-9889-cov-5.238662_pt1 | contig 9889 bp, 11 predicted proteins | sample MGYA00519914_ERZ857984 | MGnify/ENA primary metagenome ERZ857984 (study PRJEB31778, sample SAMEA3449417) | human gut metagenome | biome: human gut; feature: human-associated habitat; material: faeces | place: United Kingdom | collected 2010/2012 ... | reverse complement strand
TATCAAGTTGGATAAAATTTTTCAAGGGGGAGAATATGTCAAACTTAATAAAAGAGAATAATATTTTTGAAGAAGTTGAGAAGAGATGTCAAAGTTTTATCGATAGCGACCCGTTGATAAACGCTTACAGAAAAAAAGAATGGAATGAGTATTTTTATAAGGAAGAGTTATCAGAAGCTATAAAAGAAAGAGAATTTTCAATAGCCAAAACCATGAAAAAAGACGGAGCGGATATTAACCTAATTTCAAAATATACAGGCTTAACCATAGACGAAATTAAAAAACTTTAATCCGTTATAGATATTGAAAATTTTCAAGTTGATAATCGCCAAACTATTTTATAAATCTACTAAATTAAATACTTGCAATTAATATACAAATACATTATAATAAAAAATAGTAGAACATAGGAGTAATAAATGCAAGAAACTAATAAAAACGAAAAAGATTTACTTTCGATTGGGTTATTGTTCTTTTTTTGTAGAAAAAAAGAACCAAAAAACTACCACTTTTTTTGTAAAAAAAGTGGACAAAAAAACAAATCCGTGCGGAGTTTGAAAGTTGATTAATTAAAACAATGAATATTATTTTTATAAAAAATAAAAGGGCATTAGAGGAGGAAATATAATGTCGAAAAAATTTGATATAACAAAAATAAAAAATTGTGATGAGTATTGTAAAAAAAATATAGTTATGGACGAAGAAAAAGATATTTTGCATAATATACATGAAAATGTAAAAAAGTCGGAGTTTAAGGATTATGAAGCGTTGAGAAAATATTTAATTGATAATCCCGTTCGCAGTGTAGTGTATGACGATAGAATGGAAATGCGACCAAGTTGCGTAGCACGGCTTGATTGTTTAGTTCAGGCGTATGATGACGATATAGGCGAAGGGCAAAAAACGATAGAAAATTTTAATTGGGATGTGGAACAACAGATAATAATTTGGCGAGGCGGTTTTTAATCAAATTAAAAATAAAATTTTTCAAAAATAAAAAATTTATTTTATATATAATATATATTATAATAAAAAAGGAAAATTAATATTAATGACTAAATAAAAGTAGGGGAGCGGTAAACTTAATAAAATTGTTTATAATTATATATAATTAAATTATAAAATATAAATTAAAATAAAAAGGAGATTTTTTCATGGCTAAATTAAAAATATATTGCGTAAATAGAAATGTTACCAAACCGTTAGAGGTTATTACCATTAAAAGCAAACACATGGATAATATTTATAAAGGACTTAATACTTTACAGCATAGTAGAGAGTTGATAAAAGTATCGAGAGATAATTATAAATTACTTTTTATAGCTCCTTATCCTTACGCTCATTTGCTTTCGGCTAATATAATTTTTGACGATGATTATAGCCGTTATAGTAAAAAAGAAGAAAATAAAATAAAATTAGAAATCCATACTTTTGCAGGCACTGATTATAGGGAAGAAGCGGTATTTAAAAATTGCCAAATGAAAATAGAATATGTGGATATAGAAAATGCAGATTTGCCTAAAGAATATACGGAACATTTGCGAATACATAAAAAATATTTGAAAGGAGAATAAAAATGAATTTTGAATGGACTAACTTTTATATGGAATTTGCTAACGAATTATTAAAGTATAAAGATAATCGTAAAGAACTAATTGAAAAAATGAAATTAATTAATAATATTAATATTTCAAAAATAACAATGGGAGACTATATAGACCCTTTTAGTATCTTTGCATTATTTAATTATCAAGGGATTGCACACCAGAAAAAAATAAATATACTTGAAAGTATAAAAAACGAATTTACAATTGAAGTCGAAACACCAAAAATTTTTGATGGTATTCCAGCAATGAATATATATAAATTATGCTTTTTTAATCCAAAAAGCAATGCAATACAAAATGAAATTAATAGCCTATGGGAACTTTTTGAAATCGCTATTAATTATGCCAAAAATAATACTAATGAAAATAGACAAAATTTTATAGAAAAATACGATACCATAAATATAAAAGGAACTAAATTTAAATTAACAATGGGGCTTTTTTGGATACGACCATTTAACTATATAAATTTAGATAAAACTAATATAAAATTTATAAACTATAAACTGCCTAATTATAGTCAAAATATAAAAACTCTTCCTAACGGTAAAGAATATCTTAATTTATGCGATAATTTGCTTGAAGATATAAAAAAGATTAATATTAAAGATTTCCCTGAATTATCGAAGAAAGCTTGGGAATTTTCACATAATAAATACGATAGAAGTAAATTCTTAAAAGAGGTTTATATAACCGAAAAAGAAAAAGAAAGAGGAAAAGAATACGATAAACTTAAAAATTTAATACTTGATAAGAAAAATATTATATTGCAAGGTTCGGCGGGAGTAGGTAAGTCTTACGCTGCAAAAAGATTGGCATATTCTATAATCGGAGAAGAAGATAACGAAAGAGTAAAAATGATACAATTTCATCAAAGCTATTCTTACGAAGATTTTATTATTGGTTATCGTCCAGCAAAAGGTAAAGAAGGATTTAAATTGAAAAAAGGAGTTTTTTATAAATTCTGTAAAAAAGTCGAAATGGACGAAAACAAAGAAAATAAATATTTTTTAATCATAGACGAAATAAACAGAGGAAATATAAGCAAAATTTTTGGCGAATTATTTATGTTGATCGAAAACGATAAAAGAGGCGAGGAATACGCTTTAGAATTGGTTTATAAAGACGATGAAAAATTTTTCGTCCCAGAAAATCTTTATATAATCGGTTTAATGAATACCGCAGATAGAAGTTTGGCAATGTTGGATTATGCTTTGAGAAGAAGATTTGCTTTCTACGATATGAAACCCGCTTTTGAATCGGAGCAATTTAAAGAATATCAAAAGAATTTAAAGAATAGTAAATTTGATAATTTAATTAAAAAAGTTGAAGAATTAAATGAAGTAATAAAAGAGGATTTAGGAGAAGGTTTTTGCATTGGGCATAGTTATTTTTGCAATTTGGAAACTGTAGAAATTGATAAACTTTCGCTAATTATAGAATTTGAATTAATCCCGCTATTAAAAGAATATTGGTTTGACGATAAAGAAAAAGTAAAAAAATGGGAAGACGAATTGGAGAATTCCATAAAATGATACCGATTGAAAATATTTATTATATGCTTTCGTATTATTTTAAATTCGATGCGTTAAATAATAAAATAAAAAATATTGATAATATAGAAAACTACGACAATATAGCCGAATTAACCGCTCAAATTCTTTTTAGAGGCGTAAACGCTTTATTAAAAATCGGACTATCAAAAGAATATATTTTATATTCCGAGCCGTTGTCTACTTTAAAAGGCAAAATTGATATTTCTAATTCCATAAAAACAATGTCAATGCATAAAAAACAATTAATTTGTTTATACGATAATTTTTCAATTAATTTTTATTTAAATAGAATAATTAAAACTGCAATTTGCGAATTATTGAAATTTGATATTAAAAAAGAAAGCAAAGAAGAATTAAGAAAAATTTTATATTTCTTTAAAGAAGTTGAAACTATAAATATATATAAAATAAATTGGAATATTCAATATAATCGAAATAATCAAATATATAGAATTTTAATTTCTATATGCCATTTATTTATAAAAGGATTATTGATAAGCGATTTTCCCGAAAGAAAAAAGAGATTATTTTTAAATGCTCCAAATGACGAAAAAATTTTAAATAGCCGTTATATGTCGGAATTATACGAAAATTTTATTTTAAATTATTATGCTCATGAGTTTAAAAAAGAACTAAAATCAAACGCTTCACAAATAGATTGGGCGCTTGACGATAATTACAGAGAAATGCTTCCTAAAATGCAAACGGATATTATGTTAACTTGTGGAAATAAAATTTTAATTATAGACGCAAAATATTATCCGAATTATACCAGAAAAAAATATAATAACGAAGAAATAATTTCAAAAGATAAATTAATTTCAGAAAATTTATATCAAATATTTGCTTATGTGAAAAATAAAAATTTAGAAAATGAAAATTATAAAGTTTCGGGAATGTTATTATATGCCAAAACTAATAAAGACAATACGGATATTAACGAAACATATAAAATGAGCGGAAATAAAATAAGCGTTCGTTCGCTTGATTTGACTTGCAATTTCAAAGATATTGAAAAACAATTAAACGAAATAGTGGAAGAGCATTTTAATATTGTTAAATAATAATCAAAATCTATGTTCCGATAATGTATATTATGTTAACTTGCATATATTTTATTATGTTAACTTATATATAAATTGTTAATAAATACAAAAAATATGATAATTTAACATAAACTATTAATTTAATAATAAGCCTTGTATTATTTAATAATAATTGATTTTTTTAATATATATAATATAATAAATTTTTAATTAAAATAAAAAATAAAAATGGATTTTAAAAAATGAAAAAAATAATTTTAATTTTATCAATAATACTTGCTATAATATCTTGCGGTAAAGATGGCGGTTCAATTTACGCTATGCATAAAAGATATAATAATTTTATCAATATTCTGCCTAACGATATAAAAAACGATTATTATGTTAACTCTGAAAAATACGGCGATTTGTATAAAGAATGGATAAACGAATTTAATATTTGGACTACTAATACTATTAATAATGAAGATTTAGCAGTAAAAGAAATATCTTCAAGAATAACGCCCGATAAAATCGAATACGCTTTAGAAACTTTAACCGCCAGAAATTACGAAAGAAATTTACCAACGGAACTTATGATTAAAGTTAAAACTCATACAGATAATTTAGCCTTAAATATAAAAGAGCTTGAAAAAGAAGAAGGATTTTCAAACTCTATGTTTTCTCTTAAAAAAGACGAAGCGATTGAACATTTTACTACTGAAGAGACGATTTTTTATTATGTTTGGAATTATCTTATAACAATAGATAGACCTAGAAGATTTCAATAAAGTTAACATAATATTAAGAATTGCCTAATAAACCGCTCCCGATTCTAATCATATTTGAGCCATGTTTAATAGCGAGTTCATAGTCGGAAGTCATACCCATAGAAAGTATTGAAATTTTATTTTTATCAAATTCTAAATTAATATCGTTAAATATTTTATTAAGTTTTTCAAATTCATTTTCAATTAAATTTTTCTCTTCGCTATTTGATGCAATTCCCATAAGTCCTTTAATTTTTATATTTTTCATTTTTAAAATTTGTTCGTAAATATTTTTATAATCGGATAAATTAAATCCGCCTTTTTGATTTTCAAAGCTTATATTAAATTGCAATAATATATTTTGAATTTTATTATTTTTTTGAGCTTCTTTATTTATTAATTCTGCAATTTCCACAGAATCAACGCTTTGAATTAAATCGGCAAACTTTACGATATATTTTATTTTATTGCTTTGAATTCGTCCAATGAAATGCCATTTTATATTAAGATTTTTATTAAATTTTTCAAGCTCCCCTACCCTATCTCTTAAACTTTGCGCCTTGCTTTCAGCCAAAGGCAAATCTAAATTTAGATTCAAAAATTCTTTTATATTTTCCAAAGACGCGTATTTGCTAACTGCAACAATTTCTATATTGTAATTTATATTATACTTTTCTTTTATACGATTGATATTATTTTTTATATTATTATATTTTTGAAATATTAAATCTTTATTATTCATAAACACATTATACTAAAATATTTTCATTTGTCAAAAGTAAATACCATAATATATATAATATTTTTTATGTAAATTTAGTCAAATTTAAAAATATAAATCAATATATCTCTATTGATATTTATACAATTTCTGTTATTATTTAATTAAAATTTATAAGTTTTGTTATAATGAAAAAAATATTTACATTATTATTTTTATTTAGCGCTTTTCTTATGGCGGACGATATTTATATAATGCCCGAGCAGTTGCCTCAAAACGCATTGCAATTTATACAAAAATATTTTCCAAATGTTAATATTCTATATGCTGAAATGGATAAAAAAGGTTATGAAGTTCAATTATCAAACGGAGTTGAAATTGAATTTTTAAGAAACGGAGAGTTTAAAGAAATAGAAGGAAATTATGTCGCTTTGCCTTTTGAAATATTGCCTCAAAGCGTTGCAAATACTGTTGGCAAAACATATCCTAATACGGTTATAACTAAAATAAAAAGAAAATGGAATTTCTATGAAGTAAAACTTAATAATATGATGGAACTTTATATAGACGCAAACGGACAACTTTTAGGACAAAAATTTGACGATTAATTTTTTTATGATATAATTAAATAAGTTTTAATTTAATGGGGGATTGATTATGAATATAAATAAAGTTTATTCTGTATATTATAGCGCTACGGGAACTACTCAAAAAATCGCTTCTTTTTTAGGAGAGACAATAGCTAAAAAATTAAATGTTATGTTTGAAAAGTATAATTATAGTTTGCCAAAAAGAAGAGAGAAAATTTTAGAATTCAAAGAAAATGAATTAATAATATGCGCGTCTCCTACTTATGCGGGAAGAGTTCCAAATGTAATGCTTCCTTTTCTTAAAAATAATATTAAAGGAAACGGAGCTTTAGCAGTTCCAGTTGTTCTTTTTGGAAATAGAAATTTTGACGATTCTTTAATAGAATTAAGAAACATATTGGAAGATAACGGATTTAGAACTATAGCGGGCGGCGGATTTATAGGCGAGCATGCATTTTCCTACACTTTAGGAGCGAACAGACCTGACGAAAAAGATATGGCTATCGCTTTAGATTTCGCCGAAAAAATAGCGGATAAAATAATTAGTCTTACGGAAATTCCTAAAGAGCCGATAAAAGTGAGAGGAAACGAGCCTTTGCGTCCTTATTATATGCCGAGAGATAGACATGAACATGCTATAGATATTTTGAAAGTAAAGCCGAAAGTCGATGTTCCAAAATGCACCGATTGTAAAATATGCGCTTATGTTTGCCCAATGGCTTCTATAGATTTTAACGATGTGACAAAATATGTTAATATTTGCACGAAATGCGGAGCTTGTATAAAAAAATGCCCTGAAAAATGCAGATATTATGACGATGCGGGCTATTTATATCATCAACATGAATTAGAAGAAGAATTTGAAAGAAGAGCCGAACCTGAAATATTTTATATGTAATTAATTTTTTATATTGTGTTTAATTTAATTCTAATATTGTAAATTTTATTAATATATTATGCAAAAATATCAAAAGATATGCGTTTTATAAAGAAATAGTTAACATAATGCTCATTATCGGAATATGCAACTTCAATAATTTATAATAAAATTCATTATAACATACAAAAAGTAAAATATCAACGGTAAGATATAAATTTATTTGTATCATTTTTTAAGTATTAATTTATAAAAAATAATAATTTATCAAAAATTTAAGTAGAATTTAATCATAATTTAATAATCAATGTTCCTATAATGAGCAATATGTTAACTAATTCTGGAAAAATAAATGAATGATAAAGATATAAAAAAAACGATAGATAATATAGTTTGGTGGATACCAAATAGAAAATTAAGAGATTTTATTAGAGAAATTTATTATAAAATAGAAAATAATGATAAATCTATTAAAGATATTAATAATTACATTGAAAATATTAATAATAGCATTTCTCAAATATCGATTGGTAATAATAAAATTTTGGAAGATATTAATTTCCAACTCGATAGAATAACTCCAAAAGCGAATATAGATTTTGTAGAAATACATTTAGCCGAACATTGCAATCTTAATTGTCAATGTTGCCCTCATTTTTCAAATTTAGCCGAACCTGAATTTGCAAATATTGAAGTATTTGAAAGAGATATTAAAAGATTATCAGAATTATCAAACGGCGAAGTAAATAGAATCCATTTAATAGGAGGCGAACCATTATTAAACCCAAACTGCGAAAGATTTTTTGAATTAACGAGAAAATATTTTGATAAAACCGAAATAAAATTAATTACAAACGGAATTTTATTATTGAAACAGAATGATAGTTTTTGGCAATCAATGAAAGATAATAATATTACTTTAGCTCCGACAAAATACCCGATAAAAATAGATTGGGATAAAATAAAAGAAATTTGTGATAATATGAATATAAAATTCAAATTTTATTATAATGAAAATGTTATTAAAACTACCTATAAACTGCCATTTAATTTAGAAGGAAATGAAAATGCAGAATGGAATTTTAGACATTGCTGGCAGGCAAATAAATGTTTGAGATTGGATAATGGAAAATTATATACATGTGCCATTCATGCAAATATAAGACATTTCAATAAATTTTTTAATAAAAATATACCCGTAAGCGTTAATGATTATATCAATATACATAAAGTGAGAAATTATCAAGAAGTTCTTCAATTTTTAGCTAAACCAATACCTTTCTGTAAATATTGCGATGTGAAGAATAGAAAATATGGCATAACTTGGAAAACTTCAACAAAAGGCATTGAAGAATATATTAATAATTCTTTATAAAAAATAAATTAATACAAATTATCAGGATTTAGACATTTCAAACTATCGACTACAAAAATTCCGTTCTTTCTTATCAAGATATCGTCAAAATAAATTTCGCCTCCGCCGTAATTTTCCGTCTGAATGCAAACTAAATCCCAATGAATAATAGATTTATTTCCGTTAGGCGCTTCGTCATAACAAGAGCCTGGCGTAAAATGAAAGCTTCCCATTATTTTTTCGTCAAATAAAATATCTTTCATAGGTTTTGTTATATAAGGATTAACTCCCAAAGAAAACTCGCCTATATATCTTGCGCCTTCGTCCGTGTCTAAAATTTCGTTTATTCTTTTAGTATCGTTTGCCGTAGCTTTTATAATTTTTCCGTTTTTAAATTCAAATTTTATATTCTCGTAAGTAAATCCATCGTTGTATAAAGAAGGAGCGTTATAAGATAAAATTCCATTAACCGATTCTCTAACGGGAGCGGTAAAAACTTCGCCATCAGGAATATTCATTTCGCCCGCGCATTTAATAGCTTTAATATTTTTTATTGAAAAAGTTAAATCCGTTCCTTCGCCGATTATTTTTACTTTATCCGTTTTATCCATAAGTTCTACTAAATTATCCATAGCTTTTGACATTTTAGAATAATCCAAATTGCATACTTTAAAATAAAAATCTTCAAATTCATCGCTGCTCATTGAAGCCTGCTGAGCCATAGAAGGAGTCGGATAATTGAGTATAACCCATTTTGTATTTTTTACTCTTTCATGCATATGAACAGGATTAGAATAAAATTTTTCGTATATTTGATTATTCTCTCTTCTAACCGAAGAATTTTCAGCGTTATTTGAGCCTCCCCATATTCCAATATAGGCGTCCATTTTTCGCATAAGCGCTAAATCAGATTCCGCCCACAATTTTATCTGCTCTTCGTTGCATTCTTTAAGTAATTCTCTCATTATTTGCGGATTATGATTCCATACGAAAGGATTTCCTCCGACTTTATAAACTTCTTTTATTAAAGCTTTAACCAAATTATGCTCTTCGCTCTCTCCATAAACTTTTATTAAAACATTTTCATTTTTATTGACTTTGCAGGAATAGTTAACCAAACTTTCCGCTAATTTATTTATTCTTGGGTCTTGCATTTTTTATTTAATATCTCCAAATTCCGAATATAAAGATTTTATTATATAACATTTTTATTATTTCTCAAATAATATTTATTATTAATAATTAGATAATTAAATATTATAATATTTTTTGTAAATAAGCAAAATAATTTTAATCATTATTCATAGCTTATTAGTATATTTTATATATTTTTTTATTATAACTACAAATTTATAAAATCGTAGTTAACTTACTTTATATAATTACATA
>ERZ857984.2748-NODE-2748-length-9892-cov-4.302735_pt1 | contig 9892 bp, 12 predicted proteins | sample MGYA00519914_ERZ857984 | MGnify/ENA primary metagenome ERZ857984 (study PRJEB31778, sample SAMEA3449417) | human gut metagenome | biome: human gut; feature: human-associated habitat; material: faeces | place: United Kingdom | collected 2010/2012 ... | reverse complement strand
ACTACAAGGAGGGCACGAAAACCATCACCTTCGCGGAATTGCAGGAAGCTATCAGCAACAAAAACGGTTCGGATTTGGATTGTCTTGTTGCACCATGTTAAAAGCTACATTTTGCCTTGAGAAGCAGGGTGAAATGTGGCTTTTTTCTTTTTGAAACCTCCATGTTAAACTGCTTATTAGCAGTAACATGGAGGTTTTGTTATGTCCAAATATGTAATTGAGATTTCGCAGGAAAAAGAAGAACGTTCAATCTGGGAACAGCGGCTTCGGGTGGCCGCCTACTGCCGGGTCAGTGCAAAACAGGAGGAGCAGCAAGGAAGCCTGAAAAACCAAATACGGTTTTATACGGATTACATTCAAAGCAACCCCAACTGGAGATTTACTACTGTCTATTTTGATACCGAATCAGGCTTACGAACAGGCAAGCGTTACGGCTATCAGCAACTACTGAAGAATTGTAAAAAGCAGAAGATTGATCTGATTCTGATAAAATCCCTCAGCCGTTTTGGGCGAGATACCGTAGAAACCATTAAACAAATAAGGAGGCTCAAGAAAATGAATATCGGTGTTTATGTAGAACTCGGAGGTCTTAATACTATGACGATTCCAGACAGCATCATCGACCAGTACGCCGCATTGGATCAGGCGGAGAGCCAGGCACGCAGTGAAAATATTAAATTTGGTATCCGTCAACGGATGCGCAGCGGCAAAACGGTTCTGAATCACGCCCAGTTTCTTGGCTATACCAAAGGTAAGGACGGCGTTCTGCAAGTGGTTCCGGAGGAAGCAGAAATTGTGCGGAAGATTTTTGCGCTTTACGCACAGGGCAACGGCGTCCGCAAAATTAAGCGGTATCTGGAAGAGCACGGCATCAAAACAGTGACGGGGAAAGCAGAATGGAGCACCTCCACCATCGACCGAATGCTAAGTAATGAGAAGTACATCGGGCAGGTGCTGATGCAGAAAACCTACACGCCGGATTTCCTGACCGGCAGGCAAGAAAAGAACTGCGGGCAGTTGGAGATGGTTTTGGTGGAGAACGCCCATGAACCAATTATTGAGCGGGAGCTTTTTGAAGGGATTCGAGCTATTCAAAACAGCGTTTGACAGCGGTATTCAGGTATCCACGTTTGTTACAATGTACGATTCGATCTGAGCTTTACACGCCGAAACCCCTGCCCATCACAACGAAGGAGGATTAAAAATAAATATGGAAAAGGTCGCTCCCATCCCACAAGGCAAATATGTACCGGCAACCCGTTTTGGCAGCCTCATTTTTACGGCCGGGATGACGCCGCGTAAGAACGGAGTTTTGATCTTATCCGGTAAGGTGACCGCCGAACAGCCGCTGGAAAGCTATCGAGATGCGGTTTATCAGGCCGCCAGCAATGCGCTGATTGCTGCACAGAACCAGCTTACCGCCGGAGAGAAGATCAAGCAGGTGCTTCTTCTGAATGTCTATGTCAATGCGGCTCCGGATTTTCAGGTCCATTCTAAACTGGCGGATTTTGCGACGGAATACCTCTGTACCGAGCTTGGAAACGCAGGGTTTGCAGCGCGGGCAGCTCTCGGCTTGGGTTCTTTGCCCGGTGAAGCGCCGGTGGAAATTCAGATGATCTGCGCTGTGGAGTAGGTATTCCTAAAAATCCCGCAGAAAGGCCGTGGCAGCTGCTGGGCAATCACACAGACAATCTCATAAGCTGGACGGAACAACGCGTCTGGCTTTCCGAATTATAAAAGGGGTGTATCTATGAGTGTTAGAATTGCGGAAAGAATGAATCGCATGAAGCCTTCGGGAATCCGCAAGGTCAATGAAAAAGGCATTGGCCATGGAGCGGGCGGGCGAGAAGGTCATCCACTTCGAGATCGGCCGTCCGGACTTCGATACGCCGGACTATATCAAACAGGCGGCTTGCAAGGCGTTGGAGGAGGGCAGAGTTCATTACACGTCGAACTTTGGCCTTATGGAACTGCGCTGCGCCATTGCCGACAAACTCAGACGGGAAAACAGCATCACATATCAGCCAACCGAAATACTTGTCACTGTCGGTCTGTCCGAAGCAGTTTTTGCTGTGCTGGCCACTCTGCTGAACGCAGAGGATGAGATTTTGGTTCCAGATCCCGTGTGGATCAATTACATCAATGTGCCAAATTTTCTGGGTGCCAAAGCGGTATCTTATCACCTGATAGAAGAAAATGGATTTCAGATCGACCTTGAAGAGATTCGCGCAAAACTGACGGATAAGACACGGGCCATTGTGATCGTTACGCCGAATAACCCGACTGGCGGTGTATTGACAGAAAATATGCTCAGAGAACTTGCCGGTATTGTAATAGAACATAATCTAATGGTTATATCTGATGAAGTCTATGAGCGGCTCATCTATGATGGAGAGAAGCATATCAGCATCGCTTCGCTGCCGGGCATGAAGGAACGTACCTTTACGATGAACGGTATGTCTAAAGCATATGCAATGGATGGTTGGCGTCTTGGATATGTGGCGGCGCCCGAAGAGTATATTGCTGTGATGAACAAGTTCCATCAGCATAATACTACCTGCGCACCCAATTTTGTACAAATGGCGGCAATCACAGCGCTGCGTGATGAAGCTGACGAAGTTCAGAGAATGGTGCAGGAATACCAAAGCCGGCGCGATTATGCCGTAAAGGCGATCAATGAAATTTCGAGATTGTCCTGCCGGAGTTCCAAGGGATCGTTCTATATCTTTATCAATTGTAAGAAACTTGGGATAAAATCTGCCGCTCTTGCAGATTATCTGTTGGAGAAGGCCAAGATCGCATTGGTTCCCGGAGATGTATTTGGTCCTGGCGGTGAAGGATACCTTCGCATGTCCTTCGCAAACAGCTATGGAAATATAGTGGAGGGCTGTAAACGGTTAAAAGAAGTGGTTGATGCGCTTTAAATAATGTCCACTGAACAAACGCCGGTTTTTGTTTAGGGCACAGCACTTGGAGCAACAGGACGAAGAAGTAAAAAATGATGCACTGAATCTTCCTGAGATTCAGCACCAAAATGGACATGGCAACCGTGTGAGCGATGGTCTCCTGCAGCTTGGTCACGATCAAACCCAGACCACACTTGCGTTTGGCCAGGCTGAACCGCCGCTCCACTTCGACACGCTCACATTCATCCAAAAAATCCTGTGTTTTGTTACGAACCTCATCCTTTTTCGGCCGGCCAAGGGCCGGACCTGCCAGGTGGATCCCGCGCTCCTTACAAAAACGCAGATTGTCCCGATTTCGATAGATTTTGTCGGCCAGTATCCTGCTGGGGTAGTGTCCTTCCCGTTCCCGGAAACGCTCCACCATGGCCTGTAGATTTCCTGCCTCGTTGTACGCATCAAAGGAAAAGCATTCCAATCGGCTCCAGCCGTTTACAACACTGATGTCCAGCTTCGCCCCAAATTCTACCGGCTTTCCGGCCTTTCCGCGCACAATAGGCCGCAGAAACGGTTGGCTGACACTGACAATACGGTTGGCGACTGTATGGCTGTGATTATCGTACATGTACTTTTGCTGGTCATAGAGGGTCCGAATGGTGGCCAGACGAGCATCCTGTCTGGCTGTCAATGTCCGCCCCAAAGTAATTTTTTCGTCAATCGCGGCAAGTCTGCGTTTCAGATAGCGCAGCTGCTGTCCAACGGCTTTACGGGTCTTTTTTGCACTCTTCTTGCGGCTGCGGCTGAACTGGAGAAAATCTTTGTGGGCCTTCTTGCGATAGGTACGGGGTTTCCGGCCATCTGCCGGATCATGAAGGACATCCAGAAGCTTTTCTGTGTTTTCACGAGCCTCATTCAGCAAAGACGCATCCTGCGGGTACCGAATGTTGGAAGGCGCACAGGTTGCATCCACGATCATGGTACCACTGTTGCCGCCCCTTCCGGGATCATCTCCGTCATCATCCTGCTTTTCCGGTTGACGAACTGTGTTGAGAATCATCTCATTGATCTCGCCCAGTACCTCCGGTGTCAGACGCTTGCGGAAGTATACCATGGTTGACGGATCGAAGGGCAGATGCTCATCATCATAGCCTGGATAGCCGCAGAAGTACTGCAGGCAGGGATTCTCCTGGATCTGCAGAGCCGTTTCTTCATCCGTATAACCATACTCCGCCTGGATGATACATGCGCCCGGTGCCAGCCGCAGAGGCTTGGCCACATTTCCCTTGCGACTGGTGAACAGCGCGGCATAGCGCTTCTCGATTTCCAGCCAGGGGATCGTTTGTGCTTTCTTCACCCAACGGTTGCTCTCTTTCAGGTTCATCCCCACCGGCTGCTTAAAATCCGCTAAACTGATTTGCACGTTGCTGTATTTGTACATGCCAATCACCACCTGTGCAAGCTTTTTGTCCCTTTGGTCCGTTTTCCCTTACACTTATTATACTGCCAATTAGCTGCAAAGTCTTGCACCACAAGGGCTTTGGATATATTCAGTAGACATTAAATAACCGGAATACTTTACCCGCTTTTGGAACTGGCTGTATAGAAGGTTCTGTTCCTGCCCTTTGCTGTATCCTTTCCATATTGAAAATAGGCATAGGCCTTGTTTGAAAAATAAAAGTTGCACAAGAAACCAAGTTATGCGAAGCTATGAGCATGAAACGATATGAATTAACAAAAGAACAATGGGAACGAATCAAGCCGCTGCTGCCGCCGGAAGAAACAGGAAAGCGGGGTCGTCCCTGGAAGGATAACCGGATCATGCTCAACGGAATGCTCCGGATCGTCCGGAGCGGCGCTCAATGGCGTGAGCTGTCGGCGGCCATGGCCCCTGGCAGTCTATATACGCCCGATTCGCCAAATGGCGGGACGACGGCACTCTGGAAGCGGGTATTCCACACACTGTCTGCGGACGCGGATATGGAGAACCTGAGCAGGGACTCCACTTGCGTAAAGGTGCATGAAAGCGCAAACAGCGGGGAAAAACGGCGGATAAGGCGGTTGGCCGTGCCAAAGGCAGGTGGAACACAAAACTTCACGCTGTCGTAGACGGTCTGGGAAACCCGGTGGAGTTCCTTCTCTCCGCTGGAAATGACCACGATTCGGTTCACGCTGTTGAACTGCTGAAAAAGGTCAGAATCGGCGGGAGTGTCGTGCTGGCAGACCGGGCCTATGGCGCCCGGACGATTCGGGAATATATCTCAGCGCACGGGGCCAGCTATGTGATCCCGCCGCAGAGCAACGTTTCCGATCCCTGTCCGGTTGACTGGCATCTGTATAAAGAGCGCCATCTGGTGGAGTGTTTTTTTCAGAAAATCAAGTGGTTTCGCAGAATCGCCACCAGATATGACAAGTCGGCTGCTTTCTTCCCGGCCTTTGTGTATCTTGACTCCATCGCTATTTTGTTGCTTTAGCACAATCTCCGCCTTTTCTCAAACAAAGCCTAGCCGTCCTATTATAATAGTAGGCATCCAAGATTTCAGCATACCTTTGCCTACAATATAATGAACCTTCAAGTTCTTTCAATATGGATAAAGCGATTCAGGGCCGTACCGTTTGGACGGCGGTTTGCTAGGATTTTCCAAAATTTTTAGGATCCGGGAGGCTGCCCGACGTTTCTAAACCGATTCTGAAGACCCGCTTATCAGGGGGCGGAGGAGTTTGGCGAAGTTCGAAAATATTGTTGGACAGCCTCTTGCTTTTATGTTGTGAAGTGGTAAAATATAAAGAGAAAAATTTGCTCAGCAATCAATTGAATGGAGGAAAGTGTCATGACCTCTCGCCTGAAAGAAATGAATGTCGAAGTTTTGTTTGAGGCAGTTCTTCGCCTGAAGACGATGGAGGAGTGCTATAACTTCTTTGAGGATCTCTGCACAGTTCAAGAGCTCAAGGCTCTTTCTCAGCGCTTACAGGTTGCATCGATGCTTTCGGACGGCAAGGTATACAGCGACATCGTCGCTAAGACCGGCGCCTCGACGGCTACCATCAGCCGCGTCAACCGTTCTTTGAATTACGGCTGTGACGGCTATAAGGTCATCTTTGAAAGGCTCAAGGCAGATGGAGTCCTATAACGAATTCGCGCCTTTTTACGACCGGTTTATCCGCCCGGTCGATTATCCGGCGCGCGCACGGTATTTTGACGCCCTTCTGAAGCCGATGCTGGGGGAAGAAAGGCTGATGCTTGATCTCGCCTGCGGCACGGGGTCTCTTTCCGTCGAAATGGCCCGCCTCGGCTATGAGGTAATTGGGGTGGATGGCTCGCAGGAGATGCTCGCTTACGCCCAGCAGAAAGCTTATGAAGCGGATCTGCCGATTCGTTTCTTCCACCAGCGGATGGAGCGGCTGAATCTGGGCGGCAGTGTCGATTGCTGCATCTGCGCCCTCGACTCGCTTAACCACATTACAGAATCCAAAAACCTGCGCCGCGCCCTGATGCGGGTCGCGGCGCATCTTCTGTCCGGCGGGGTATTTCTGTTTGATCTCAACACACCCTATAAGCATCGGATGCTGCTGGCGGATCATTGCTACTGCTATGAGGACGGTGATACACTTTGTATCTGGCAGAACCATACAGAAGGCCTGCTGACCGAAATTGATCTTGATTTTTTCACCGAGCAGCGGGACGGAAAGTATCTGCGGACAGGGGAGAGCTTTGCGGAACGCGGCTACGAGCTGGATGAGATTAGAGGGATGCTGGCCGAATGCGGTCTTGATTTAATCGCCCTTTATGGCGGAGATACGCTTTTGCCTCCCACCGAGGAAACCGAGCGATGGATTTTTGTGACGAAAAAAGGGGAATAAACAACTATGGCAAAGCTCTTGCGGGCAATTACTACCGACGGCGCAGTGTTGGCAACTGCCCTTGATTCGACTGATATGGCGGCTCGTGCCGAGCAGATACATCAAAGCTCGGCAACCGTTACCGCTGCGATGGGACGGCTTCTGACCGCGGCTTCGATGATGGGGGCGGCATTGAAGAACGACGGGGATACCATCACCCTGCGGATTTCCGGCGGCGGCCCGGCGGGCGCGGTGATCGCCGTTTCGGATGCCTATGGCAATGCGCGGGTCACGGCGGGAAATTTGCGCGCCGACCTTCCGCTTAATTCGAAAGGCAAACTCGATGTCGGAGGAATCATCGGCACCGACGGCTATCTGTCGGTCATTCGGGATTCCGGGACAGGGGAGCCGCAGACCGGCTATTCTCCCATTGTGAGCGGGGAAATCGGTGAGGACCTGACCTATTTCTTCGCAAATTCGGAGCAGATTCCCACCGTCTGCGCACTGGGAGTTTTAGTTTCTCCTGATTTGACCGTTGCGGCCTCAGGCGGTTATCTGCTCCAGCTTCTTCCCGGCTCGGACGAGGAAACCATTGAACGAATCGAAAAAAATCTTTCCGGACTCAAGCCGGTTTCCACGATGGTTCACGAGGGGCTTTCTCCGCTTGCCATGCTGCAAAAAGTTCTGGAGGGCTTCGAGCTGGAGGTCATCGAGGAGCGCCAGGTAGAATACCGCTGTGATTGTTCCCGGGAGCGGGTGGAGCGGGTGCTGATCAGCCTCGGAACTGCCGAACTGGAAAAGCTGGCTGAAGAGCAGGAAGTGACCGAGGTGGCCTGCCATTTCTGTGAGAAGCGTTATACCTTTACAAGCAGCGAAATCAAAAAACTGGCCCGTTAAGCCCCGGAATTTGCGGCCGATTTGCAAAAACGGCTTTCTATTCACGATTTTCGCAGCGTTTTTTGAAAAAATTCTTGCATTCATACGAAACGGGTGATATAATAGAACAGCCAAAACACACGCCATGCCATTGTACCGGGCGGTGGCCGGAATTTTCGGTCTCCCGGGCGAAATTTCAAAGCATGGCGGCGGTTTGAAAACCGAAGGAGGATTTTTCTATGGCAGTCGTATCGATGAAGCAGCTCCTTGAGGCGGGCGTCCATTTCGGTCACCAGACCCGCCGCTGGAACCCCAAAATGGCCCCGTATATCTTTACCGAAAGAAACGGCATCTACATCATTGATCTGCAGAAAACCGTCCGCATGATTGATGATGCCTACAACTTCGTCCGCGAGCTCGCGGCGAACGGCGATGCCCTTCTTTTCGTCGGCACCAAGAAGCAGGCTGGCGAAAGCATCCGCGAGGAAGCGAGCGCGCAGGCTGCCCGTTTGTCAACGCCAGATGGCTCGGCGGTATGCTGACCAACTTCCGTACCATCCGCCGCAGAATCGACCGTCTCAACCAGCTCCGCCAGATGGAGCAGGACGGCACCTTTGACCGCCTCCCCAAGAAGGAAGTTGTCAAGCTCAATCTCGAGATTGAGAAGCTTGAGAAGTTCCTGGGCGGCATCAAGGAGATGAAGAAGCTCCCCGGCGCTCTCTTCATCGTCGATCCCCGTAAGGAGCGTATTGCCGTCACCGAAGCCCGTAAGCTGGGTATCCCGATCGTTTCGATTGTTGACACCAACTGCGATCCGGATGAGATTGATTATATTATCCCCGGCAACGATGACGCGATCCGTGCTGTCAAGCTGATTTCTCAGACGATGGCCAACGCTTATATCGAGGGCCGCCAGGGCGTCGACAGCGTCGTGCCTGAGGCTGCCGAGGTTGCTGCTCAGTAAGTTTTGTATTCTGTGGATGCCCGGGCGGTTCGTTCGGGCATCCTTCTGTGATAAAGATGAACAGGAAAAATGGAGGTTAAAAATATGGCTTTTACCGCGAAAGACGTAGCCGCACTGCGTGAGAGAACCAACTGCGGCATGATGGACTGCAAGAAGGCGCTGACCGAAGCCGACGGCAATATGGATAAGGCGATCGAGATCCTTCGTGAGAAGGGCCTTGCTGCCGCTACTAAAAAGGCCGGGCGCATTGCCGCAGAAGGCGTTGTCACTTCAGTGGTCGATGAGGCCAAAAAGATCGGCGTTGTTCTTGAGGTGAATTCCGAGACGGATTTCGTTGCCAAGAATCCGATTTTCAATGAGTTCGTTGCGGCGCTCGCCAAGATTGTTCTTGAGCAGAATCCCGCTGACGTTGACGCACTGAAGGCATGCGTCGGCCCTGACGGTATGACCGTCGAGAAGATGCTTCAGGAGAAAGTCATGACGATCGGTGAGAACATTCAGATCCGCCGTTTCGTCCGCCTCGAGGGAGATCTCGTCAGCTATGTCCATGGCGGCGGCAAGATCGGCGTTATGGTCAAGTTTGATACCGATCTCGGCGACAAGGAAGCTTTCAAGGTCTACGGTAAGGATGTCGCGATGCAGATCGCTGCGATCAACCCCTCCTACGTCCGCAAGGAAGATGTTCCCGCAGATGAGGTTGCCAAGGAGAAGGAAATTCTCATTGCTCAGGCGCAGCAGGACCCCAAGAACGCCAACAAACCCGAGGCCATTCTGGAGAAGATCGCCGAAGGCAAGATGCGCAAGTTCTTCGAGGAGAACACGCTGCTGGCCCAGCCGGTGGTAGGCGAGAAGGAGTCGATCGCCGACTACATCCACAAGGCCGACAAGGATGCCACGGTCGTGGCTTACAAGCGGTTCGCTCTGGGCGAATAGTCCAAGCCGATTTATATGAAAACAGACCGGAGCGATCCGGTCTGTTTTTTTTGTTGCCATTTGCGGCTCTCCGCAGGAACCACGGCGGATATTTCCGCACATCCCTCGAAATCCCCGGACGGGACGCACTCCGGCGTTACCCGTCCGGGGATTTTCTCTCCCGGTCTCTTCCGTGGGCTGCCGTAAAAAAGCAGGGCTGTCGAAAGCCCTGCCTTTTTCATTTCCAGCCCGAATGCCAGAGCACGCGCAGCACCTGTCGTCGCAGCCAGGGCGGGATCGCGAGCCAGAGGCGCGACCGGAGCTGCCAGCCGGGGGAGTCGCAGCTGACGACGCGGCCCGAGGCGCGGATGACCCGGACGGCGATGCCGGCGACGTCGCG
>ERZ857984.2746-NODE-2746-length-9910-cov-7.246778_pt1 | contig 9910 bp, 7 predicted proteins | sample MGYA00519914_ERZ857984 | MGnify/ENA primary metagenome ERZ857984 (study PRJEB31778, sample SAMEA3449417) | human gut metagenome | biome: human gut; feature: human-associated habitat; material: faeces | place: United Kingdom | collected 2010/2012 ... | reverse complement strand
ATTCATTTTCAAACGGCATAGTTAATTTAGAATCCATAATATTCTCCTAGATTTATAATTAGTAAATAAACATAATTTTGAATAAAATGTAAAGTTAAGCCACTGAACTACAGCAGCCGAAATTTATACTATTATTAATAATTTTTATAGTGCGATTGTAACATTCTTTAAACAAATATCAAGATTTTTGAATAAATAATTTAATTAATAAAATTATAATTATAGTAATAGAATATATTTTACAATTAGAAATTTGTATAATCGATTTTAATTTTTATACGCTTTTAATTTTCCAAATTCTATAAAATCGTTAAAATTAATCTCTTCCAAATAAGGAACGGGATATTCTGACATATCTTTTCCGTCTTTTAATGCTCCAAACATATTTAAATTATTTTTTTTCCAATCGGACAATCTATTATAATAACTTTTTATATATCCCGAAGTCATTTTTAAATTGTCATTTGAAAGAACAAAACTTACATACATACTAATATTTGTTTTTGGAACTGAAGATATTCCTTGAACATTATGAGCCACATAATCTAAAGACATTTTTTCATAATAATATGCATTCGTTTCGCTTTCTGCATAAATGAAAAATCCGATTCCTCTTTTCTTTCCGTTTATTTCGTATTCTACGCTTCCGTTATCCATAAAAGTATATAAATAACCGTTTGGAGCGACAACGCTTTTGCCTTTAACTCTATTTATCCATATATTGTCATAATTTTTATTATAAACTTTTGTATTTGAAGCGCATGATATTAAAAATAATAATATAAAAATAAAATATGATTTCATTTATTGACTAACCCCTTTTTAAAAACCTTATAATATATTTTCGACTATTAATATTATAACTTAACTATTGCAATTTAATTGGATATTATTTATATTATAAAATCTATAAAAAATCAATATAAAAAAAGAGGAAAATGGAAAACTCTGATATTGCAAATCTATTAATAGAAAGATTTATAGAAAGCGAAGAATATAAATCTCTAAATATAGATAATGTAAAAAATATATTTGGGCTTAAAGGCGGAAGCGATGCTTTATTTTTTGCCTCTATTTTTAAAGATAAAGGCGAAAGTTTTTTAATAATTAAAGAAAATGAAAGCGAGGCTATGCTTTTAAGTCAGTCTCTAAATTTTTATAATATTCCAAATTATTATTTTCCCGATTACGATAGCATTCCATTTACAAAAATGTCGCCGATAACGGATATCGCTCAAGAGAGAATAAATATTTTATACAAACTTATAAATAAAGAAAAATGCGTAATAGTCTCAACTATAAATTCAATAACTAAAAAAATTCCTAACAAAAAAGATTTAGAAAAATTATATATAAACTTAAAAGTTAATGACAAAATTAATTTAGAAGATTTAAGATTAAAGTTAAACGATTTAGGTTATATAATAGATATAGATATTTCAGAAAAAGGAACTGCCGCCATTCGAGGAAGCATAATAGATATTTTTTCCGTAGGATATGATAATCCCGTTAGAATAGAAATGTTTGACGATTATATTGAAAGTATTAGAATATTTAAGATAGAAGACGGGCGTTCATTTGAAAATTTGGAAGAAATTATTATCTATCCCGTTAGAGAAGCTATATATAGCGATTCTATGATAGAAGAATTTTTAAAAAGAGAAAATATTGAAACGGAACTTAAAGAAAATATATCTAAAAATAAATATTTTGCAGGAAGCGAAAATTTACTTTCTTTATTTTATTCAGACTTGGAAACTATATTTGATTATTTTAAAGATAAAATAATATTTTTAGACGACTATATAAAATTAGAAAATAAATTAATAAATATATTTGATTCTATAAAAGAGAATTTTAATAGCGCGGATAATATTTTTAATATAATAGAAAATCCAAATAAATTATATATAGACTCTAATTATTTTGACGAAATAATAAAAAAATCAATCAATATAACTCATTTTATAATTGAAAATAATACATATCAATTTAATTTTAGCAAAGGAGAATCTTTCAAATCGAGATTAACGGATTTTTTAGATTATATAAAAGATTATAGAGAAAAAGATTATTTAATAATTTTATCAACGGGACATTATGACCAGGCAAATAGATTTTATAAAATAACGCGAGAATTAAAACCGACTATAATCGGAGCAGAAGACGATATAAACATAAAAGAAAAATCGGAAGTTATTATAGCAAGCAACGATAAAGAAATTGATTTATCAAATAATAAAAATAATTTCTATATTATAACCGCTCCTTCTTCTTCAGGATTTATAAAAGAAGATATAAAAATTATATTCATAGCCGATTGGGAAGTATTCGGAAGAAAAAGAAAAAAGATAAAAAAACTTCCGAAAGTAAATAAAAATATAATAGACACTTTTGTCGATTTAAATGTCGGCGATTATGCAGTTCATATAAATTATGGAATAGGAAAATATTTAGGCTTAACTAGAAAATCATCCAATGGAAAAGAAAAAGATTATTTAACTTTGGAATATTTGGAAGGCGATAAATTATATATTCCCGTAGAGCAGATGAATTTTGTTCAAAAATATATTTCAGGAGGCGGACATACTCCAAGATTAACTTCTTTAAGAACGAGCGCATGGGAGAAAATAAAGAGCAGAGCTAAAGCGGACGCTTTAACTACGGCAAGAGATTTGATAAGGCTATATGTAATAAGGTCTAATATTCAGGGAAATATTTACGGACATGACACTCAATGGCAGGACGATTTTGAAGCTTCATTTAAATACGAAGAAACTCAAGACCAATTAAGAGCGATTAACGATATTAAAAAAGATATGGAAAGCGGTAAAATGATGGATAGGCTCGTATGCGGAGATGTGGGATTTGGAAAAACAGAAGTCGCTTTTAGAGCTATTTTTAAGGCAATAATGGCGGGAAAACAATGCGCTATGCTATGTCCGACTACTATTTTATCTCAACAGCATTACAATAACGCTAAAAAAAGATTTGAAGATTTTCCGATAACGATAAACGCTTTAAACAGATTTGTAAATATGAAACAAGCTCAAGAAAATAAAGAGAGTTTAAAAAACGGAGAATGCGATTTAATAATAGGAACTCATGCGCTTTTGTCAAAAGATATTGAATTTAGAAATTTGGGATTAATAGTAATAGATGAAGAGCAGAGATTTGGCGTAAAACATAAAGAAACTTTAAAAAAATTAAGATTGGAAACGGATGTTTTAACTTTATCGGCGACTCCGATTCCTCGAACTTTAAATATGGCTTTAACGGGAATAAGAGATATAAGCGTAATAGAAACTCCGCCTTTAAATAGAATTCCTGTAAAAACTTTTGTAATGGAATTTAACGAAGAGGTTGTAATATCGGCTATAGATAGAGAACTTAAAAGAAAAGGACAAGTATTTTATTTATATAATAGAGTCGAAGGAATTGATTCTTTCGCGCTTATGATAAAAAAATTATGTCCGAAAGCAAAAATATGCGTAGCTCATGGAAGAATGTCGGGAAATCAATTAGAAAAAATAATGAGAGATTTTATAGATTATAAATACGATATATTGGTTTCTACAACGATAATAGAAAATGGAATAGATATACCGAACGCCAATACTATATTAATAGAAAACGCCCATACTTTCGGGTTATCGGAACTTTATCAATTAAGAGGAAGAGTCGGAAGAAGCGATAGAGAAGCTTACGCCTATATGTTTTATCCCGCTAATTTGGCTTTAAGCGAAATTGCATATAAAAGATTATCGGCAATATCGGAACATACAGATTTGGGAGCGGGATTTAAAATAGCGATGCGAGATTTGGAGATAAGAGGAGCGGGAAATATTTTGGGAGATGAGCAGTCGGGAATGATTTATCAAGTAGGATACGAATTATACACTCAAATGCTTGAAGAGGCTACTAATGAATTTAAAGGAGATATTAAAGAAGTCACTTTTGACACGGTTATAGATTTTAAATACGATTTATATATACCCGATTTTTATATTTCGGATGTTAAAGAAAAAATATCGGTTTATAAATTAATTCTTCGTTCTCAAAGCGATGAAGATATAGAATCTTCAAAAGAATATATGACTGACAAATATGGAAAAATTCCTAAAGTAATAGAAGATATATTTGAAATAGCTAAACTTAAAGTAATATTGAAGAGAGCGAGAATATTATCGGTTATAGAAGGACAAAATTGCTTATATGTTAAATTAGATAAATATTCGCATATAGATACAAATAAACTTATGCAATTAATTAATTCAAAAGATTCTAAAATAAAATTTGATTTGAATAATTTTAATCAACTTATAATATCCGATATTGAAGACGCTGAAAATAATTTAAACTTAAAAATAGAGAAAGTAAGAAATTTAGTTTTGGCGATTGAAAGCCATGAAATCAATATTAAAAAAGATAATAACGATAATAAAATTAAAGACATTATAGAAGAAAATTTAGAATCTCAAAAAATCGAAAATAAAAAATCGCCTATTAAAAGAAATGTAAGAAAAAAGCCTTTAAAAGTAATAATAAGAAAATCAAAATGACAATTTGAAATTAGTCGTTGGAGTGTCCTTTAGTCTCAAAGCAATATATAATTAAAAAACCGAGCCTTTAATTAAAAAGAACTCGGTTTTATTTTCAAGTAAATATTTTTTATGATAAATTAAAAAGCGTTTATTATTCTTTAATTAGCGATAATAAAAATTAATTATTTCTATTATCAATCTAATAATAGATATAATAGGTATAGTAGTAAATGTTATATTTAATATTATCTTTACTCCTATTTTTTTATCATAATCAATATTTCTTTTGCGTCTCCTATAAGCGTCATATCGTCTCTTCATTATGCATCACCTCCCCTTTATCCAAATTTAAATGAAGTCTTTCAGTTAAAAAAGAAAGGGGCAATTGAGCGATAATTCTAATTATTAGAATTAACAGAGTTATAGAACAAGTATGTATTTTGATTACATAGTAGTCTTGAGCTTCTATATCATAATGAAATTTGATTGACATATTTAATTTACCTTAAAAATTATTTAATTTTGCGATTTATTTAAAGTGCCTTTATAAGTTTCTCTAACACTTCCTGCTCCGCCCGAAACAGCCATTACATATTCAACCACAGTAATCGTATCGCCCGAAACTGTAAACTTTATATATTCTTTGTAAGAACCACCGTCTACGGAACTTTCACCATTTGCCGAATATTCATTGCCTGATTTGAGTATTTGAACTTTATTTAATGTATTAAGCAGGCTAGTTACGGTAAGGCTATTATTCGCTATGGACAAGGTAAAATCGTTAAAGGTTGTCCCTTGATTTCCATAGTCTGGGTCTCCTTCCTGATCCGTGCGGTTAAGAGTTCCCGTGTAGTTGCCATCCGTTAAATCTGTCGCTGGGTCACCCGTAGCCGTTGGAACGGAATAATCGTCTCCACTTCCCGTTTTGTCGTTATTTTTACAGCTTATAGATAAAGCCATAACTAAAGCTCCTACGACCATGTAGGTAAAAAGTTTTTTGTTTTTAGAATTTTTCATTTTCAAATTCTCCTTTTGAAATAAATTTTTATTTATAACTAAACAAGGATTTTTAATTTTCCTTGATAAGCTATCGAAAGTAAATTTAATTGAAGTTAAAAAAGTTTTAACTAAATTATGCAATAAAATTGAGACACTTAAAAATTTAAATGCCTTTAAAAATTGAGATATATAAAATTTAAAATTATTATTTAAAAGACAATTATGGCTTTGCTTTGCTTTGCTTTGCTTTGCTTTGCTTTGCTTTGCTTAACAAATTTACAGTATTTTTATTTGTTGTGATTTTCATATTAAACTTTCCTTACCGATTTCTCGGCAAATATTTTTACAATTAAATTATACAACATTTAAAAAAAATTAGTCAATAGTTTATTTTAAATTTTTTTCAATATTGATTAATTTAATTTAACAATATTATAAAATATTTAAAAAAATTTGTCAACTATTTATTTTAATTAATTGAATAATATTTTACAACATTTAAAATTTTTGTCAGCTACTTATTAATTTTAAATTCTTTAATATAAATAAAAAAGAGCCGTTATAAAACGACTATTAAATATTAAACTTAAATCAATTTTATCTAATTCATTTTATAAAAAATTATCAACATTAAACTAATTTGCAAAATAATATGCATCCTCGCAAAAAGAAACTATAGCGCATGTTGTAAGCTCTGGGTCCATCATATAACTTTCGGTTAAAGTAATTCCAAATCTTTCGGGTTTTAATCTGTCAAAAATTATTCTATTTCCAAACATATTTGTCAAAGCCTTATAACCAAAAGAATATCTGCATCCTACATGCTTTCTCTTTCCGTTATTTTTTAGACAAAGCAAATTATCCATATTTGTTTGAAGTATATCGACATAGTTTTCGATTATATTTATTCCGATTGCATTATAAAAATAATAATCTTTATAATCCGAATTGTCATATAACATTTTTAAAAAATTTGCGAATTTATTTCCTAAACTCACAACTGTAAAACCAATCGTATCTTCTTTTTCTTCAAAAAAATCAACTATAGAATTATAAGGTTCTTTAGGCATTCTCTCTAAAGGAATTTCAATAATTTTGTCGGTTAATTTATTGTCTTCGGCGTCAAATATAAAAAGTTTATCGTTTTCTGTAAATGTTTTATAAAATCCGTAAATCATTACAACTTCCATTAAATTATTTTCTATAATATTATTTTTCATTTCCTCGTATTTCGGCTCTACTTTATTTTTAATCATTTCGTTATATTTTTCCATATCCTGATTTTTTGTCGAATATCCGAAACCCGCTCTAAATAGTCTAATTTTATTTATCATATCAAAAGCTTCTTTTTCGGTTTTCTTATTGAAATCAAAAACTTTGCTTCCGTAAAACGGAGGCTTATTTATAGAATGTAAATGATTATTATGATTTATTTGCATTTTTACTCCTTTTATTTATAGTCGTTGCAATACTCATTTTGAGGTATGTCAATCTACTATTAATAAAACTCAATTTTATTCATTTTATATTATTTGCCGTAATCGGACTTTAGTCTTATTTTTTATTTATTATCTCTATCTTTTATTATTTCCTTAATCGCTATTATATCGTCAAATCCGTCTTTGCAATAAAATATTTTAGCCATTCCTCCATAAGCTTCTTTACAATCTTTTTCTACAAATTCTCTTGTCAAAGCGGCGCCTCCAAGCAAAATTGGAATTTTTAATCCTTTTTCTTTTATATAAATTAAATTCTCTTTCATTACTTCGGTTGATTTTACAAGCAAGCCCGACATTCCTATACAATCCGCATTATTTTCAAAATAGGATTCTAAAAATTTTTCTATCGGAACTTTTGTCCCAATATTAACCGTTTCAAATCCGTTATTTTTAATTATAATTTCAACCAAATTTTTTCCAACATCATGAACATCTCCCGCAACCGTTCCCAAAATTATTTTAGCGGTTTTTTCCTGTTTTGTTTTCGTTAAATACTCCGATAAAAAATCAACGCTCTTTTTCATTACTTCCGCCGAACCTAAAACAAAAGGAAGTTGAATAGTTCCTTCTCCAAATTTTATTCCTATATCGTCCATTGTCGGAAGCAAAATTTCGTCAATTATAGCTTGAGCAAATTTTTTCTCTCCGCCGAATATATCGCTATTTGTTTTAGCCTCATTCAAAAGGTTTTGCATATCCTTCCATTCTCCGTCAACCATAGCGTCTCTTATCGCTTCTCTAATCGGCTTTTTTATATTTACATTTATATCTTTAATTTCTTTTTTGTCTGAAAAATGATTTATATAATTTATAAGAGGCTCTTTTGTATTTTTTTTATTATATATAAGTTCTCTTGCAAGTTCTATTTCTTTATCCGATATTTTTGAAAGAGGAAGAATTTGAGCGACATTTATTATTGCCATTGTAAGTCCATGATTTATAGCCTCGTATAAAAAAACTGAATTTAATATTTTTCTTGCCTCTTCTTTTAATCCGAAAGATATATTTGAAACGCCCAAACTTATTGAAGCTTCGGGATATTTTTTTGATAATTCTTTTATCGCATTTAAAGTTTCCATTCCCGCGTTAAAACTATTTTCATCTCCGCTTGCTAATGTAAAAGTCAAAGGGTCGAATATAATATCATGCGGATAAATTTTATGAATATTAACCGCTCTGTTATACATTCTGTCGCACATAGAAATTTTATCTTTATAAGTTAATGCCATAGCTTTTTCGTCTATTGTAAGAAGCATAATAGCCGCTCCGAATCTTTTTGCCAATTTGCATATAGCGTCAAATTTTTCTTCTCCTTGTTCCATATTTGCCGAATTTATAATCGGTTTTCCGCCATAAACTTTTAAAGCCTCTTCTATAACATTAGGTTTTATAGCGTCAATAACCAAAGGCAGAGATATTTGTTTAACATAAGCAGAAAGTATTTTTTTTATATCTTCAATTTCATCTCGCCCAGCCCAAGCCGCGTTAATATCTATAGCATGGCTTCCAGCTTTAACTTGCTTTATTCCAATATCAAGCATTCCGTCCATATCGCCTGCAATCATAAGCTCTCTAAAAACTTTACTTCCCGTAGCGTTGCTTCTCTCTCCAATCATTAAAGGTGCGGGTTCTTGTTTTATGCTTACTATATTAAATAAACTTGAAATATAAGGACGCGGTTTATCTAATTTAGGTTTTTTAGGTTTAAAATTTTTCGCTATTTCGGATAAAGCTTTTATATGTTCAGGAGTAGTTCCGCAGCAACCTCCAATAAATGCAAGTCCGTCCAAATTAAAAAACTCGCTGTTAATTTCGGCAAACTCTTCAGGTTGCATGCTATAATATGCTTTACCGCCTCTATTTTGAGGAAGTCCCGCATTGCTATGAATCGTCACGGGCAAATAAGATATTTCCGTTAATTTTTTAATATGCCTCATTGCCATATCGGGTCCCGTTCCGCAATTCATACCGATTGAAAATATATTTAAATTCGACAAAACCGTATAAGCCGTTTCAATATCCGTTCCTAAAAGCATAGCGCCTTCTTTTTCTATCGTAACCGAAACCATTATTGGAATATTTTCGTCAATATCGTTGCATGCTAAAATTCCCGCTTTAAGTTGTAAAATATCTTGAGCCGTTTCAAGCAAAATAATATCGACTCCTCCGTATATTAATCCTTTTATCGCTTCCGAATAACCTTTATAAAGTTCGTCAAAACTTATTTGTCCTAAACTTGGAAGTCTTATTCCTGGTCCTAAACTTCCCGCTGCAAAAATATCTCTGTTTGAATTTGTTTTTTCTTTAAATTCTTTTATAGCTTCTTTCGATATGATTGCAGATTTTTTTGAGATTTCATAAGCCATTTCTGAAATATCGTATTCGCTCAAAACCGAAGGAATAGCGCCAAAACTATTTGTTTTTATTATATTAGCTCCCGCATTCAAATAATCAATATGCACTTCTTTCATTATATGCGGAGCGTTTATATTTAAGATTTCATTGCATCCTTGAATATTATTTCCGTTTATAATCCATTCTTCTTTTTTAATTTCTTTTTTTTGAAGTTCCGTTCCCGTAGCGCCGTCAATTATTAAATATTGATTTTCTATTAGTTCTTTTAATCTTTCTTTTATTTTAATAAATTTATTCATATTTATTCTCAATAATCGTCTTCATCCTCGTCATAATCGTAATCTTTTCTTTTAGCGCCTAATTTTTTAAGAGCTTCTTCGGTTTCCTCGTCTTTAGCGTAATTTAAAACTCCTTTTTCCTTCGTCAGACGCTTTTTTAATAGCTTTTTTTATATAAGCTGCATACCATCTATTTATCTCTTGAAATTCTAATTTTTTAATAACATAAACTTTA
>ERZ857984.2744-NODE-2744-length-9914-cov-4.475505_pt1 | contig 9914 bp, 9 predicted proteins | sample MGYA00519914_ERZ857984 | MGnify/ENA primary metagenome ERZ857984 (study PRJEB31778, sample SAMEA3449417) | human gut metagenome | biome: human gut; feature: human-associated habitat; material: faeces | place: United Kingdom | collected 2010/2012 ... | reverse complement strand
AATCCGCAAACTGCGCCCGCGAGCCGTCCGGCCCTTCATACCGCCGACGGTCATTCTGATGATGCGGCTCGATCTGGCTGATGAACAAAAAAAACGGCTCTGTCTGTTCCTTTCGGCCATGCAGAAAATCAATGGCGAAATTGTTGATGCAATCGGCCCGATAGCCCATAAATGGGACACGCTCGTTATCTGCGTTGTACACATAGCCGTTATAGCCGTGGCTGGTGAACTCCAGCACATCGGCGGCCATCCAGTAATCCCTGTATCCGCCCCTGCGCTCTTGGGGTATGGCGCTCGTTTCGTAATTTATACCCGCGGCATGATCGGTGGCAAGATGCCATTTCCCCACGTAGGCCGTAGCATAGCCCGCCTCGTTGAAGCTTTGCGCCAGCGTTTTCACGCTGCCGAACGGCAGCGCGCGGCCGTTGATCTCGCAGCCCACCTCGGTGGCGTAACGTCCCGTTTGCAAGCAGGCACGCGCAGGACCGCACACCGGCTGGCAGGTAAACGCATTTTCATACCGCGTCCCGTTCGCCGCCAGTGCGTCCAGATTCGGCGTTACCCGCAGCGGCTGCCCGTAACAGCCCAGCGTATCCCAGCGCTGCTGATCGGAAAAATAAAAAACAATATTCGGTCTGCTCATATTTGTCCCTCTCATTGCGGCCTTGGCCGCAGAATACGGACGACAACGCCGTCCGTCAAACAGAGCGCAGCTTATTGGTAGCCGTGATTATAAACGCCCAGCAGTGCCAGAACGCCGCCAAGACCCAACAGCTCCACAGCCAGGCCCGTCAAGCCCGTGGACAGGCCGCCCGAAGCGCCCAGATTGTGCCCGATGACGACCAGTGCAATACACACGGCCAAGGCAAGCAGCCCGGCAACGATCTTTACCTTCTTTTTTGTATATTCGTTCACAGCGATCCCTCCTTAGCCCTTTATGCCGCCGATGGTCATGCCCTGCGTCAGCTTTTTTTGCACGCACATATACAAAATCAGCGTCGGCACCATTACCATCACCATACCTGCGTACATCTGGCCGTACTCAGCCTTTGCGTTTTGCGCCTTCATCAAGTTCAGCAGGCCCACCGGCAGCGTGCGAGCGCCGTTCGGATCGGTAAGCATCGTCATTGAAATGATATACTCGTTCCAATAGGCCAGGAACTCAAATAGAATGACCGTGATGATGCTGGGCTTTGCCATAGGCAGAATGATTCGGACCATTGTGGTAAAATAGCCCGCACCGTCCACATAGGCCGCCTCCTCGTAATCCTTAGGAAGCGTAGACAAATAGCTGCTCAACAGATAAATCGTAAAGGGCAGCGTTGTCGCCGCCAACACCAGCGCGACGATGAACGGGTTGTTCAAAAAGACGCTGTGCCCAAACAGGCGCTTTACCAGCTTATCGCCGGAGACGAACATTAAAAAGATGGGAACGACAATATAGCTCACGTTGATAAACAGCCCCGCCATAAAGCAGGTGTTCAGCAGCTTACTGCCTTTAAATTTGTATCGGCTCAATACATAGGCGGCGGGCAGCGCCACTACCAGCAAAATGCACAGCGCCACGGCTGTGATCATGATAGAGGTAAAGAAATAATCGCCCATGCGCGCCTTTGTCCATGCGTCTGCAAAGTTTTGCAAGTACAACCCCTCGGGCAGCGCAAAGGGGTTGCCGTAAAATTCGGAGTTTTGCTTTACGGAGGCCATAAATACCCACGCCACCGGAACGACGATAACGGCTGTCAGCACGGCCATCAGCAGGTACACAAAAAACTTGCTAACGGCGTTGCTTTTTTCACCCGCCAGTTTTTGTCTGTGATTCATTCTCGCACTTCCCTTTCTTAAAATTCCAACGGCTCGCGTTTGGTAACCTTGTTAACAATGGCTGCCAGCGCAAAGGAGAATGTAAACACCACAACGCCCACAGCCATGCCGTAGCCATACGTGGAATTCGTATAAGCCTGTTTGTACATATAGCTCAGGAACACTTCGGAGGCTCCATCCGGGCCGCCGTTTGTCATTGCCTTTACAAACAAAAAGCTCATATTGATGTTGGAAATAATAAAGAACGTCAGTGTTGTGCGAATATTGGTCCAGATCAGCGGCAGCGTAATGGAGAAGAATTGCCTTGTCCGGGAGGCACCCTCCAAATTTGCACATTCATACAGACTTTCGGGAATGGCGGACATGGATGCCATATACATAACCATATAGTAGCCGATCGCCTGCCACACCATGGCAATAACCAAACTGTAGATGACGGTCTTTTGGTCGCCCAACCAATAAATCGGGTCTGCATCGCCCCGGAACAGACCCCGGAACAGACTTAGAATATTGTTCAGCAGGCCGCGGTTTGAATCGTAAATGGCGCTGAAGATCGCGCTGATCACGACCACCGACAAAATATTCGGGACATAGAAAACAATGCGGAAGAAATTTTGGCCACGAAGCTTTTCCCTCGTAAGCAGGTACGCAAACAGCAGCGCAAGTGTGATCGTGATCAGCGTGACAACGACGATCAGCAAAATGCTGTTGCGGCAGGAACGAAAAAAGTTCTCGTCTTGAAACAGCGTAACAAAATTGTTCAAGCCGACAAAGGTTTTATTGGCGGAATATCCGCCCCACTTGAACAAAGACATGCGAAATACATTGAACGTGGGGATTACAAGGAAAATAAGCGCCAGAATGGTCGCCGGGGCTACGCAAGCTACAATAAATCGGCTGCGCGCTTTATTTTTTTGCATCGTGCCATCTCCATTCCATTTAAAAAGCGGCGAGCAAAAGGGCGTTTGCCTTCTGCTCACCGCTTGGTTTACCCAATTACCTACACGGCTGGCACAGCTGAAATGCCGCCTTGTTCAATTCGGTTCGCCTTGAGTTTTTAATTCAGGCCATTGTGAATGCTTACAGCGCAGCACGCAGCGCAGCGCAGGATTTTTGCACGGCGGCCTTCCAATCGTCTACCGTCTTGGTTCCGTTTACAACGCTGTCCATCGTGAAGCAAACGTCCTGCTTGATGTTGACACCTTCCACGGGGGCTGTGGTTGCAAAGGTACCAATGGCCGCCTTCGCTCCGTTGTCATACACGCTGTAGTAAACCTTGTTATCGTCGGAAAGCTTATCTGTCATGCCGGTGATGGGCTGAACGGCGGGCGTAGAACCGGCAGTCGCAAAGATCTGGGCGGCCTCGTCGCTGTACAGGTAGCTCATAAATACTTTGGCAAGATCCTTGTTCTCCGCGCCGGCCGGAATCCAGCACTGCTCGAAGAACGTGTAACTGTAGCGGTCGCCGCCCTCTTCCATCGCGGGCAGGGCCATGAAACCCCACTCAAAGCCGTCGGCGCGGGGAGCATCGGCCATCTCGCCGATAACCCAGTTGCCGTTGGGCATAAAGAGCGCTTCGTTATCCAGAATCATCTGCTGGTTTTTCTGGAAGTTGTCGCCGTTTGCATAGGATGGAGTAGCCGGGTTGGTGTTTTCGGCCAGCTTGCCCAGAACGTCGAACATCTGGTCCATCTCGGGGCTGCTCCACACTTTCTCGTCATACTGCAATGCCTTGTTGAAGAACTCCTGTCCCCCGACCTCGGCCATCATGGCGTAGGTAAAGGCGTCCAGATAACCCGCCACGGGATATGTGAACAGGGGGATGTCGGTTTTATCAGCCAGCGCGAAGAACTCATCCCAAGTGGTGGGCAGTTCCAGTTCGCCGCCGCCCTCGGTGAAGTTCGCCTTATTGTAAAACAGGCCACAGGGACCGTAGAACATGGGCATCAAGAACACGCGGTCGTCGCCGTAGGGGTTGGTCGTCAGGTTGCCGGTAAAGCCGGGGATAATCTTCTCGCCCACGGTTACATCTTCGCCTAAAACCGTCATGCCCAGCACGTCGGTGACTTCCTCAATTGCGTTCTCTTTCAACAGCGTCTCGGGCAGAGCCTTTTCGCGGCCCGCCGCCAGATGCACTACGTCGTAAAAATTGCCCGCTTTCATCTGGGGGTCGATAACATCCTCCAGGTTTTTGTCCATCGTGAGCTCCACGGTGGCGCCAGTTTTTGCTTCAAACGCCTTGACGATCTCTTCCCAGATCGCGGTACCGTAAGCTGTCTCGATCGCGGCAACCTTCAGCGTCTGGCCCGCATAATCTCCCTCAGCGCCCGCAGGAGCAGAAGCAGAACCGCTTGCAGGCCCAGAGCTTGCCGCCGGCGCCGAAGACGAGCCGGAGCCGCCGCAGCCGGCGAGCAGGGTGAGCGCCATGGTGAGCACCAGCATAATGCTAAGTAGCTTTTTCATAGTTTACCTCCTGAAAATCTTGTTCGCGTTTGTTTGCGCCGGGCCTTGCGCCCGGTGCATCCGTCCCCTTTAGTATATCTTTTCCCTTTTCGCATTCAACAATATTCTTGCTCCATTTTTTATTTATCTTGTCTTTTTATCATCTGCGATATTAATTTTGACTTACTTTTGTAATTTTTATGCACAGTATCCACAAAACAAGCTTTTTGTGTTTGTTCACCTTTCCAAATGTGTTCAATTGCAGATTATTTTTTCACAAACAGCGCTTTATGGCTTTCGCGCAAAATATTTGCGCCCGGTTCCCAAAAGTATTATAATGGTTAACGGCAGCAACTTTGCTTGAGCAAAAGCAATATTTATAAAATAATCTTGCGAAAATTTATACTTGGCCGTTTCTGCATGCGGCGCACGAAAGAAAGTTGGGAAAACCGTCATGAGCAACAAACGATACGAGGTAAACACCCCCGGCGTCAGCCCTGTGGACCGGGACGTCACCAAACTGCTGTACGTGAGCACCGCCAAATACGGGGGCGACTGGCACAGCCTGATGCATACCCACGCCTGCACCGAGCTTTTCTATGTGGTTGGCGGCATGGGGCAGTTCAAAGTGGCGGAAAAGCTGATTCCCGTCTCTCCGGACGACCTTGTCATCGTCAACCCCAATGTGGAGCACACGGAGGTAAGCCTGAACGCCAGCCCGCTGGAATATATCGTGCTGGGCGTGGAGGGCATGGAATTCGCCGCGGACGAAAACGGTGACAGGCGGTACAGCGCATTCAACTTCCACAGCGGACGCGAGGATATTCTGCCCTATCTGCGGGGCATGCTGCGGGAGATCGAGCAGAAATCCGCAGGTTACGAAGTCGTCTGCCAGGATCTTCTGGAGGTTCTGGTCGTTAAGCTGATGCGCCACACGGATTTTTCCCTCACGGTCACGCCCGCCCAACAGTCCAGCAAGGAATGCGCCGAGGCCCGGCGGTACATCGACAGCAATTTTAAAGAAAATATTTCTCTGGACCAGCTGGCGGAACTGACGCATGTGAACAAATACTATCTTGTCCACTCCTTCAGCAAAGAATACGGCGTGTCGCCCATCAATTATCTGATCGGACGGCGCATCGAGGAGAGCCGCTACCTGTTGGCGGACACCAATCACTCCCTGTCCCAGATCTCCCACATGCTGGGTTTTTCCTCCCCCAGTTACTTCTCCCAGAGTTTCCGTAAGCTGGAAGGCATCAGCCCTATGGAATACCGGAAGCGGCAGCGGGCCGCGCGGGAGGGACATCCGGAATAACAACAGTTGTACTTTTGTTCATTTATCTTTACACAATCGTCCGTATATGCTTTAATAGATTATAATGTAACAGTCTGACAGAAAGGCGGAATACTGGCATGGGCTACGAGGCCATACGGCTGCAGCGGCCGCTGGCGGTGGACGATATCGTCTCCGTGCATTATTTTGAATATTCCAGCAATTACTATTTTGAAGGGGAGCGCCACGATTTCTGGGAATTTTTGTATGTGGACAAGGGTGAGCTGGATGTGCGCGCCGGGGACGTGGTGCAGCATTTGAAGAAAGGGCAGATCATTTTCCATAAACCGGGCGAGTTCCACGCGCTCTCGGCCAACGGTGTGGTGGCGCCCAATCTTGTTGTGGTGGGTTTTGTCTGCCACGGCGAGGCCATGCGTTTTTTTGAAAACAGAGTATTGAGCGTGGGCGATTCCGGCCGCGCCCTGCTGGCGCGCATCGTGGAGGAGGGCGAGGCCGCATTCTCCACGCCGCTCAACGACCCGCAGACCATGCAGCTGGCCCGGCGGGAGGGTGCGCCCTTCGGCGCCGAGCAGCTCATCGGAAGCAGCATCGAGCAGCTGCTCATCGGCTTCATCCGCCGCGGCGCGGACGAGGCCGCGGCCGCCGCAAAGCCCACCAGCCTCATCCGGGAACGCACACAGCAGGAATTCATCGACCGTGTGAGCAAATATCTGGAGGACAACATCGCAAAACGCCTGACGCTCTCGGACATCTGCCGGGACAATCTGGTGGGCCGCAGCTATCTGCAAAAAATCTTCCGGGAAAAGACGGGCGGCGGCGCAATGGAATACTTCGGCACGCTGAAGATCGACGCGGCCAAGCGCATGATCCGGGAGGGCACGCACAATTTCACCGAGATTGCCGCGCTGCTGGGCTATAACTCCATCCACTATTTCTCCCGCCATTTCAAAAAGGTTACGGGCATGACGCCCAGCGAATACGCCTCCAGCGTCAAAATTCTGGCCACCAAAAACCGTACGGAATGAGTTTTTCGCCATCGTGGACGTTTGTGCAAATATTCGGGATTCCTGCGGCCTTGCATAGTTCAATTGTGCAAATATTGTATTAAAAAATCTATTTAACACGCTGCCCGGAGCGGCTACAATGAAAAGCAATGAAGAGTGTTCCGGGCAGCACAAAAGCAACGCGTGAAAAACAAAACAGAAAAGGAGCTGGCAACTATGGCGATTTTGGTAAACGGGGGCGCCGGATACATCGGCAGCCACACCTGCATCGAGCTGATGAAAGCGGGTTATGAGATCATCGTGGCCGACAACCTGTACAATTCCTGCGAGGAGGCCCTGCGCCGCGTGGAACAGATCAGCGGCAAAAAGGTCCCCTTCGTCAATGTGGACCTGTGCGACGGCGAGGCCGTGGACGCGCTGTTCGCCTCCCATCCGGAGATCGACGCCGTCATCCATTTCGCGGCATACAAGGCCGTGGGTGAAAGCGTTCAAAAGCCGCTGGAATATTACACCAACAACCTGGGCTGCACTCTGACGGTGCTGAACGCCATGCGCAAATACAATGTAAAAAACTTTGTGTTCTCGTCCTCCGCCACGGTTTACGGAGACCCGGCCAGCGTGCCCATCACCGAGGACTTCCCCACCGGCGCCACCACCAACCCCTACGGCACCACCAAGGTGATGATGGAGCAGATTTTAAAGGATTACTGCAAGGCGGACCCCACGATGAATGTGGCCCTGCTGCGCTATTTCAACCCCATCGGCGCTCATGAAAGCGGCCTCATCGGCGAGGACCCCAACGGCATCCCCAACAACCTGGTGCCCTACATCGCCAAGGTGGCCGTGGGCACGCTGGAAAAGGTGCATGTGTTCGGCAACGATTACCCCACGCCCGACGGCACCGGCGTGCGCGACTATATCCATGTGGTGGACCTGGCCCGCGGCCATGTGGCGGCGCTGAAAAAGCTGGCTTCGAACTGCGGCCTGTTCATCTGCAACCTGGGCACGGGCAAGGGCTACAGCGTGCTGGACGTCATCAAAGCATACAGCAAGGCCTGCGGCAAGGACCTGCCCTATGTCATCGACCCGCGCCGTCCCGGCGACATTGCCGAATGCTACGCGGACCCCGCCAAGGCCCGGGACGAGCTGGGCTGGACGGCCGAGTACGGCATTGAAGAGATGTGTGCCTCCAGCTGGAAATGGCAGAGCATGAACCCCAACGGCTACAAGGGCTGAGCCGCGCCCGCCCTTGGATACAAGAATCGGAGCAAAAAGGAGAATAACGCAATGAACAAACCTGTACTCGTTGTTATGGCCGCCGGCATGGGCAGCCGCTACGGCGGCCTCAAGCAGATCGACCCGGTGGGCGGCCACGGCCAGCTCATCATCGACTATTCCATCTTCGACGCCCGCCGCGCGGGCTTCGAGACCGTGGTGTTCATCATCAAGCACGAGATCGAGGCCGACTTCAAGGCCGCCATCGGCGACCGCCTGTCCAAAGTGATGGACGTGCGCTATGCGTTCCAGCAGCTGGACGACCTGCCCGCCGGCTACGCCGTGCCCGAAGGCCGCGTCAAGCCCTGGGGCACCAGCCACGCCATCCTGTCGGCCCGGGACGTCATCGACGGCCCGTTCGCCGTGATCAACGCCGACGACTATTACGGCCCTGAGGCGTTCCAGAAGATCTACGATTACCTGCTCGCCAACCCGGACCGGGACGGCAAATATGAATACGCCATGGTCGGCTATCTGCTGGAGAACACGGTAACCGAAAACGGCCACGTGGCCCGCGGCATCTGCGTGACGAATGCGGAGGGCTATCTGGACAGCGTCACCGAGCGCACCCACATCGAAAAAACCGCAGCGGGCGCGCGCTTCACGGAGGATGACGGCGCCACTTGGACGGACCTGCCCGGCGACACCATCGTATCCATGAACATGTGGGGCTTTACCCTGAGCTTTCTGGCCGAGACCGGGGCCCACTTTGCGGCGTTTCTGGACAACGCGCTGAAAACGAACCCCCTTAAGGGCGAGTACTTCCTCCCCAGCGTGGTGAGCCAGCTCATCGCCGAGGATAAGGCGCAGGTGAAGGTGCTGCACAGCCGCGACAAGTGGTACGGCGTGACCTACAAAGAAGATAAGCCCGTGGTGGTGGCGGCCATTGCCGAAAAAACGGCGCAGGGCCTGTACCCCGACAATCTGTGGGAGGTGTAAGCATGGCAAATCCCGCTGAAAACGCGCTCTCCGAAGTGCTTGCCGCCTATGCGTTCGCGGGCGAGGTCGTAGGCGCGGCGCGCTTCGGCCAGGGCCATATCAACGACACGTTCTGCGTATACACCCAGACGGCAGAAGGCGACTGCGTGCGCTACATCCTCCAGCGCATGAGCGCCGCCGCATTCAAGCACCCGGACCAGCTCATGCAAAACATCGTGGGCGTGACGGACTATCTGCGCGATCTCATTGAGAAAGACGGCGGCGACGCGGCGCGGGAAACCATGACGGTGCTGCGCACCAAAAACGGCGCGGCATATTTCACCGACAGCGAGGGCGGCGCATGGCGCGTGTATCCCTTTGTGGAAAATACGCTGTGCCTGCAGAAAGCAGAAACGCCGGAGCTGTTCTATGCTTCCGCCAAGGCGTTCGGCAATTTCCAACGCATGCTGAAGGATTATCCCGCCGATACCCTGTTCGAGACCATTGAAAAATTCCACGACACTGAAAACCGCCTCGCCAATTTTGAAAAGGCGCTGGCTGCGGACAAGCTGGGCCGCGCGAAGGACTGCGCGCCGGAGATCGCGTTCGTAAAGGCCCATGCGGCGGATTGCAGCGTGGCGCTGGAGGCGCTGCGCGCCGGCAGGCTGCCCCTGCGCGTGACGCACAACGACACCAAACTCAACAACATCCTCATCGACAAGGACACCGGCGAGGGCATCTGCGTCATTGACCTGGACACCGTGATGCCGGGCCTGTCCATCAATGATTTCGGCGATTCCATCCGCTTCGGCGCGAACCATTCCGCCGAGGACGAGCGCGATCTTTCCAAGGTGAATTTCGACCTTCCGCTGTTTGATATTTACACCAAGGGCTTTCTCGAGGGCGCGGCCGGCACGCTGACGGACGCAGAGAAGGAGTACTTGCCCTGGGGCGCGAAGCTGATGACGCTGGAGTGCGGCATCCGCTTCCTGACGGACTATCTGGAGGGCGACACCTACTTCAAGATTCACCGGGACGGACAGAACCTGGACCGCTGCCGCACCCAGTTCAAGCTGGTGCGCGACATGGAGGCCCGCTGGGACGAGATGGCCGCCGTTGTGAAAAAATATTCCTGAGCCGTTTTACACAAAACAAAA
>ERZ857984.2741-NODE-2741-length-9927-cov-16.321921_pt1 | contig 9927 bp, 17 predicted proteins | sample MGYA00519914_ERZ857984 | MGnify/ENA primary metagenome ERZ857984 (study PRJEB31778, sample SAMEA3449417) | human gut metagenome | biome: human gut; feature: human-associated habitat; material: faeces | place: United Kingdom | collected 2010/2012 ... | reverse complement strand
GTTGCACTTTTTGCCGTTGATGGCGAAGTGGCCGTGGTTGACCAGCTGACGGGCCTCGCGGCGCGTAGCGGCCAGACCCATGCGGAACACCACGTTGTCAAGGCGGCGCTCCAATTCCTGAAGCATGATCTCGCCGGTGATGCCCTTTTTGCGCTCAGCCTTCTCATAATAGCTGTGGAACTGCTTTTCCAGAACGCCGTAGATGAACTTGACCTTCTGCTTTTCGTTCAGCTGGCGGCCGTACTCGGACTGCTTGCGGCGCACATGCGCCTTGGGATTGCGCTTGGTCTCCTTGGAGTAGCCAAGCACCGCGGGAGACAAGCCCAGGGTCTTGCACCTTTTGAGAACGGGCTGTGTATTCTTGGCCATGTTTGGTTTCCTCCCTAATTACACTCTTCTGCGCTTGGGCGGACGGCATCCGTTGTGGGGGATGGGGGTGACGTCCTTGATCATCGTCACCTCCAGGCCCACTGCCTGCAGTGCGCGGATGGCAGCCTCACGGCCCTGGCCGGGGCCCTTGACAAAGACCTCCACGGTCTTCAGGCCATGCTCCATAGCGGCCTTGGCAGCCGTCTCAGCGGCACTCTGGGCAGCGAAGGGGGTAGACTTCTTGCTGCCACGGAAGCCCAGACCACCGGAGGAGGCCCAGGACAGAGCGTTGCCCTGTGCGTCGGTGACGGTGACCATGGTGTTGTTGAAGGAAGAGCGGATATGGACCTGGCCCTTCTCGACGTTCTTCTTTTCACGACGGCGGCGAATAACCTTCTTACCGGTCTTAGCGTTAGCCATATTCTATCTTCCCTCCTTACTTCTTCTTGTTAGCAATGGTCTTCTTGGGACCCTTGCGGGTACGGGCGTTGGTCTTGCTGCGCTGACCGCGGACGGGCAGGCCACGGCGATGACGCATGCCGCGATAGCAGCCGATCTCGGTCAGACGCTTGATGTCCAGTGCCACCTGACGGCGCAGATCGCCTTCCACGGTGTAGCTCTGGTCGATGACCTCACGGAGCTTGGCCTCGTCGGCCTCCGTCAGATCCTTCACGCGGGTGTCGGGGTTGATGCCTGTTTGCGCCAGGATGTCCTGCGCACTCTTTCTGCCAATACCATAGATATAGGTCAAACCGATCTCGATTCGCTTATCCTTGGGCAGGTCAATACCGGCAATACGTGCCATACTCTTAAAGCACCTCCAATTTCATCTTAGCCCTGTCTCTGCTTATGCTTGGGATTCTCGCAAATGACCATAACACGGCCCTTGCGGCGAATCACTTTGCACTTCTCGCACATGGGCTTCACGGACGGTCTTACTTTCATTTTGATAAACCTCCTACTTACTACGCCAGGTAATCCGGCCCCGGGTCAGATCATACGGCGACATTTCCACTGTCACCTTGTCACCGGGCAGAATCCTGATGAAATTCATTCTGAGCTTTCCGGAAATATGCGCTAATATGGTGTGTCCATTTCCAATGTCTACCTGGAATGTGGTGTTGGGCAGGGATTCAACCACTACGCCTTCCACTTCGATCATATCGGATTTTGCCAAGCTATAATCCCTCCTGGTCTTGATTACCGCCGCCTGTATAGGCAGCTAAGGCTTTACGAAGCTCACTATTTGTGATTTTTTCGCTGCTCCTGATCTTCTCGGCAACGACGCTGTGACTCTCCCCCACAAAGGCTACATGCTTGCACTTTTTCCTCTTGGGGTTTTCCACCCGGCGGCGCTTACCGTCTGCCAGCAGAAGGAACTCCTCCTGTATATCCAGCACGAAGAAGAGGTCCCCTTCGTCCCGGCCGGCAGTGGATTTTACGATGTTGGATTTGACAATGTCCATAGCTTACACCAATGACTCCGCGGGATCCGTCAGAAGCTCCGGGTCGCCGGCTGTGATCAGGATGGTGTTTTCATAGTGGGCGGCATATTTGCCATCGGCGGTTTTCACCGTCCAGCCATCGCTCATCTGCTTGATGGCGGCGGTGCCTGCGTTGACCATGGGTTCTACGGCCAAGGTCATGCCCCGCAGAAGGCGGGGGCCGTGACCGGGCTTGCCGTAATTGGGCACCTCAGGCGCTTCGTGCATATTCCGGCCAATACCGTGGCCCACATATTCGCGCACCACGGAATAGCCGTTTGCCTCCACAAAGGTCTGCACTGCGTGGGATATATCCGACAGGCGGTAGCCCTCCCGGGCGAACTTCAGACCCTCAAAGAAGGAATCCTGGGTCACACGGATGAGGCGCAGGGCTTCGTCGGACACCTGGCCGCAGGGGTAGGTGCCGGCGCAATCGCCATGGTAGCCGCCGATATATGCACCCACATCCACGCTGACGATGTCACCCTCGCGCAGCACCCGTTTGCCGGGGATACCGTGGATGATCTCATCGTTGACGCTGATGCATACACTGGCCGGATAACCGTTGTAGTGCAGGAAGGAGGGGGTAGCCCCCTGCTCCCGAATAAAGTGGAACACTGCCTTGTCAATTTGTTGGGTTGTTACGCCGGGCTTTACCATTTCCCGGGCCAGGGCCCGGGCAGCCGCGGTAATTTTTCCCGCCAGGCGCATCGCTTCGATCTCGTGAGCTGACTTTAGGGTGATCATAGCTTATCTCCCCAGTGCTTTCAAGATCGCCTGCGTCGTTCCGGCCACGGTGGGCTGGTCCTCCACAGTTTTCAGAATCCCCCGGGCCTCGTAGAAACCCTTGAGCGGTTCTGTTTCTTTATGATAAACCGCCAGACGGTCACGGACCGTCTCGGGGTTATCATCCTTACGCTGCACGAGCTTGCCGCCGCACACATCGCACACACCCTCTTTTTTGGGGGGGATGTTCACAATGTGATAGCTGGCGCCGCAGTTCTCGCAGACCCGTCTGCCGCCCATGCGGGCGACGATCTTTTCATCAGGGATTTCGATGGCGACCACAGCGTCGAAGCTGATACCGGCCTGCTCCATGGCCTCGGCCTGGGCGATGGTGCGGGGCACGCCGTCCAGAATATAGCCATTGGCGCAATCGGCCTCCTGCAGGCGCTCATTGATGATGCCGATGATAACCTCATCCGGCACCAGCTTGCCTGCGTCCATGTACTCCTTGGCCTTCAGGCCGGTGGGAGTGCCGTTTTTCACGGCTGCACGCAGAATGTTACCCGTAGAGATGGTAGGGATATTCAGCTTGACCTTGAGAATGTCAGCCTGGGTCCCCTTACCGGCACCCGGGGCACCTAAAAGGATCAGTTTCATAAAAACACCTCTTATTCCAAGAAGCCCTTATACTGACGCATCAGCATCTGGGACTCCAGAGCCTGTACGGTCTCCAACGCAACACCCACCACGATGATGACGGAGGTGCCGCCGATGGACAGGGCGGCATTGTTGACAGCCTTGCCGATGATGAGGGGCAGGATGGCCACAATGCCCAGATAGATGGCGCCAAACAGCGTGACCTTATTGAGGACCTTCTTGATGAAGTCCGCGGTGGGCTTACCGGGGCGGAAGCCGGGGATAAAGCCGCCGTTCTTCTTCAGGTTGTTGGAGATCTCAATGGGGTTGAACTGAATGGTGGAATAGAAATAGCTGAAGCCGATGATCATCAGGAAGTAGAAGATCATATACAGCACCGATTTGGTGTCGATGGCGTTCAGGAAGCCGTACCAGAAGGTTCCCTCAGCCGGCTGCTTGCAAAAAGCAGCGATGGTGGAGGGGATCATGGCGATGGACTGGGCAAAGATGATGGGCAGAACGCCGGACATATTCACCTTCATGGGGAGGGTGGATGCCTGGCCGCCATACATTTTGCGGCCCACCTGACGCTTGGCATACTGCACCGGGATGCGGCGCTCGGCGCCGTTGACCCAGGTGATCAGCACGATCAGTGCCAGGATACCGATGACCACCAGCACAGCGGCCCACCAGACCAGGGTACCCGCCTTCAGGCCGGAGACCATGGAGGAGACCATGGCCGGCACACGGGACAGGATACCGGCGAACAGGATGATGGAGATGCCGTTGCCGATACCGAACTCGGTGATCTGCTCGCCCATCCACATAACGAAGGAGGAGCCGGCAATGAAGGATGCGATGATGACCAGGGCGGCCCAGACACCGGTGTTGGTGAGGATGCCGTAGTTCTTCATCAGCATGTAGTAGCCCCAGCCCTGCAGGATGGCGATGGCCACGGTGGCATAGCGGGTGATGGACTGGATTTTCTTCTTGCCTTCCTCGCCGCCCTCTCTTGCCAGCCGCTCCAGGGCGGGGATGGCAACGGTCAGCAGCTGGATGATGATGGAGCTATTGATATAGGGCTGCACGCCCAGTGCGAAGACAGTCGCCTCGGCAAAGGCACCGCCGGACATAACATTGTATAGGCCCAGGACGGTAGTGCTCAGCTGCTTGATATAGTCATTCAGCAGGCCCGTGTCCACATAGGGAACAGGGATGGCGTTGCCGATGCGGAAGATCAGAAGGATCAGTGCGGTGAAGATGATTTTCTTGCGCAGTTCGGGGATGCCCCAGGCTTTGCGAATCGTCTGAATCACCTTAGATCACCTCTGCCTTTCCTCCTGCTGCTTCGATCGCGTCCTTAGCAGCCTGAGAGAAAGCAGCGGCCTGCACGGTCACCTTCTTGGTAACGGAGCCGTTACCAAGAACTTTGAAGCCATACTCACACTTGCTCAGGATGCCCTTGGCCAGCAGAGCTTCTGCGTTCACAGTCTCGCCGTCCTCGAACTTGTTCAGAGCGGACAGGTTGATGATCTCCAGGGGCTTGGCAAAAATGTTGTTGAAACCGCGCTTGGGGATGCGGCGGGCCAGAGGCATCTGGCCGCCCTCAAAGCCAATGCGGGTGCCGCCGCCGGAGCGGGCCTTCTGGCCCTTGTGACCACGGCCGGCAGTCTTGCCGTTGCCGGAGCCGGCGCCGCGGCCCTTGCGGTAGGCTTCCTTGGTGGAGCCAACTGCGGGAGACAGTTCATTCAGTTTCATTCTCTCGCACCTCCTTATTCTACTTCGGTGACCTGGAGCAGATAGCCGATCTTGGCGATCTTGCCCTTGGTCTGAGCGTTGTCGGGCTGAACGGTGGTGTCACCGATCTTGCGCAGGCCCATGGAATGAGCGGTTGCAATGTGCTTTTCCAGGCGGCCGTTAAGGCTCTTGACGAGCTTGATATTCAGATTAGCCATAATTCAAACTCCTCCTTAGCCCACGATCTCGTCCACGCTCTTGCCGCGGGTTCTGGCAACTTCCTCGGGAGTGCGCAGAGCCTTCAGGCCCTCAAAGGTGGCGGCGACAACATTGACTGCGGTATTGGAACGCAGGCACTTGGTACGAATATCCTTCACACCGGCTGCTTCCATAATGATACGCACGGGACCGCCGGCGATAACGCCGGTACCGGGTGCGGCGGGCTTCATCAGCACGCGGCCTGCGCCTGCCTCACCGATGACCTCGTGAGGAATGGTGCTGCCGGACAGAGAAACCTGGATCATGTTCTTCTTAGCATCCTCAATGCCCTTGCGGATAGCCTCGGGGACCTCGGCGGCCTTGCCCAGGCCGTAACCGACCTTGCCCTTGCCGTCGCCCACGACCATCAGAGCGGAGAACTTCATGACACGACCGCCCTTAACCGTCTTGGATACACGGTTGGTAGCAACTACTTTTTCGATATACTCGCTTTGTTCTCTTTCAAATCTTGCCATTGTCAGTTATCCTCCTCTCTTAGAATTCCAGGCCGCCCTCGCGGGCACCCTCGGCCAGCTCGGCCACGCGACCGTGATACACATAGCCGCCGCGGTCAAACACGACAGTATCGATACCCTTGGCCTTGCAGCGCTCGGCAACCAGCTTGCCCACAGCACGGGCTGCGGTCTTATTGCCGCCGTTGCCTTCGATGGCCTTATCCAGAGAGGACGCAGAGACCAGGGTGTTCCCGGCCACATCGTCGATCACCTGGGCATAGATGTTCTTTTCACTGCGGAAAACATTCAGACGGGGTCTCTCGGCGGTGCCGAAAACCTTAGCGCGCACTCTCTTATGGCGCTTGAGACGCTGAGCGTTGGTATTGGGTCTTTTAATCATATCGGCACACCTCCTTACTTCTTAGCGCCGGTCTTACCGACCTTGCGGCGGATGACTTCATCGACATACTTGATGCCCTTGCCCTTATAAGGCTCGGGAGGACGCTTCTCGCGGACTTCGGCAGCGAACTGACCGACCTTCTGCTTATCGGCGCCGTGGATGACGACCTTGTTCTGTGCGGGGACCTCGATGGTAATGCCATCGATCTCGGGCACGATGACCTGATGGGAATAGCCCAGGTTCATGACCAGCTCATTGCCCTTCTTCTCGGCGCGGTAACCGACGCCGTTGATCTCCAGCTCCTTCTTGAAGCCTTCGCTGACGCCAACGATCATGTTGTGCAGCAGAGCGCGGGTCATGCCGTGCAGAGCGCAGTGGGCCTTGTCGTCGGTGGGACGCTTAACATGGATGATGTTGCCTTCCTGCTCCAGGATCATCTCGGGGTGCAGAGTCTGCACCAGGGTGCCCTTGGGGCCCTTGACGGTGACAACATTGCCCGCAGCAATGGAGACCTCCACACCGGCGGGGACGGTAATGGGCATTCTACCAATTCTCGACATTGTTCAAATACCTCCTTACCAAACGAATGCCAGGACTTCGCCGCCGACATGGGCCGCACGAGCAGCCTTATCGGTCATGACGCCCTTGGAAGTGGATACGATCGCAATACCAAGACCACGCAGCACGCGGGGCAGCTCGTCGGCGCCCACATAGACGCGCAGGCCGGGCTTGGACACGCGGCGCAGGCCGGAGATGACCTTCTCCTTGCCGGCGTTGTACTTCAGGGTAATACGGATGGTGCCCTGGGTACCGTCGTCGACGATCTGGAAGGACTTGATGTAGCCCTCGTCCAGCAGGATCTGAGCGATGCTCTTCTTCATGTTGGAAGCGGGAACATCCACGGTCTCATGCTTGGCATTGTTGGCGTTGCGGATACGGGTGAGCATATCGGCAACAGGATCAGTGATGTGCATAGTTAATTATCCTCCTAATTTAGAGTTACAGGAAATCTTCCTGTTGAGGCAGCGAGGTATCACTGCTAATTTAGCGCACCGGAAGCCGATGTTTAATTAACAGTGACCTTTCGCCATCCTATATTGCCAAAGCGTCACCTACGCTCTTGGACACGGTTTTGCGGAGAGAAACTCTCACGCGGGATACTGCCCTCGATTTACAGGGGCAGTATCGGTGTTGGATTTTTTCGCCAGACGAGGCGGCAAGGTGAATGTGTACTTTGTGTACGCCAAGCCGCGCCAACGAGGTATGACGGAAAAATTTCTTTTGTTCTCAGACGAGGCGGCGAGGCGCCGCTGTACTTTGTGTACAGCAAGCCAAGCCAACGAAGTATGAGGGCAAAAGATTACCAGGAAGCCTTGCGGACACCGGGGATCTCGCCCTTGTAAGCCAGGGTGCGGAAGCAGACACGGCACACGCCGTAGTCACGCAGGTAGGCGTGGGGACGGCCGCACAGCTTGCAGCGGTTGTACTTACGGGTGGAGAACTTCGCGGGAGCCTGCTGCTTCAGGATCATAGACTTCTTTGCCATGGTGTTTCTCCTCCTAATCAGCGTTCAAAGGGAGCGCCGACCAGGGTCAGCAGCTCGCGTGCTTCTTCATCGGTCTGAGCGGTGGTGCAGATCACGATGTCCATGCCGCGGATCTTGTCGATCTTGTCATACTCGATCTCGGGGAAGATCAGCTGCTCCTTGATGCCCAGGGCATAGTTGCCGCGGCCGTCGAAGGCGTTGGCGCTGATGCCGCGGAAGTCGCGGACACGGGGCAGAGCCACGTTGAACAGACGATCCAGGAACTCCCACATCTTGTCGCCCCGCAGGGTGACCTTGGCGCCGACGGGCATGCCCTCACGCAGCTTGAAGTTAGCCACGGACTTCTTGGCGATGGTGATGATGGCCTTCTGGCCGGTGATCTGGGACAGCTGGCTGACAACGGCATCCAGAACCTTGGGGTTCTCGCGGGCCTCGCCGCAGCCGACGTTCAGGACCACCTTCTCGATCTTGGGGATCTGCATGGTGCTCTTGTAACCGAACTTCTTGAAGAGAGCGGGAGCCACTTCTTCGGTATACTTAACTTTCAGACGTGCCATTTTTTACGCTCTCCTTTCTCACAGTTCTGCGCCGCACTTCTTGCAGGTGCGGACTTTCTTGCCATCCTTCAGCTCATAGCCCACGCGGGTGTTCTTGCCGCACTTGGGGCAGACCACCTGGACCTTGCTGGCGTAGATAGCGGCCTCGCGCTTGACGATGCCGCCCTCCTCGCCCTGACGGCGGGGCTTGATGTGGCAGGTGACCATGTTGCAGCCTTCCACAACGACCTTGCCCTCGCTGGGGACGGTGCCCAGCACCTTACCCTGCTTGCCGCGGTCCTTGCCGGACAGGATGACAACGGTGTCATTCTTCTTGATCTTCAGACTATTCATTTCTCTGGCCCCTCCATCAAACAACTTCGGGAGCGAGGGACAGGATCTTCATGTAATCCTTGTCGCGCAGCTCACGAGCAACGGGCCCAAAGATACGGGTACCTCTGGGGTTTTTGTCGTCCTTAATGAGGACGGCGGCATTGTCGTCGAAACGGACATAGGTGCCGTCGGCACGACGGACGCCCTTGGCGCTGCGGACGATAACGGCCTTGACGACCTCGCCCTTCTTTACATCAAAGCTGATGCGGTTCGGGTTCCCGTGCCAGCCAAGATCCTCCACGCGCAGCATCAGCTCCGGCAAGATCTCTTCGTCGCGCGAGATATACTGGAAGCGTGCGTTGCTGCCCTTACCGATGATGTCCTCGATCAGGTCTTCCATCCGGAAGTGATCGACGGTGTCGTGGCGGACGATGTTGCCGTCGCGCAGCACGGAGATCTCATCGGCGATCTCGAGTACTTCCTTTAATCTGTGGGAAATATATACGATCGAAACGCCCTCCTGCTTGAGCTTGCGCATGATGGAAAACAGGTTCTGCGTCTCCTCCTCCGTCAGGGAGGCGGTCGGCTCGTCCATGATCAGCACGGAAAAGCTCGTGGAGATCGCCTTTGCGATTTCGATCAGTTGACAGACACCGACATCCAGGTCTGAAACCGTCTTTTTTACGTCTATGTCCACGCCGATCCGGTGCAGCAGCTCTTTTGCCTCGCGCTGCATCGCGGCGCTGTCCATGAAGCCGCGCTTCGTCTTCTCATGGTTGAGGAAAATATTTTCGGCAACCGTGAGCGTCGGAACCAAGCTCAGCTCCTGAAAAATCATTTTAATGCCCATTTCGCGGGCCACGTTCGGTGAGGTGATGTGTTTTGTTACGGAGTTTACGGTGATGCTTCCGCTGTCGCAGCTGTATACGCCGCTCATGATCTTCATCAGCGTGCTCTTTCCCGCGCCGTTACCGCCGACGAGGGCATGGATCATTCCCTTTTGCAGCGTGAAATCGACGTTTTTCAGTACGGGCACGCCGCCGAAGCTTTTGCAGATGCCGCGCATCACAAGTACGTTTTCTGCCATTGCTCTTCCTCCAATTTGGTGGGAACCGGCGCAAGGCCGGCTCCCACCGTTTCTTTCTTTAACCGAGCGGAGAGGTCCAAGTGCCGTAAACCGCTTCCCAGATCTCGATGATCATGTCAGAGGGGTTGACCTGATAGCAGTTTGCGTATGCGTCAAGTACGTTTTCGCGTGCAACGCCCTGCGTCGGGGTCGCAACGTAGCGGTCGGTCAGTTCCTTGTCCAGCAGCGAGTAGACCGTCGCCCGGTTTCCTCGGAACATGGATTGGAATTCCGGGGAAAAATAGAGCTCGTGCAACTGTACCAGCCGGACTTTTTCGAATACCTCGGCTTTGACATCCGGCCGGAGTGTTTTCAATCCGG
>ERZ857984.2739-NODE-2739-length-9941-cov-2.605098_pt1 | contig 9941 bp, 5 predicted proteins | sample MGYA00519914_ERZ857984 | MGnify/ENA primary metagenome ERZ857984 (study PRJEB31778, sample SAMEA3449417) | human gut metagenome | biome: human gut; feature: human-associated habitat; material: faeces | place: United Kingdom | collected 2010/2012 ... | reverse complement strand
AGCAGTACACGGTCAGCTTCGCGCCGCCGCCGACGACCGCGGCCGGGCAGTACGCCGTCCGGTTGATCGCCTACGACGCCGACCGGCCGCCGGAGGAGTACGGCGACCAGGCGCAGGAGGTCCGGGTGGCGGTCGGCCGCGAGCCGGCCCCCGCCGCGTCCGGCATCCCGTGGTGGATCTACCTGATCGCGGGCGTCCTGGTCCTGGCGGTGGGGGTCGTCGCCTTCCTGCTGCTGCGGCGCGGCGACCCCGAGCCGAGCCCGTCGCCCACCCCGAGTGTCACCGAGAACCCCTGCCCCGAACCCTTCGTGCCGCGCAACGCCAGGCCGGGCGACAACACCTGTGTGATGCCGGCCAGCGCCCAGGAGGCGCAATGGGACAACCGGTCCGACGTGCAGCGCAACCGGGTGATGCCGGGCACCACCGAGTGCCAGATCCCGTACGTGCCGCGGCTCGCCTTCCCCAACGACCTGGTCTGCGTCTGGGAGGACACCGCCAACCGCACCCACGTGGAGAACCAACCCGGCTACACCGACTACCAGTTCAACGAGAAGGAGTACCCCCAGACCTTCACCGAGAGACGCTGACATGAACCCGATCGCCCTCACCTGAGCCGATGGCCGAGCGAAAGCCACTGATCATCCTGGCGGCCCTCCTCCTGGTCGCCGTCGCCGTCTATCTGGTCGGCGTCGCCGGGGCCGGACGGGGTGAGTCGGCCGCTCTCTGGCCGGACTGGGCCGGCCCCGGTTCGGCTCCGGGTGACCCGCTGACCCCGGCCGACCTCACCGGCTCGGACGGGTGCAGCATCGACGGTGCGGTGATCAGCGTCGCCGGGACCTGCCGGGTGACCGTTCGGGCAACCACTGAGGGCTGGCCCTGGCAGGCGGTGACCCGCCGCGCCCGGTTGGGCGTGGTGGCCGGGCCGGTCGACCTGCGGGTCACCCTCGCCGGCAAGGCGTTGAAGGCCGACCTGGACCCGGGCGACGAGATCCGGCTGACCTACACCCGCGAGGGCGGCGACTTCACCCTCACCTGCCGGATCCCGACCGGGTGCGTCGTCACCCTCCGTGCGGACGCCTGATGGCCGGCCTGGGCGAGGTCCGCCGTCCGCTGTTCTTCCTGGCCTGCTTCGCGCTGTTGCTGACCGTCCTGGTCGAGACCGGCTCGGGCCTGGTGCTGGGCGGCGGCAGCGCCGGCCCGGTCGCGGCGCTGGCCGGCGGCATCCCGGGGGTGGAGCCGGACATGGTGGCCGAGGTGGAGGCGGAGTCACCGCCCGGCAACGGGATCGGCTACCTCGCACTGATCGACGGCTACCTGCTGTTCTCGGTGGTGATGCTCGGCCTGAGCTTCCTGCTCAGCCAGCGCGCCTACGGCCGGGTGCAGGGGATCGTCACGTTGATCGTGTCCTTCTGCTGGATCATCCTGAGCCTGGTGTCGGCCCTGGTCGCCTTCGTGCTGCTGATGGTGATGTTCGGGCTGTTCGTCTCTGTCCCGTTCGGCACCATCGCCTACCTGGCGGTCTGGGGGTTCTTCCCGGTCGGGGACTCGGCCGCGGTGCTCGGCCTGGTGCTCTTCCTCAAGCTGGCCTTCCTGGTGCTGCTGGTGGCGTCCCAGCAGAAGTTCCTCAAGGCGGTCGCCCTGATGGTGCACGTCGCGGTCTCCTTCGTGCTGCAGCTCGTGCTCGGCCTGGTCCAGGGCTGGCTGCCCGGGCCGGTGGTGAGCCTGGGCGACCAGCTGCTGGCGCTGGTCTTCGCGATCGTGGCGGTGCTGGGGGCGCTGTGGGCCTTCGTCTGGTCGATCCCGGCGGTGGTGAACGCCCTGCGGGTGTCGGCATCGCGCACCCAGTGAGGCTCAGGCCCGGTTGCCTGAGGTGTAGAAGCGGAACCCGCGCGGGATCTGGTCGTGCCGGGTGACATCGGCGAACCTGACCGGGATCGTCACCCCGCCGGCGCTGACCTGGAAGTGGATGTGGCCGGTCAGGCTGTGGCCGACGCTGCCGACCTCGGCCAGTTGGTCGCCCTGGTTGACATTCGCGCCGACGGCGACCGTCGCGCTGCCCTTGCGGATGTGGAGATAGGACGCCACCGAGCCGTCGGCGTGTTCGACCTCGACCTCGTTGTTCGGGCCGCCGATGCCGTCGTTGGAGTCGATCACGCTGGTCACCCGGCCGGCCTCGGCGGCCAGCACCGGGGTCCCGCAGCCGCGGCGGAAGTCCCAGGCGAAGTCCTGGGCCAGGCTGTCGTGCTTGTGGTTGAGGGCTGAGTTGTTGCCCTGGATCACCCAGGTCCGCTGCCCGCCGGGCAACGGGAGCCGGAAGCCGGCGGGGGCGGCGGCGTAGCGGGCCGGATCAACCCTGCCGCGCAGCAGCAGGTACGGGACCAGCCAGGCCAGCAGCCAGACGACGGGCAGCGCGACGGCGAGCACCACCGCCCAGGCCGGGACGTCGGCGTCCGCCACCACCAGGCCGAGGATCGCGGTCACCAGGCCCGTCAGCCCGAACGCGTGCAGCAGCCGCGGCACGACCACCGGGCCGCACTTCACCAGCGCCAGGAAGGCGAGCCCGAGTCCGGACACGAAGGACCAGACGAGGGCGTAACAGGCCAGCCCGACAAAGCCGTCGCCGACCGCCGCCGCCGGTTCGCCCACCAGGTCGAGTCCGATCACGACCGCCCAGACCAGCGCGACCGCCCAGCCCGCCAAGGCGGAGAAGCAGGCCAGCTGCATCGGCCAGGAACCACCCAGGCCCCGCATGCCCACCACCAGGCAGGCCAGCGCCAGCAACGCGAGAACCGCTGTGACCGGGAGCATCGCACCACCTCGTCGGCACCGGTGGGGTGCCCGCGAACGGCCGGTGCTGGCCCAAGTCCACCCCTGCGTCCAATGAGGGTCAAGCCGCAGAATTGCGCGAGCCCGCCCAGCCGGCCGGGCCCGCCGCCACCTGCCGTCGGCTGCGTACGCTGGAGCCACGCCACCGCAGGAGGAACCGATGACCAGTCGCCGGCCGACCCGGGCAGCCTGGTTCGGTGCGCTGGTCGCCAGCGCCCTCCTGCTCCCCGGTTGTGGCAGTTCAGGAGTTCCCATGGCACCCTCCGACCCCACCCCCGCAGCGTCGCCGTCCGGACGGCCACCGTTCCAGACCATGCCCCCGCTGCCGTCGGGTACCCCGGCTGCGGTGCCCCCGGCGCGCTGGCAGGCGATCACCGACGACCTGGCCTCCCGTGGGGTCGAGGGCGACCCCGTGCTGGTGTCGAGTGAGGCAGTGACCTGGCCCGACTCCGCCCTGGGCTGCCCCTCGCCCGGGGTGATGTACACCCAGGCCCTGGTCGACGGGCTGCGGGTGGTCGTCGAGGCCGGCGGACGGCGCTGGGACTACCGCCTCGGCGGCACCCAGCTCAAGCTCTGCGAGCGCTGAACACGCCGGTGCCCCCGTCGCCGGGCGACGGGGGCACCGCGTTCCACTGCTACTTGCCGGCGATCAGGACGGCTTCCCTGGCACCCGACTTGTTGTCGAGCACCACCACCATCAGGCCGAGCGGCTTCTGTTCGGCCCAGCGCTGCGGGTCGATGGCCGCGGTCACCGTGACCGGGGCCTTCCGCCGCGTCGCCTCGACCGTGACGAACTGGCCGTCCTCGATCGCCTTCGCGAACGGGTCGTAGCTCGCCCAGCCGGAGAACTCGTCGGCCCCGGGGCCCTCCAGCGAGTAGCTCTTCACGGTGTACCGGAAGGCACCCGAGGTGCTGGTGATGCCGAGGTCGGAGGCGAACACCGGCAGCAGCATGGTGCTGCTGTCAGTCGGCGCGGTGGCCAGGAATCCGCTGAGGTACAGCCCGTCCTCCAGGGCATTGCCCTCGTCATCGAGCTCCAGCAGCATCACCTCGGTCAGCCCGTTGTAGCTGCCGGTGCGCACCGCGCCGGAGTCGAAGCTGAACACGATCCAGTCCGGCGTGCCGTCGCTGTCGGTGTCCAGCTCGACGTCGAACTCGTTGAGCACGGCGTTCGACCACCGGTCGTGGTTGTTGATCGCGAACACCAGCAGGTCATCCGAGGGCAGGTACTGGACGCCGGCGGAGTTCAGGTCGAACCCGCTGCCGGGAGTCCGCCGCCCGACGTCCTTGCGGTCGCTCAGGCCCCAGGTGTAGAAGTCCGCCCCGGCATCGAGGGCCCCGCCGACGTTGGTCAGCTGGACCGTCGCAGAGGTGGCCGGGACGATGACCGGTGTCGGCTTCGGACCCGGCGTCGGCTTGGGACTCGGCGTCGGCTTCGGCTTGGGTCCCTTGCCACCCGGCTTGCCGTCCGGCTCGACCGCGCCGGTGGTAGCCGCGGGCGAGGCGCCCGGGCTCGTGCTCGGGCTGGGCTGCGCCGACGGCGATGGCTCCGGCGAGGACGACGGAGTCGGCTCCGGCGACGGGGTCGGGGTCGGGGTGACCTTGGTCGTCAACGGGAACCAGCCGCGGTTCAGGTCACGAACCTTGGCCTTCGCCCGCGGCACCATCAGGTACGGCACCCGCTGCACCTGCTCGGACGAGGTGAGCACGACCTGCCCGGAGACCTCACGGAAACGGAACTGGTCGTTGCCGTAGGAGGATCCCAGCTGACTGGCCTGGGCGGTGAGGGTGACCTTCACCCGCGCCGTCTTTCCGGGCTTAACGTTGACCACGCGTGGGTTGAGCGTGATGTTGGCCGGGCGCGAGGCCGCGTCCGGGGTCGAGGACAGGGTGTAACGCACGGTGGACTTGCCCTTGTTCTCGATCAGCAGGGTGCGGGAGGCCCGGTACAGCTTCGACGGTTCGGCGAAGCCGAAGGACAGCGACGGTTCGCGGTACCAGCCGCTGGTGGTGCGGTACGGATCACCGGTCACCACCACACGGGTCGCCACCGCCTGGGCGGCATCGACCAGCCCGACCCCACCGCGCACCACGCCCTGCCCGGCGACCTTCTCCGGGTCTGCGGTGGTCACGATCGCCGAGGCGACGTCGGAGGAGTCCCACCGCGGGTGTGCCTGGACGACGAGCGCCGCCACACCCGCCACATGCGGGGCGGCCATCGACGTACCGGAGATCGTCGCCGCGCCGTTGCCGGTGCCGACGCCGGTCGACACGATCGCCACCCCCGGTGCAGCGACGTTCGGGCTGATCGCCGAATCGCCGGTGCGGGGACCGCTGGAGCTGAACGACCCGTAGCCGGTGAAGGACGGGTTGGGCAGCGGCTGGTCGGTCAACGTGACGGTGCCACCCTCGGCGGCCACCACTGCTGCCCGGTCGGTCGAGCGGACGCCGAGGAACGGGATGGTGACCTCGTAGGGCTCGTTGTTGTCGGGGTTGCTGGTGATGTCGCCCTCGAACGGCGGGTAGCCCGGGTCGGTGTTGATCTGCAGCACCGCCGCGGCCCCGGCCTGCTGGCCGTAGATCGCCTTGGCGGCCCGGGCGCAGTCGCCCCGGGTAGCCGCCGCGAGCTGGTTGCCGCCGGCAGCGACACCGTTGGCGGTGAAGGCCTCGACCGAGCAGCCGAGGGATTCGTTCTCGTCGGTGGACGCGATGTCCTCCAGGACGACGACCTCCAGCGGCCCGCTGGGCAGGTCCGCGTCGTTCGCGTTGATCGCCGCCAGGGAGGTGCCGTTGCTGAAGCTCAGCAGCGCGCCGGGGAACCGGGGCGTGGAATCGACCGCGGCCACCGCGATCACGCCGTCACCGGCGCCCGGGGCACCGGTGATGTACGGGTTCGGGCCGGAATTGCCGGCGGAGGTGACGACCACGACGCCGGCGCCCACCGCGTTGGTGGCGGCGACCGAGGACGGGTCGTCGGCCCGGCCGAACGGGGAGCCGAGCGACATGTTGATCACGTCCATGTCATTGGCGACCGCCCAGTCGATGGCCTCGGTGGTGACATCGGTGCTGCCGGCGCAGCCGAAGACGCGCAGCGCATACAGGTCGACCTGCGGGGCCACACCGGGCCCGACCCGGTAGTCCCGGGAGGGGGCGGAGGCGTCGTACGGACCGGGGTAGGTGGTGCCGTCCGCCAGCACCCCGCTGCCGCCGGTGGTGCCGGCGACGTGGCTGCCGTGGCCGTCGCAGTCCAGCGGGTTGGGGTCGGGGTGCGGCACCGGCTGGTAGTCGTCGCTATCGGGGTCGGCGTTGTAGGAGTCGCCGACGAAGTCCCAGCCGCCCTTCACCCGGGGTGCAGCGGGGCCGAACAGCGCCGGGTCCGCCGGGGAGGCCTCGTCGGCGCGGGCCTGCTCGTAGGCCTCGGTCGTGCCGGGCCCGCCGAAGTTGGCGTGGGTGTAGTCGATGCCGGTGTCGATGATGGCGACCTTGACGCCCTGGCCGGTGTAGCCGGTGTCCTGCCAGACCTGGGGGACGCCCAGGTAGGGGACCGACACGGCGTTGTCCAGGGTGTACAGCCGGACGGCGTGCACGCCGGCGACCTCGGGCAGGTCGGCGACGGCGTTCAGCTGGGAGCGTGAGATCTGCACCCGCATGCCGTTGTAGGCCGACCACATCTGCGACTTGACCTTGCCGCCCCGGTTCGTGATCGTGCGCGCGACCTTGTCCTGGGACTTGCGCAGCTTGTCGCGGACCGCCCGGCGCTCGGCGTCGCTGAGCTTGCGGCCGCGTTCGGCCTGCACGACAGCGACGGGATCGCCGACCAGCTCGACCATGACCTGGACGCTGGCGTCGCGGGACACGCCCTGGGGCCGGATATCGGAGTCGATGCGGCCCGACGACCCGGCCCGCTCGAATCGATCGGTGGCGTCGCCCGGATCGGCGTACGCGTAGGTCGGGATGGCGAGGGCGAGGATGCCAGTCGCAATCAGGATTCTGCGGAACAAGGTGCTACCCAACCTTTCATCAGGTACCGGCCGAGGGGGGTCCGGGCCGAGGTAGCCGCCCGAGGGGGGCGGGATTCAGGCAGGCTATGGGCCTCGTCCCCGGCCGGTCAACGGGTCACGGCCAAGGATGGCCAACATCCTCGTCCCCGGATCGAGACCTCGCGACGACGCCGCAGCCCTAGCTCGAGGAGTCGATGCGGCTCAACGACCCGGCCCACCCGGGCATCATCATCGCCTCGTCGGGGATGGCCACCGGGGGCCGGGTGCTGCACCACCTGGAGCACCTGCTGCCCGGAACTACTGGACTGGCTCGCCGCCCTCGGCCCGCAGCCCGCGCGCGTCTTCGCCGTCCACGGCAGCGCGCAGGTGGCGGCCACGTTCGCCGGACAGATCGGTGAGCGGCTCGCTGTGCCGGCCGTCATGTCTCGCCCGGGCGGGGCCGTCCGGCTCGACTGACGCTGCGCGCGGGGCCAAAGTTGCCGCCCTGCCCCGCGCGCGCGTCGTTTCCCCTACGGCTGGCCTATCCCGGCCTGCTCCGCCAACAGTTCCAGGACATGCCGGTAGGGCTTGCCGGTCGCACGGGTCATCCCCAGCTCGCAAGTGCGGTTGCAGCTGGCGTGCGCCTCGGCATCGAGTCGGGCAACCTCGGCGGCCTCAGGTGCCGTCGCTGCTGCCGTGAGTTCGGGGTGCAGCATGCCGCGGTCGCCCGCGTAGGCGCAGCACCCCCAGTCGAGCGGGACGTTGACCTTGTCGGCCACCGCCTTGGCCACCGTGACCAGATCAGGGTTGAGCCCCATCTGGGTCGACGAGCACGTCGGGTGGATGGTGAGGGACTCCAGCTTGCGGTACTCCCCCAGGATCGGCAGCACATGCTGGGCGACGAAGGACACCGAGTCCACCATGGTGATCTTCAGCTCGGGATCGGTCTCGATCATGTGCTTGAACCCCTCCGTGCAGGAGGAGGCGTCGCACACCACCGGGAGCCGGCCATTGTCGGTCACCCGCCGGATCACCGGGAGCACCCGGTCGCGCATCTCGGCGTACCCGTTCGGGATCCCCTTGCTGGACCACGGCGTGCCACAGCACATCGACTCGATCTCCGGCGGAACCAGCAGGGTGACCCCCGCCTTCTCGCACAGCGCCTCGAAGCTGAGCTGCACGCCCGGGCCTTCCAGCGGCCCGAACATGACGTTCACGCACGCCGGCAGGTAGACCGCGGTGGGTTCCGAGGTGGGCAGCGGACGCCGGCGCGGCGCACCGCCACCGGGCAGTTCCTTCGACCACAGCGGGATGTTCTCGTGGCCGAGCACCGCCCGGGCCCCCTTGTCCACCCCGATCAGGCCGGTGGCCAGCAGGCCGGGGAGGGCGTCGGTGAGGTTCATCACGGTCGAGAAGGTCGCGGTGGTGCCCTTCCAGTGCTTCGACAGCGTCGTCCACACCGCCTTGGTCGCCGAGGCGGTGGTCTTCTCCCGCCGCAGCTTCTTGACCAGCAGGCCGGTGTTGATCTTCACCGGGCAGGCCGTGCCGCACATCCCGTCGACGGCGCAGGTGTGCACCACCTGGTAGTCGAACTCCTTCTCCAGCCGGGCGACCGCCTCGACGTCACCGGCCAGGGCGAGGTTCTCGATCTCGCGCCGGACGGCGATCCGCTGCCGCGGGGTCAGGGTGAGGCTGCGGGACGGACAGACCGGCTCGCAGTAACCGCAGGAGGTGCAGCGGTCGACTTCCTCCTCCACGCTCGGGTTGTTCTTGATGTGCTTGAGGTGGATGTCGGGGTCGTCGGAGATGATCGTCCCCGGGTTCAGCAGGCCGCTCGGGTCGAACAGCTGCTTGATCTCGCGCATCACCTCGTACAGCTCGTCGCCGTACTGGCGCCTGACGTAGGGCGCCATCACCCGTCCGGTCCCGTGCTCGGCCTTCAGCGACCCGTCGTTGGCGATGATCAGGTCGACCATCTCCTCGGTGAAGTCGATGTACCGCTTCATCTGCTCGTCGGTCTCGAACCGGTCGGTCAGCATGAAGTGGACGTTGCCGTCCTTGGCGTGGCCGAAGATCACCGAGTTCTCGTAGCGGTACTTGTCGAACAGCACCGAGAGCTCGACACAGGTGTCGGCCAGCCGCTCCACCGGGACCACGACATCCTCCAGCAGCGCCGTGGTGCCGCTCTTGCGGGCACCCGCCACCGAGGTGTAGAGGCCCTTGCGCAGCGTCCACAGCTCCGCCCGCAGCACCGGATCGTCGGCCAGGGCGACCGGGCCGCCCACCGGCAGCTGACTCAGCGTCGGACCCGCCTCGTGGACCAGATGCTGGAGCTCCTCGGCCGACGTGGCCTGGTACTCCAGCAGCAGGGCCGCCTGGGTGGTGACGGTGAGTTCCTTGATCATCGCCGGCGTCTCGGGGAACGCCTGGCCCACCCGCAGCGAGGTGGCGTCCATCAACTCCAGCGTCGCCGCCCCGGTCGCAACCAGGCCCGGCAGGGAGTTGTTGGCCGCGTAGAGGTCGTCGAAGACCACCAGCGCCGTCTTGATGAACCCGCGCAGCGGGATCGTGCGGAAGGTCGCCGAGGCGACGAAGGCCAGGGTGCCCTCGCTGCCGATCAGCAGGTGGGTGAGGATCTCCGCCGGGGTCGTGTAGTCCAGCAGCGAGTTGATCCCGTAGCCCATCGTGTTCTTCATCGAGAACTGCTGGGTCACTCGGGCGACCGAGGCCGGGTTGGAGACGACCCGCTCGCGCAGCCGCAGCAGGCCCTCATACAGCGCCGGCTCCAGGGCACGCAGCTTGGCGTCGGCGTCCGCGGCGCCGGTGTCGATGACGGTGCCCGAGGGCAGCACGGCGACGACCGACTCCAGGGTGCGGTAGCTGTTCTCCACCGTTCCGCAGGCCATGCCCGAGGAGTTGTTGGCGACCACGCCGCCGATGGTGCAGGCGGACTCGCTGGCCGGGTCGGGGCCCAGCTTGCGTCCATACGGGGCGAGGTGGGCGTTGACCTGCTTGACCGTGACCCCCGGCTCCACCCGCACCCGGGCGCCGCCGTCCAGCACTTCCACGCTCTGGAAGTGCCGGCGGACGTCGGCCAGCACCTGGTCGGTGCAGCCCTGCCCGGACAGGCTGGTC
>ERZ857984.2737-NODE-2737-length-9947-cov-4.926405_pt1 | contig 9947 bp, 7 predicted proteins | sample MGYA00519914_ERZ857984 | MGnify/ENA primary metagenome ERZ857984 (study PRJEB31778, sample SAMEA3449417) | human gut metagenome | biome: human gut; feature: human-associated habitat; material: faeces | place: United Kingdom | collected 2010/2012 ... | reverse complement strand
GGGTGTGAACGCACAGAAACGGTGTGTGGCAATTCATCATCTTGATACGCCGTGGGTGCGACATGAAGTCGCATAGATAATTGTTGGAATGATACTTACGGGTATCAGCTTTAACCCGCTGTTCCGTCAGCGGTAGCCTACCGACCGATGCACCTTAATGTTGTATTAAGCGGTCGGGACGAAGTACACTTTCGCAAGACAAGACAGAACCGTGAGGGGAAGTCAAGTACGGTTAGTATCATACCGTAGAGTGGCGAGGCTGGATAGTATGGTTAGCGCAAGCGAACTGTTAGTAAACTTCGTAATGTCACGAAAGAGTATAAGATACTGGCACACTCTACCCAAAAGGGAAGCGGTCGGTTAATCCTCTCCATGGTAGGATTACACGGATATAAGCACCGCCGGAGGATGAGACAGAACCTAACCTATCCGTTAGTTATCTATGTGGAACATGGTAAGCCTGTATATCTCCTGTCATGTAAAAATGACAGGTAAGCTGACAGCAATGAAAGCCGAATGGTGTGCAGGTATAAGATAACAGAAAAAGCGAATGCCGTTCTGTAATGGAGCGGATACGGATTGAACCGACATCACGGGCTGATGTGGGCGACATCATCCGACACGAAAGTGGGCAGACTTCTGTGACGACATTAGGTAGGCAATCAAACCGAATGTTGTCAAATGGTGATTCTTTACAATTAACTTTTAGAACTTTCAAAAGGAGGAAAGCAAATGAACGAAAACAAGACATCGTGTGCGCCTGCTGACAATCAGCAAACACTTTGGGACAGAATAGACTGGACTAAAGCGGAGTTGGCTGTCAGAAAGCTACAAGCACGAATTGTAAAGGCTCAGAAGGAAGGCAGATACAACAAGGTGAAAGCCTTGCAGTGGACGCTGACCCACTCTTTTTACGCAAAAGCCTTAGCCGTAAAGAGAGTTACTTCTAACGGAGGTGGCAACACCCCCGGAGTGGACATGGAAACATGGGAGAAACCCGAAGCAAAAACACAAGCGATAAGCGAACTCAAACGCAGAGGCTACCAGCCGAAGCCATTGAGAAGAGTCCACATCAAAAAGAGTAATGGCAAACTGCGACCGTTGGGAATACCGACAATGAAAGACAGAGCCATGCAAGCACTCTACCTTATGGCATTAGAACCAGTGTCGGAAACAACAGCCGACTCACGTTCATACGGTTTCCGCAAGGAACGCCGCTGTATGGACGCGGTAATGCAATGCCATAACATTCTCCGAAAAGGCTATTCTCCCGAATGGATTCTGGAGGGTGACATAAAGGGGTGCTTCGACCACATCAGCCATGAATGGCTGCTTGCCAACATCCCTATGGACAAGGCAATACTCCGAAAATGGTTGAAATGCGGCTATATCTTCAACAAACAGATGTTCCCGACAGAGGAGGGAACGCCACAAGGTGGCATTATCTCTCCCACGCTTGCCAATATGACATTGGACGGATTGCAGAAGGTCCTTGCAGAGAAATATAAACGAGTTAGAATCAAAGGTAAGTTATATTCGCCAATGGTGAATCTTGTCCGTTACGCTGATGACTTTATAATTACCTGCGAGAACCGTGAAACACTTGAAAAGGAAATCAAGCCATTGGTAGCCGACTTTATGTCTGAAAGAGGTCTGACCTTATCAGAAGAAAAGACGGTGATAACCAATATCCGTGACGGTTTCGATTTTCTCGGTTTCAACATCCGCAAATTCGGCAATGAAATATTGACCAAGCCGACCAAGAAAGCCGAAAAACGCTTTATGGAGAATATCCGTAAGGTGACAAAAGGTCATAAGGGTTGCAAGCAGGAATCATTAATCAGGATGTTGAATGCTAAAATTCGAGGATGGGGAGCATATTATCAGCATGGGGCGACACGTGATTCTTTTCACAGAATCGACCATCAGATATTTCTCGCCTTGTGGCAATGGGCTAAACGCCGTCATTCCAAGAAAGGGAAACAGTGGATAAAAGACCGCTATTGGCACAATATCCGAGGGAACAGCTGGACTTTTGCGGCTAAGTTCAAGAAATCAAACGGCAAAGAAGACCAACTTACCTTGTTGAAACTGGCATCTTCGTTTCCTTTTCTGCAATATACGCAGATAAAGGGGGACATGAATCCGTTTGACGCAGACTGCCGCCTGTACTTCAATAAAAGAATGAAGTCAAAGATGCTTGTGACGCTGAAAGGACGTAAATCCCTGCTTTACCTATGGGAAAAGCAAGGTCGGAAATGTCCGATATGTGGTGAACCGATTGACACGCATAAGGCATGGAATGTAATGCCGACCGTACAAGACGGACGGAAATGCAATCTGTTGGTTCATGATGAATGTTTCAAATTATCCCGTAAAAACAATGGAAACAAGAAGTAGGATGAGCCGGTCTCTGCACACGAACAGAGACTTTGAAAAGCTTGAGCCGTATGAGGGGAAACCCTCACGTACGGTTCTGAGGGGGGAAGAGGGCAGTAATGCCCTTGACCTACCCGATCGTCCATCCGACCTGCAACAGCGTGACGGACGCGGAGTTAGGGCGGGCAACGAGATTGCCAAGCGTTTTGCCGGGAACAATGTGGATGTCATCATCTACGCGGTGGAAAAGTCGTTGGACAGCTACAAGTTCAACCTGCTGCACTGCAAGCAGACGTTCATCTCGCAGCTCAAAAGCGGGGCGATGGGCGCACGTACCATCGATGAGGGGGCTATGGACGAGAAATCGGGCATGAACTTCTCGGAGTACATGGCGTTGCTCTCCGGCAATACCGACCTTTTGGACAAGGCGAAACTGGAGAAGCGTATCGCATCGCTTGAAGGGGAACGCAAGTCGTTCAACAAGGGCAAGCGCGATTCGGAGTTCAAGCTGGAAGCCAAGACGGGGGAACTGCGCAACAACACGGCTGTCATCGAAGCCATGACGGAAGACTGGAACCGTTTTCTTTCCGTTGTGCAGACGGACAAGGAGGGCAACCGCCTGAATGCGGTCAAGGTGGACGGCGTGGATTCTACCGATGAAAAGGTTATCGGAAAGCGTTTGCAGGAGATAGCCAAGAACGCCACTACGGGCGGGCTGTACAAGCCTGTCGGGGAACTTTACGGCTTTCCGATAAAGGTGGTAAGCGAGAGGATACTCAAAGAGGGGCTGGAGTTTACCGATAACCGCTTCGTGGTGGAGGGAAACTACAAGTACACCTACAACAACGGGCATCTGGCGATGGCAGACCCGATTGCTGCCGCACGAAACTTTCTGAACGCATTGGAGAGGATTCCGACCATCATCGACCAGTACAAGTCTAAGAACGAAGTGCTGGAAAAGGAGATTCCGCAGTTGCAGGAGATAGCGGGCAAGGTGTGGAAGAAGGAGGACGAGCTGAAACAGCTGAAGTCCGAACTCGCCGCACTGGACCGCAAGATACAGCTTGAGCTGGCTCCGGCTCAGGAAAACACGGAAGAGAACCGGCAAGGCAACGAGAAAAAACAGACGGAACAACAGCCGGAAAGCCCGCACGTGGACTTTGTACGCAGTCATTTAATTATAGGGAGACCCGGTTTATCGGAATCCAAAGGTGTAAAACTTTAATATCGAAGTCTTGACAGAAAAAGCCAGTGGTTGAATTTTTCACCACTGGCTTTAATTCTAATAATTTTTCAATCTAATATGACCGAATCTATAACGTTAAATCATAGATTATGTGTCTATTTGTGAAGAAAAAGACGTAACTTTGTATCAAAATCAAATAAGCATAACAATGGAGCCATCTATATCTATATACAGTTTTTCACTTTATGCCGCACTGCCGTTGATGTTATTCTTCGGCTTTTATTTTTTGTTTGCAAAGACTCCTGAAAAGAAAATTTTCAAGAATTATCTCCGCTCCCGACAGATTATGGGTATAGCTATGCTGCTGCTTTCGGCAAATTATTTGGTACATTTCTTCTTTGGTATCCGATTCAAAAATGCGGATTCTGCCATATTGATGAACATGTCCACATACTTCCTGTGCTATTCTCTGTTCAGTTCGGCATTGATAATGTTGCTTGATCGTTTTTACATTACCAAACGGCGTGTGTGGACACATATCATTTTATGGATTATATTTTCAACTCTTTCCGGAGTTGTGTTGTTCCTGTTGCCAAGCGGAATCATGCAAAAATTCTCTTTATTTGCTTTAGCTGTATGGTTAGTCGTTTTTGGAGTCGTTTTAGCTCGCAGAGTCATAATTGCATACCGTAGAGCCATTCGGATTTTCAATGAAACTCAGGCGGATGATATAGGTACATATATCGAATGGCTTTCCATATTCACTTATTGGGCTGTTATCTTCGGTGTCGGATGCGGATTGCTGACATTTCTGCCAGACAAATATGTTTTTATCTGGATTTTGTCGTCAATACCGTTCTACAGCTATCTTTTCTACAGCTATCAGAACTACCTGCTGTTCTATGAACAGGTGGAAAATGCTTTTGAGCAAGATATACAGTCTGAAGAAGAACTTCTGACAGATACAGAAACAGAACCTGAAATAGTTTCTGAGAAAGAAGTTCCAGTGTCCTATACAGAAATTATAGAGAAAGTGGCCAACTGGATAAAGACAGACGGCTATGTCCAGCAGGGACTTACCATAAAAGAACTGTCCGAAATACTTCATACGAACCGTACCTATCTTTCCGCTTATATCAAGACTACGTATAAAATGACATTCCGCGAATGGATAACCGGTCTCCGGTTGGAGTATGCGAAAAACATACTGAAGGAGCATCCGGAAATCAATATACAGAAGCTGGCTGAGTCTTCCGGCTTTCTTTCTCGCAGTAACTTTATCAAATCATTTACCGAAAAGGAAGGATGTACGCCTGGCAAGTGGAAAAAAGCAAATCTGGAATAATTTGTGTGGTAAAAAGCCGATGAAAAAGGTCTCAGAAGCCCATTTTCAAAAAGTGCTCAAGCGACAAAAAAAGTGCTAATTCGACAAAAAGGTGCTCTAACGACAATTTGAAAAGTGCTCAAACGACAATTTTTTATAAAACGCTGTATTTCAACAGAAAAAGTTTTTGTAATATTTTGGGCGCTGAATGGCATTTATTACCTTTGGAGATGACAAAGATAATGAATTCAAGTTTATATGAGCAGAAAAATCACTTTTCTTACCCTGTTTCTGTGGCTGATGACGCTAACTTTTCCTGTCATTGCGCAGCAGAAAGCAGACACGACCTACACTTTCCGGTTCGTTCCGCAGAAGGACATGTTCTACGTTCCTTGGAAAGGCAATGACACTGAACTTGCCCGCCTGTTGGAATGTATCGAAAACAACAAAGCAATAATTCTTGACGGCAAAATGCCGCTACTGGTTGACGGATACTGCAATTCGCAGAGCAGTGAAGCCGAGAACCTTGCAACGGCGAAGATCCGTGCCAATCGAGTAAAATCCGAACTGATTACACGCGCGGAAATAAAAGAGGAGAATTTCATTACCCGCAACCATGCGACTGAGGGTGATTTTGTTACCGTGCGCTTGACGGTACCGGTAAAGGAAACAGCCGTGACGGATGCGGACGCGGAAGCACGACGCAAGGCGGAAGCCGAACGACTGGCAGCCGAGAAGCGTGCCGAGCAGGAACGGCTTGCCGAAGAGCAACGTAAAGCGGAAGAAGCCCGATTTGCCGCAGAAAAGGCAAAAGCCGAGAAAGCCGCTCACCAAAATAAACTTACCGACATGCCATTGGAAACCCCAACCGACTATCATTTTTCCCTGCGTGCCAACCTGCTGCGCTGGGCTACCCTGACACCAGATCTTGGCGTGGAATGGCGCATCTGCCCGTCGTGGGGCATTGCCGTAAACGGCTCGTGGACCTCTTGGAGTTGGAATGACAAAGATTGCCGCTATGCACTCTGGGAAGTGGCTCCGGAAGTACGTTACTATATGGGTGAGAAGAAAGCCTGGTATCTGGGTGCGATGTTCAAGACCGGACAGTTCAACTACAAGTTCTCCGAAGCAGGCAAGCAGGGCGACCTGATGGGTGGTGGCATCACCGCCGGCTATCAGCTGCGGATGAACAAGGCATTGGCTCTTGATTTCAACCTCGGCTTGGGCTACCTGAATGCCGATTTCGAAAAATATGAAGTCATCGATGGTGTGCGCGTGCGCTGTGGCAACGAGACAAAAAATTGGTGTGGCCCCATCAACGCCGGTGTGACATTGGTATGGAAGTTATTCTAATACGGAGGAATAGAGTATGAAAGCAAGACAATATATAAATATGGTAGGAATGACAGCCGCCGTGCTGCTCTCTTCCTGCGTGAAGGACACGCTTTATGACACGCCGCATCCCGACTATGGGAAAATTGCGGTGACAGCCGACTGGTCGGCCTGCGGTGAGGGTATCAACATACCTGCCACGTGGACGGTCACCATGGGCGACTATACGGGTACGGAGACTTCCGCCACCCATGCCCCCGACCATCTGTTTGCTCCGGGCAGCTACACCCTTGCGGTGTGGAACCCTGCTGAAGGAATCATGGTAAATGGTACCACCGCCACCATTGCCGCAGCCACGGGAAACCGGGCAGGAACGGATGCCTTTGTGAACAATGCCCCGGGATGGTTCTTCACCTATACGAAACAGGTGAGCATCGAGAAAGACAAGGACTATCCGCTGACCGCCGCAATGAAGCAGCAGGTACGCGAACTGACGCTTATCATCAAACCGACGGGGGATGCCGCCGGACGCATCACGGAGATTGTTGCCCATCTGACGGGTGCAGCCAGAACTCTCGATTTCGCTACCGATACCTACGGAGCCGCTTCAAACGTCGTGCTGCCCTTCACCAAGATAACCGAAGGTGACGATGCCGGCAAGTGGAAAGCCACGGTGCGGTTGCTGGGTGTGACCGGCACGGAACAACTGCTGACGGGTGAAATCCGCTATGCGGACGGCAACCCGACCCCCACGACGCTGAAAAGCGACATCACGGAAGCCCTCAAGGGGTTCAACACCGGAAAGGGCGAATCGCTGACCCTCGGCGGAACGCTGGTTGAGACTCCCGAAGGCATGGAAGTGGACGGAGTCGAAATCAACGGCTGGGAAGAAGTGAAAGGTGATGATGTAAATGCCGATTTGTAAATAATTAGCAAACCGAACGCAGAAGCAAAGCTTGCTTTGATTTTGCTAAGGTGCAGCAATTATTGAAATGGAATTTAACTAATATAATAACAGAATATAATGAAGACAAGATTTTTTGCACTTGCGATGCTCGCCCTCGCACTGGTAGCCTGCAACAACGACAACGAGAACCTGAACGGTGACCCCGTGGCCGCCCAGTTTACCGCCGACATCGCCCCCGCCACCCGCGCCAGCGGAACCACCTGGACTGCCGGCGACCGTATCGGCATCACCGACATCGGCAACGATTCCCAGTACGGCAACGTGCCTTTCATCCTGAAAAACGGGAAATTTGAGGCAGAAGGAAAGGTTATCTATATCGAAGATACAAAGACCCATACTTTCCGCGCCTACTATCCGTACAACGCGGTGGGAGGCATCCTCACAGCCACGACCGATGCCACGGCGCAGCAGAACCAACCTGCCATCGACTTTCTCTTTGCTTCAGGAGCCACGGGAGACAAAAACAACCCGGTAGTAAGCTTCACCGACAAAACCGCCAAAGGCGGTGAAGACAACTCCTTCCACCACCGCATGAGCCAGATAACCCTTACCTTCGAGGCGGGCGACGGCGTGAATTTCAGCGTGGTCAAGCCTGAACGTTACACGCTGGACGGATTGTTACTCACCGGTACGTTCAACACGGCCGACGGTATTGCCACCGCAGACAACGGGGCACAGACCGGAGAACTGACCATGAATCTGGCAGACGGCAATCTCACGTCATCGATCATCCTCTTCCCGCAGACAGTTGCATCCCTGCCGTTGGTTGTGAATTACAAAGGTCAGGAATATCATGCCACACTCACCATGCCCGAAGGCGCACTGCAGGCGGGCAACAACTATACCTATACCGTCAAGGTACGCAACAAAGTCCTTGAAGTCAGCGAAGCCACCATTGCAAAGTGGAACGATATAGACGGCGGAGAAGTGAATACTGGCCTGTAAGATATTAATAATTAATTGATTAGGTTGAAGAATTATGAGACATAGAATTTTTATCCCCGCAGCCACCGCACTGCTGTTCGCCCTCGCCGCCTGCACGCAGGACGAACTTGCTGGCGATAACCGTCTGCCCGAAGGTGAATACCCCGTCATCATCCGTGCCACCGGACTGTCCGTAGAGACAACGCCGCTGGCAGCCCCGTCAACCCGTTCCGCCGTGGACGGCGACTGGCAGGGCGTCACTTCCGTGGCACTCAAGATGGGCGATGCGGTAAAGGAATACACCGTAACGGCTTCTACCGATTTCAAGAGTGCCACGCTTTCACGCGAGAACGACCCGTACTACTGGACCAGCCGCAACCCGATTACCGTATCGGCATGGTGGCCCTTCAACAATGCCAACATCACACAGATGCCTGCCGTGAAGGTGGCCGAAGACCAAAGCAAATTGGCTGACTTCCAGAACAGCGACTTCATCTCTGCTGAGAACCGGAAGGTGGAATTTAACAACCCGACTCTTGAATTTACCCACCGCACGGCACGCGTGACTATCGAACTGAAGCCCGGCACGGGATTCACGAGCGTCGCTGGTGCCACGGTGAGCCTCGTGAGTCTGTCCGCCGATAACGGCAACCCGACTGCCATCAAGACCTACAACGCAAGCGGCAACACCTACGAGGCACTGACCGCCCCGCAGACCGTTGCGGCAGGCAAGCCGTTCATCAGGGTGGAACTCGGCAGCGGCACTTTCTACTTCCGTCCGCAGAACAACGTCGTGCTGGCAGCAGGCAGTCGCTATAAATATACCGTTAAAGTGAACGCCACTGGCTTGACGTTAGAGGGCTGCACTATCGGTGACTGGGCTGACGGCGGCGGCGAGAGCGGTGAGGCTGAGGATTTGGGCTATTCTATACAGGACGACGGCAGCTACACAGTCTACACCGCTAACGGCCTGAAGGAATGGGCAGAGGCTGTGCAGACCGACCCGACACTCAATATCACCCTCACCGCCGACATTGACCTGACGGGCGAGACGTGGACACCGGTAGGTATGAACAGACCCTACTCCGGCACTTTCAACGGGCAAGGGCATACCATCACGGGCTTGAATATCTCATCTTCAAGTGGGGCGGTAGCATTATTTAATAATATTGGCGGTGCTGGAAAGGTCATGAACCTGCAACTGAAAGATGTCACTTACAATGGCAGTACGGCTATGGGCGGAATAGCCCATGGTAACTCCGGCACTATCACCGCCTGCTCCGTAACGGGGACACTGACTACTACGTCTAATACTGCTTATGTCGGGGGTATCGCGGCAATCAATCTGGGAAACATCACCGCCTGCTGGTTCAGCGGCACGATAACCGGAGGAAGAATCGGTGGCGTAGCTGGCAGCAATATATCTACGGGTTCTTATTATGGAAGAATCACCGCCTGCTTCTATGGCGACAATGCCGGACAAGGAGTATATAGTAATCAAGGAGGAACGGTAGAAGCCACGAAGGTGGATGGCACGATCACTTGGCAGACCGCTGTTGATGGCATGAACGCTGCCCTTACCGGCAACGACTACCAATGGACATCCGGCACCGATGGTCTGCCTGTATTGAAGAAGAAGTAAAAACAGGACGATATGAAACGATATACCCTATATGCATTCTCGGCACTCGCCCTGCTCCTTGCGGCCGCAGCCTGCACGCAGGACGATGCGGGAACATTGCCCGACGGCACGCAGCCGCTGACGCTGACCGCCGCCATAGAGGGCAGCGCCGACACCCGCGCCACCGTGGACAACCGGTGGAACGGCAATGAGA
>ERZ857984.2732-NODE-2732-length-9977-cov-2.610260_pt1 | contig 9977 bp, 9 predicted proteins | sample MGYA00519914_ERZ857984 | MGnify/ENA primary metagenome ERZ857984 (study PRJEB31778, sample SAMEA3449417) | human gut metagenome | biome: human gut; feature: human-associated habitat; material: faeces | place: United Kingdom | collected 2010/2012 ... | reverse complement strand
CCTCTCGCAAACCAAGTATCCATTGGTTCTTCCGGTGGAGACCCCAATTATGTATCGACACCTGCGCGTTTTCCAGACCTGTACCGCTTTGGAGAAGGTGGGGCATCTGGATATGGGTATAGCTTACCTGTGATTGCTGCTCTTTGTGGTAATTCCTGGAGAGAGTCGAACATTAACCCGGGGTTGGAAGAGAAAGGAAACGGAATCGGCTTTGGACTCTTTCAGTGGTCTTTTGAACGTCGAACCGCCTTAGAAAATTGGTTGAAAGAAAATGGTTATGAACTGACCTCACCAGAAGGTCAGTTGCAGTATTTGATTGTTGAGGATGAATGGCAAGGCAGCTTTGGTGGTATTTCCAGCTTACAGGAATTTTTAACTTCCACCTCAACCGATGTCCCGATGCTGGTAGAGGCATTTATGAAATGTTGGGAACGTCCCGCTGAATCTGACCCCTCACAGCGTGTCGCATGGGCGAAACAATGTCAGGACTACATCCTTGCGCACGCTAATGATACGTCGATTACCGCATGGGTGATTAGTAATGAATATCTTACTGAGGCCGAAATCTTAAACAATGCGGTGATGATGTACCGTTATTTAAGCAGTGGTGGCGGTGGTGGCGGCACGTTTGGGCGAGAAAACTCGCTGCCTGTCTATATGATGATTTTGCGGCATCCTTATTTATTTTAAATGTATGGAGGTGTTTCGTTGTGGCTGTTGTAAATAAAGATACGATTATGGAACGATTGAGAGAAAACTTTAATGACAATGATTCCGATGATGTCCTTGGCTTGTTGGAAGATGTGACCGACACCCTGAATGATTATCAATCTCGGTTAGAGGAAAATGGGGACTGGAAAGAGCGGTACGAACAGAATGATAGAGAGTGGAGACAGAAATATAAAGATCGTTTTTTCAATAATGACCCTGAGCCGGACCCGGAACCTGAACCAGACAAAGACCCGGAACAAGCAACGCCTACTACCTTTGAGGAGCTGTTTCATTTTGAATAAAGGAGGATATTGATTATGCCAAGAAGAATTGCAGTCGGCACGCTGAACGCAAGCACGTTAGACATTTTAAACGTGATTCGTCAAAATGCTATGAATACCAGAGTCAGGTGCCTGTCATTACGAAAGCAACTGACATTCCCAAAGTCGGTGCTGTGATTTATGGTACCCCCGCACTCGCCAATCAGTTTTTAAATGCGTTGATCAACCGTATCGCTATGGTACGTGTACAGAGTGCTACCTTTAACAACCCGTATCGTGATTTGAAAAAAGGTTACATTGAGTACGGTGAGACGATTGAGGACATCTTTGTTTCCATCGCTAAGGTGGTTGAGTATACGCCAGAAAAGGGTGAGGAACGTGAGTTCAAACGAACCCTACCGGATGTAAGAAGTTTGTTCCATGTCATTAATTGGCGTGTGATGTATCCTGTCACCATTCAGGATGAGGACTTAAAGCAAGCATTCTTATCCATTGAGGGTGTCCAGGACTTGATCGCTAAGATCGTGGACTCTGTTTATACCGCCGCCGAGTATGATGAGTTCCTGCTGTTTAAATACCTGCTGATTAAAAATATTACTAAGGGTAAGTTAAAACCGATTTCCATTGGTGATGGCACAGATCTCAAAAAAGCCGCCGTTTCGTTTCGTGGTACATCCAACTTGCTCCCGTTTATGAGCGATCAGTACAACGCTGCAAACGTCTACACGACAACACCAAGAAACAATCAGCACATTTTTATGGACGCTACCTTTAACGCTCAGTTTGATGTGGATGTTTTGGCTAGTGCGTTTAACATGGATAAAGCCAACTTCATGGGACGCTTACACTTGATTGATTATTTTAATACCTTTGATAACAAACGGTTTGAAACCATCCGTGAAAATTCGACTGGACTGGAAGAGGTGACAGATGAGGAGCTTGCGTTGATGGCAGACGTGAAAGCGGTTCTTGTGGATGAAAACTTTTTCCAGGTTTATGATAACAAAGACCAGTTTACCGAAAAGTATGTTGCAAGTGGACTGTACTGGAACTATTTCTATCATGTGTGGAAGACCGTTTCAACCAGTGACTTTTCGAATGCCGTCGTGTTCGTTTTGGACAGCGCAACTTTGACAGCACCTGAATCCTTAGAATTCATTGTAGTCAATACGGATACTTCAGATGATGCTTGGACAATTTCATTTAAATATAACGGTGATGATACTCTCGCTGATACTAGATACCAGTTCGTGCAGACAGAAACCGCAACAAACAATATGATTGCTATTCAACCTTATGGATCTGTTATCGTTCCAATGGGTAAGCTTTATTTGTCACTTCCTTTAGAGGTTCAGATGGGTGGTGTTACCTATACATCGACTGGAAGTGCAATTAATACTTGGAATGTAGGAACAAAGTTCACATTTAATAAAGCGGTAGCTGCAAACGATCCTGACACAACCACAGATTTAACTAAAAAGTCGAAAAAATAATACACCTTGTTTCACGTGGAACCACATGTTTCACGTGAAACATTTATTGGAGGTTTTCTATGTATATTGCACCAGGTACAGCAGTCCGACTTTTGAGGAATATTCCGCTAGATAGTACTTACAATCATACCATTTATTTTGGTAGTCGTAGTGCGCAAACCTCATACTTTTCCAGTATGGCAAAATATAGTTTAAATGACTATACCTATCAACGTGTGAAACGTGGTGTGATACGTGTCGGAATTGTAGCAGATAATCTTTATGATTGTAATTACGTGATGTTCCAGAACTCTAATTTTGGAAGCAAGTGGTTTTACGCTTTTATTAAGAGCGTGGAATACGTAAACAATGAAACTTCAGATGTAACTTTTGAACTGGATGTGATTCAGAGTTGGTTCTTTGACTTTGGTTTGCAACAGTGCTTTGTAGAAAGAGAACATTCGAGTTCCGATAAGCCTGGTGACAATATTTTACCAGAACCTGTGGAACTTGGTGAGTATGTGTACAACACCTACGAAAAACTCGGTGAGGAACTCGAACCCATGGCGGTGATTATGGCTGCTGCGGAAACTGGTGGAGAGGATACCAGCGGCGGTATGATCGACGGTGTCTACTCTGGTACCAAGATTACCGCATTTAATTCCTCAGATGTGGAGGGCATTAACAATACGATTAAAGGGTTTATGCAATCACCGGATAGTATTGTTAGTATGTATATGTGCCCTGTCATCTGTACCGGGGGCGTCATTGAGGACGGCGGTACCATCATTTCTGGTGCCGGTGAGGGCCATGCCACGGGATGGTCACATACCTATACACTCGATGGGGTGGGGACTGGTCTGAATGGTTACATCCCTAGAAATAAAAAGCTGTTGACCTATCCCTATTGTTTCCTTCACGTCGATAATGGCTCTGGTCAGTCCGCCCAATACCGATTTGAGTTTTTCGAGGGCGGTATCCCGCAATTGCACTTGGATTCTACCGTGATTGCACCAGTAAAAATAACCTGTCGCCCTAGACGGTATAAGGGTAGCAGCGGTGTCAATCACACCGAAACCGTGACACTGGAAAATTACCCACAATGCTCCTGGAATATGGACGCCTATAAGGTTTGGCTCGCTCAGAACATGACACCTATGGTCATGAAGACCGTGAGCGGCGTGACAACTTCAGCCCTTAGCGCTGGAAAGGCTTTGGTGAACGCAAAAACAGGGAACCTCGCTGGTGCCGCACAAGGTTTGGCAGACTCCCAAGGCGCCATGCAGCAAGTACAAGAAAACATCCAGGCATTTATGATGGATAGTTATACCGCCTCGATTCAAGCGGACTTGTGTCGTGGGAATGTGAACAATGGCTCGATCAATATGTCCCATCAATACCAGAACTTTTATATCGGTAGGGCCGCTATTACCATGAACTACGCTCGGGCGATTGATGATTTTTTCACGGTATTTGGCTACGCAACCAAACGGGTAAAGGTTCCGAACCGTACCGCAAGACCACACTTTAATTATGTAAAGACCGCTGGATGTGTCGTGACGGGAAGCGTACCTGTGGATGACATGAATAAAATCTGTCAGATACACGATGCGGGTATTACCTATTGGAAAGAGCCTGGAAATGTTGGAAACTATAGTTTGGATAACAGCATCTAAATGTTTCACGTGAAACATTGAGGAGGTGAAGGACTTGGGGAGACGTAAACACACCGAATTTGAGTTGTCGTTACGACGCAATGTAAACACGAAAAATTTTTACTTTGACCGTTTAACGGAATTGGCCGTTTCCGTTTTTAAATGGGAGAACTTGCCGCCTACGGTGGATTCCCGTTATTTGGAAATGTGTTTATTCCGTGAGGGTGCTGCGGTGTTCTTTAAAGATGATGTGGTTGACGACTATCTCTGTTTGTCGGTGAATCGAAAAGGACCATTTGATGTCTATGGGAATCCGTTACGCTGTCGTGCGTACTCTAGATACAATAACTACAATTGTGAGTTGACAAACCAAAATTCTGTTATTATTTATAATAACATGATGAGAACCAATAGTATCCGTGATATTAATTTTTATGCGGATAAATTGTATTTGATTGACCGTATTATAGATGTAAATATTAATGCGCAAAAAACACCGATGCTGCTGCAAGGTACCGATAAGCAACGGTTGACACTCCTGAATCTGTACAAAGAATATGATGGCAATGCCCCGGTCATCTTTGGTACGGATTCCCTGAATTTGGAGGGCATTCAGTCTATTAATACCTCAGCGCCTTTTCTAGCAGATCAATTGTACGCTCTGAAAACAAAAATTTGGAATGAGGCTTTGACCTACCTCGGTATCGCTAATGTTAGCGAGCAGAAAAAAGAACGTATGATTACGGATGAGGTCGTTCGTGGTATGGGCGGTACGATCGCAAGCCGTTTCTCTCGACTGGATAAACGTCGGGAAGACGCTGAGCGTATCAACCGCATGTTTGGTTTAGATATTAAGGTTAGCTATAAGGATATCAGCTCTGTGCTTTCTGGTGATGAGCTGCTACTGTTCGCAAATTACCCGAATGAGGGTGCACCAGGAGGTGACTTGGATGAGTAAGTATACCGTGGAAGTCCGTTTTATTTGTGAACAGAAAGCTGGTTTGACTTCTAGCGTGGGATGTGATAAAATAGATAGTGTAATAAGTAAGTCTTGGGATAAGATTTTTACATCAAAAGTGAAATTCTTCAGTGAAAGTTATCGAAAGACTCTTTGCTCGAAAATCTTGAAACACTACTACATGCAAGAGATTGGCTTTGAAACCGTTGGTCTGTGGATGTATCACTTGAATACCCGGCTAGAGGAAATTATGCCGTACTATAACCAACTCTATAAGTCCGAACAGCTTAAGTTTGACCCTCTGAATAACGTTTCCTTTACAAGGTCACATTTGATGGAGTTTGATGGTTTGGTACAGACAGAGGATTCTGGAACTAGAGATTCGAGTACCGATAGTGGTTACAAAGACACCAACCGAATGTCAGATACCCCTCAGGGTTCTCTAAGCGGGGTTGAGTCCATGAGATACTTGACTCAGGCAACGATTACCGACGGCACCTCTGACCAGACAACAAACGAAAATACAGAATCTCAAGGAAAAACAATCACGGACAATGAAGAGAATTTCAAAGAAACCGTTGAGGGAAAACACGGTGTCGATTCCTATAGCGATCTCCTAATGAAATACCGTGATACCTTCTTAAATATTGATTTGCAAGTGATTGATGAATTTAAGGACCTGTTTATGGGACTTTGGTAAGGAGGTGAAAAATGAGTTCTTTGGATACCATACGTAGATTCCCCTACTGTCAGAAAGTTCTTCCCGCAACCTATGATGACTCCTTAAGTTACTATGAGTCCATCTGTAAATTGGTTACGAAAATGAATGAGATCATTACGGAACTAAATGCCATTGACCCGGAATCTATTTTGAAATTGGTCGATGATCGTGTAGATAAACGTTTGGTTGACCTGAATAGACAGATGCAAAACCTTACTGATCGTGTGAATCAGGTCATGGGTAGTGTAACATCTGCTCTCGAAAAGTATAACAATGAGATTACGATGGAGATGCATCGTCAATTGACGGAAATGACCGTACTACTTAGTACTCAACTTGCGGCTCTTAGAATTTATGTGAACAACCAAGATAATATGATTCTATCTGAATTGCGTTATCAGATTGAACTGCTGAAAAATCAGTTGCCGGAATTGACCACCGTCTATGTCTATTCCCCATTCTCTTCTCAGATTGTGGATATTCAGACTGCTATCAACGAAATTTGGGATAACATAAAAGTCTATTCCTTGACAGCCGATGAGTATGACGATATGAAGTGGACCGCTGAACAGTATGACGGGTTACAGTTGACCGCTTATCAGTATGACTACTACTCTAGAAGATTTATTTGGAAAGACCCTAATTTCTATATGACCGATGTCTGGACGGGTGAGCAGATTCATACCAAAGAGGAATTGGATAAGTTAGCAACACTTCATAAGGAAAACGCTTTAACCACATTCCAATATGATAAGCTCGCTTTTACTGCTGAGGATTATGAATCTAAAACAATAACGGCAACAGATTTCGACTGGTATAGTAAGGCTATGCTGACTTATTATTTAGACGCACATAATTTTAATTTAACTTATATGTCTCCTAACGGTAGTTTAATTGTTAATTATCCATACGCTAAATCAATTACAGGCTCAACAGCCTTTGAAACATCTGGTACCGCTGTATCTAATACTGTTACAAATACCTTATATAATAGTTGGTTGGATGTTCGAAAACAAACATATCTTTTTACTTGTAATAAATCCAATCCCTCATTACAAATTGGTATTTACTATTCAGATGATACACATAGATTTGCAAGTACAACGTCTAATGGTTTTGGAATTGTTAAACCGCCAGAAAATGAGGAATTAACTATTAAAACGATTATTGTTAACACTATATATGGGGGTTTTGCCTCTATTGCTAATGATTTAAATATATTAATTTGTCAAAAAAGGTAGGTGTATATTATGAGCGCAACAAATAAGACTACGTATCTAGATTTACCACAATTTATCGGTACGGATGTGCCCTCTTGGTTGGGGGACTTTAATGGTGCTATGGAAAAGATCGACACGGGTTATAACAATGTCGATATCAAAGCAGGGCAGGCAGCGTCTACTGCTAATTCAGCATCTAGTAAAGCTGATATCAATACACAATCTATTACTAGCATTAATGCTGAGCTAAAAACATTAAAAAATGCTGTTCAGAATTATGACAATATCCTGAACTTTAAAATGGTTACTTGTGTACCATCGCCAAACAATCTAAAAGCTAATTCATCTATGATTATGACTCAGAATACAAACAAAACTTTGACATCCATTAAATTTAATGCTACTATGTTATATCCACTATCTAACCCTAGTAAGTATGTGTTTACTTGGTCTGCTGACAGCGGAACAACGACGTTTTATGATCTGTTCACGATTGAGGATAATTGCTTTAACCTTAATCAAACCGCACTACCTAGGTCAGCAGAGTGCTTGACGGTTGGTGTGATGACTACTCGAAATGATTCAACGAGAGCAATAGCTAGATTGTATGTGAGGGCTTGGTACGATGGTGCCACAACTCACGTTGGCGCAATCTTTAGCAATGAACCAACTGCAAGCGTTACAATGTGGTTGGATGGCACGGTGTTCTTGTCTGGTAGTGTAATCTCTACACCAGACCCTGAAGAAAATGAATAATTGGTAACTTTATCACATGTTTTTATAAGACTCCTGTATGTGTTTTGCAACAAAAAGAGAGGGTGAGCCCCTCTCTTTTTTCTATATTCGCTTGATACTTGGCGCCCATGCGTATCCATAGTATTTGTCACCGATACAAACGTAAAACCAATTATCCTCATACCCGTATCTTCCTAGGACGTCTACCAGGTTGTGCTTCTTTAGTTGCGGGTATTTCGATATTAACGGACTCGCTTTTTTCGGTCGCTCATGCACACCTAACGTTTTCTGTACCTCACCTACAAATCTATGGAATCCTTCTTGTACATGACTATTCTTATCGCTCTCAATCACTAGCTCTTTTTGCGTCGCTGGTCCGCAATTTCCGTCCGGTGTTAATCCGTTCGCTTTCTGAAAGTTGATGACCGCCTGTTGGGTGTCAGGGCCAAAGTCACCGTCTGCTTTGATGTCATACCCACACAATCTCAGCTGCTCTTGCATCGCTTTTACTCCTATTCCCTTATCACCGTAACAATAAAAGTCTTTCACGGCGGTTTTGTAGTCAATGTATACATACCCATCAATCCCTGAATATACACGTGTGTATACTTTGTCAGCGACACATCCACCGTTCGCAACTACTTGGTTGACACTGGTCGCACTGGTGTTACCTTCATTCGTGTATATGTGTGTGCTGGTCACTTTCGTTACTCTTCCTATGTGCGCACCTTTTCGAAAAATCACTAGTGCTCCTAGTTTTGGTTCCATTCCCCATGTTCCAGATGCCTTTGCATGGTTCGTAATTGCGGTGCAGTTGTAAAAAACATCACCCATGATGTCTAGCGCTTTCTCTTTACCAAATATTTGTACACAAATCCAGAATTGGTACACCGCACACCACGGCTGTCCTTGACATCCTGGTAATCCGAGGTTGTCAATGTCTCTTGCGTATTTTGTGTAGTTGTTGTACCCCGCATTACCAGTTTTGCTGTCTAATTGGCTGTTCGAGCGTTTCTCTAAATATCCACTTTGCTCAGCCATTAGTTCGGCTGTTTTTGTCCATAAATCTGTGCTCACTATGATACCCCCTTGCTCTGTATTCGATTTGTCGTATTTGATTAGGTTGAATTGATCTACCACTCTCATGCAGGTGTCGACGTAACTGCTGCTGGTTGCGTAGCCGTCATTTTTGATCGTGGTTAGATACTCTCTTGGGTTTTCAATTCCCTTTAGGTTTAAATATCTTGGTAGCTGGATGAATTCAAAATAGCCTATGATGCCTTCCTCTAGGCTCGAATAGACTCTGAAGTTGTCTCGGATGTTGGTCATCTGTCCTGGTGTGTACTCCTCTTGTGTGCTTAGGTTTACGCTTGGCCCTGTCCAGGCGGTTCCGCACTTTAATCCAAAGTAGTTGTGGTAATCTTTGGATAGTTTGGATTCTCCCCACCCGGATTCTACGATTGCCTGTGCGATAACCGCACTATTACAATTGATGTGATAGTGCGGTGCGTGTTTGCAGATGTGCTTTGCGATTTCTTTGATGAATGATTCTTTACTCAATATGTGTTCCTCCTCACCGATTAATTCGTATTTTTTCGATAGCGTCTTGAATGAGCTTGGTTGTAATGTTTATCTTTCCTAGTTCTTGGTATTCGACTAGGTTTACTTTTAGGTCCATCTTTCCGGTGTCACCTGTTTCCAGGTAGTAAATACTTTTGTCTAAGATCTTTGCTGCTATATACTTACAGGTGTCACCTTTGATGATTTCATAATATCTTTTATTGTTTCGCTCACCAATGTTTCGTAGGCGTATCGGTATGATGCTCGCACTTCTTATTTGTTCTACTCTGGTATAGATTGTTATTCCGGTGATTTCTTCCCTTGTTACAAGATGATAACTCATTTATTACCTCCTCTAATATTTCTTTTTATTTTGTTAAACATGCCATACAATCTTATATTTTGACTCCATCGGTTTCGATTTGTTAGATAATACCAGTCACGATGGTAATAGCTATGCAAGGTGTCCTCAAAATTTAACTCTGACTCACATGTCTCCTCGAAAGTGATATTGAGTTCAAGATCTACTGCTGCAATATACTTTTCAAGTCTGTCATCAAACATCCACCATGATTTTCCGTCTTCATCTTTACCGATGTACATGACACCAAACTCAATTTCCTCTTCCTTGCCTAACTTGCTCAACCTCTCATACCAGAAATCA
>ERZ857984.2717-NODE-2717-length-10043-cov-2.231778_pt1 | contig 10043 bp, 14 predicted proteins | sample MGYA00519914_ERZ857984 | MGnify/ENA primary metagenome ERZ857984 (study PRJEB31778, sample SAMEA3449417) | human gut metagenome | biome: human gut; feature: human-associated habitat; material: faeces | place: United Kingdom | collected 2010/2012 ... | reverse complement strand
CTCAACCTCACCCGGCACAAGCTCCGAGCTGGCGATGTCCAGTTCCTTGCCAACCGATCTCATCTCAGTCTCCTTCCGCGGTCTTCGCGACCACAGAAGGCGATCAAGTCGATGTAGTTGGGTTTGTCCCCAGACCTGTCCAGGCGGCCCGAGTTATCCACAGATGTGCCCGGGGACATTGACAGAGAGGCACATAGGCATCCAGTGACAACTGGTGACTCCCCTTGTCAACGCTGGGACAGCTGCACCGCGGCGCTTTCCTAGGCTCAGGAAGTTCTTAGAGGGCTGGACCGCCGCGATCAGGCGAACGTGGCCTAAACCGTGCGTGCGGCGGCGCGTCACCCAAGAACCGGTCGGGGCCAGCCTTCCGCGGCATAGAGACCCCAAGCTCGCCGTCACCACAGCCGGCCCCGACCCGATCGAAGCAACCCGATCAAGCGCTGCAGGGAACCAACCCCGTTACCGCTATGCAGGGACCGACGAGCGGCCAAGCACCCCGACCCCTTGACGCAAAACGCCTCACGCTGATGTCCGTACGTTTCGGACTTTGTCGGTGAGCCAAGGTGGAAGGGTCTCACTGTGACCACATGCCTGTTTTGCGGGCGACTGAGTGACGAGCTTGACCGTCACTGCCGGTACCGTCTGCCGGAGCCGGTCCTGCAGTTGCCCGTGCTCAACCCGGACGAAACCCCCTACTGCGTGTCCAGTACCGACCTCGAACTAGCGTCCCTGCTCACCACTGAATGGGACCACGACAGAGTCCTCGCCTGGCTCCCCGAGTGATGGCTGAGCGCGGCAAGGTCGGACGTTGGAACGCAGTTGCCGACCTGGCGGCCGTGGCCGTCCACGGCTGCGTCGTCGACCGGGACTGCATTCTCGGCACGCGACGCGGCGTTTCTCGATCATGCTCGTAGGTGGGAGGCGCCTACGCGACCGTAAGTTTCGGGGTCAACCGGTTTCTCGCTGTCGTGATCATTCACCTGCAGCAGCCACCGTCGTGACGAAATCGCGGTGGTCAGCGGACACCACGCCCGTCTGTGGCCCGATGTAGTCTGCCGTTCCGATCGCCACCACAACCCTTGGAGCAGACCCGTGGGACCCCGACCCGACCCGGACGTCATCTACTCGTGGCAGGCGGCTGAGCAGGCGGCCCAGACCTGGATGCGGGATTGGGGATACAGGGACGCCCGGCTCACGGCGTCGGGCGCCGACGGGGGCATCGACGTCCATTCCTCAGGTGCAGTGGCCCAAGTCAAGTACGAGGTCTCGAAGACTGGCGCGCCAGCGTTGCAGCGGTTGTTCGGTGCACGTGGACCGGACCGGGCCCGGCAGATGCTGTTCTTCTCCATGGCGGGGTTCTCCCGGCCGGCAGTCGACTACGCCGACAGTGTCGGGATCGCCCTCTTCCACTACGGTGCGGATGGCCGCGTCCGAGCGGTGAACGATTCGGCACGGAGGGTGTCAGGCGACCGCCTGCGTGCCCTACGGACGGACTCGGCGGGGCTGCTGACTCTGCTGGCCCCGAGTCGTCCTTCATCGCGTACGACCCGGGCGAAGACCACAACGAAAGGCGGCAGCTTCGTCGGCTTCCTTATCGCCTTGGCCTCCGCCGCATTCTTCGGCAATCTGTGGCTGAAGGGCGCACTCCGTGTCGAGAACTACCAGTCGGTCGGAGCAATCATTATCGGTCTTCTGCTTCTTGGCTGCTTCGCTACATCGCTGATCGCCGTCTATGGGCTTATCAAGGAGTTTCTCGCCTGGAGCGGCAGATCGACACCGCCGGTGGCTTCAACCGAGGTGGCCACGGCAGGGGCGGCCAACACCGAACCGCCGGACCGCCAGACCGCGTGAGCCTCGCCAACGAGGACGATCCGCGCTGAGGCTCCCTCCGACGGTAACCACCGGGAGGCGCACCTCGATCTCTGCCTGCGGGGAGTGCCGTTGATGGGCCGCGCGAGTTGAGTCGACGACTCACTGCGTCCATGCGTCTACAAGTCCGCAGTCGGCGACACCGATTCGCGCCCTCGGGCCCATAGCCCCGACGCACGACCGTCCTGACCGCGGCTAGGTCAGTGCGTATCGGTCGGCATCCGGAGGGCGCGTGAGATCAGCCTCTCTTCTCGAAACGCCCTCACGCGTCAGCACGGGAGGCGACCGAGTTGGCGGGCCTCGCGCTGGACGGGCTTGAAGCCTGCGGGGTGCCTCGGCCTATCACCCATCGCAAGGACGGAAAACCAAGCGGCGGTATCCCACCCGGGCATCCGACTCGATGGGGATCGACCCTTCGCGCCTGGTAGGCCGGCCTGACGACACCAGGTGGGCTGGCCTCGAGCCAGCCCTCCTGATAATGCACTCGACTGCATGGAAAAGCCCTTCGTCGTCCAGGCATTTGGGGCGGTGGCTCAGGTGACTGGCAGCCAGACGCTACCCTCGCACACCGCGGCAGAAGCCCATGTTCCGGGGCCACGCAATGACTGGGCTAAGAGTGCTTTTGGGATTCCTTCAGATCTTGAATGTCTTGCCGCAGGCGCCGCACCTCATCAGGCCGTGTTTGGCGACCTTGACGCCAACGAAGGTGTGTCGGCAGTACGGACAAGTGATCGTCGGGACTGAGGGTGCCATCGTGGAGTCCTTACCGTGAGCAGTGAGACCGGAATTGGCCTTGACGACAAGATATCCGGTGCCACTGACACTCGCGAGTTGGGTGCGAGTGATGCCCGTATCCCGCCAGCACCCGCTCGCGTGATTGCCGATACCTGCTCAATGTCAGAACTACAGGGCATGCTGGTGCTGCCCGAAGGAGATCCATGTCCGAGAAGCAATACCGCGACAAGATCGCGGTGGTCACAAAGCAGCAAGCCATTGAGGAGACAGCTCTGGCCAAGGCGCGCTCGGCGGCTGCCAAACATCGAGCCGACGCAGCGAAGGAACTCGCCAAGATCACTCCTCGTACGAGCACCTCGATGGCCCGGACCCACCAACGCAACGCCGCGAGCGCTGAGAGCAGAGCCGCGAGAGAGGACGCAAATGTGAAGAGAGCGTCGACCAAGTTGGGAAGCCTCGCCAAGGATCTCGCGACCGCTCAGACGAACCTCGATCGGGAACTGAAAGCGACTGCCCGGAGGGAAGAGGCCGCGCGCAAGGCTAGAGCCAGGGCCGCCGAGCAGGACGACGTCCGTCGGCGCCAGATCGAGAGGAACCATGCCCGTGAGTTAGCGCGGCTGGCGAGCCCCGCCGTTCACTACGTACATGAGGTGCGGACCGTCCGGGCCCCCACGGTTGAGCAGTTGCGCGTTCTCTACCTCACCGCCAACCCTGATCAGAACTTGCGGACCGATGCCGAGGTTCGAGCGGTGCAGGAACAGGTGCGCCGCGCACTGCATCGCGAACTCATCACCATCGACTACCGCCCCGCTGCCACCGCAGAGGACTTGATCGCCGGACTCAACGACTTACGGCCCCACGTCGTGCACTTCTCCGGTCACGCCGGCGACGCCGCTCTCCTCTTCGACAACGGCAGTGTTGAGGCACCTGAGGGACTTGATGTGCCCTACGACCTTCTAGCGCGCGCCCTCGGTGCTACCGACACTCCTCCAGTACTCGTAGTGCTGAACGGTTGCGACACCCTCGATGGTGCAGATGTGCTTCTGGAATCCACAGCCGTGGTCATCGCGACGGCTTCCTCGATCAGTGATCTGGCGGCCTCAGTATTCGCCGCCAAGTTCTACGCTGCGATCGCCGCCGCTCAGACGATCGATTCCGCCCTTCAACAGGGGAGTGTCTCAGTCGATCTTGCTGGTCTCGGCGAGGGCTGGAAACTTCAAGTGCTGTCTCGCGAAGATGAGGATCCGGCTCAACGCGTGCTCGTCTACGTTCCGACCGCCGATTGAGGGCGTCCGCTCCCTGCTCTTGGCCGCGCGGTCAGGGAGACCGGGCGTTGGGCTGGTGGTCTCCGGACACGCCGATGCGGTTCAGCGCGCGCTGCGGCAGACATCCGGACGTGTGGCGGTGCCCGGTTCAGACGATGATTAGCTGCTCACCGATGTTGATCTGGTAGCTCTCGTACCGGTCCTCAGAATCGTAGATCTCGATTGTGGAGCCGTCACCCAATCGCAGCGTGAGGGCCCCAGGCGACTCCACGAGAGCCGACACAACCTCAGCCCCGATTCGGGCGGCGAGCACTTGGGCGGCAGCTGGCGGACTGTCGTGGATGACCAAATCCTCACCAGCACCAGCCACTGCGAAGCTGCCCTCAACCGACACGCCGATGTTGCGCGAGCTGTCCAGGTGGAGTTGGACCTGATGCGGGCTGATCGTGATCGATTCGATTGTGCAGCCGTTGAGGGCATCAACGTCCGTGCCGATCTCCAGTCCGTACATGTGTTGAAGTCTGTCGTAGATACGGGTCGTCGGTCCTCAGCCACAACCCATCCCCTCGATTCGCGGATCCGTGCGTTTCTGACTTGTCGGTGAGAGCAGGCGGAAGGATCTGGCTGTGGACCTCATCGCCAGATCCCGGTGCCGGTGCTTCGAAGACCCGTAATTGGTCAGTCGCGGGTCAACACCTGGAACTGCTCGCCACACGTGAGGATCAACTTGGAGGAACCGATCGCGTCGACCGTGCATGGACCTTCTCTAGGATCGAGCGTTGCACGCTCAGACAGCCTGATCCACTCCACGCCATTTCTTGGCCGGTAGAACGCCACCGAGTCGCCATCGAAGCCGTCCTGAGTGATCATCAGTGTGGTGCCATCATCGGCGGTGACAAACGTCTGAGAGCCCTCCAAACCCACCGCTAACACATGGAATAAGCAGATCAGCCAAAGGTAAAACCCGGCAGCAATGCAGGCGGCCGCACCCAAGGCGCCAACCACGATTCGCACCACGGGGTTGCGGACAGCTCCCAACACCAGGCGCAGCAACAGGCCAGCGGCAAGGACGGCAGCCCCCGATCCCAGGAGCAGGCACATCACGCTCCACCAGGTGCTTGTATGGCCCATGCCGAAGTAGATCACGTCGACGTAGGGCCGCCGACTCAAGACGTAGGAAAGCCCTCGCAGCCAGAGGAACAACAACCAGCCACCGACAGCGATCAGAAGAAGCGCGCCGAATATGAGTAAAACGCTCTTGTCCGGTCGGCGGCGCATGCTTCGACAGTAACGGAACGCTCAAAGACGGGCGGGCCAGCCGCGACCCCCACCCTCGCAGACCCAACATCGCCCCGCGCCGGGGCGCTAATCCCACGAGCGGACCCGGTCCCTTCGCAGTCCGGCAGTCACCAGTCGGCAGGGTCGCGCGCGCCCGCCGCCGTGCGGACGCACAGCCTGAGGCACAGGGGTGCGCGCCTCATCCGTCCAGTGGGGCCTTTTCAGTCCGTGCCCGTGGGCAGAATCGCGAACGCGACCGTTCCACGAGCGACAGGGTCCACCGTCAGGTCAGAGAAGACGAGGTTGATGTTGTGGCCGTTGGTCTCGATGAGCACTTCGCGAAACGGCCGGCCCAGTAGTCCCTAGCGCGAACGCAGTGCGTGAATCGATACCGGCGGTGCCCTGGAGCACTACTCCCAGTTCGTGTCTCAGCCGTCAGGTACACATAGAGGTCGTAATCCCGCATATAGTCCGCGAAGCCGTGGACCACCAACGCCTGATCGAACACCTCATCGAAGGCCCTACGAAGCTCCATCTTGTCCATGCGAACACGTTGCACCAACTCGGGGTCTGATCGGAGATCTGTGCGGAGTTGGAGGATGGGCCCGAGGTGACGGTCCCGACACGTGTTACTCGTCGAGCCCTACTTGCCTCGCCTCTGGGGGGCAGGCCTCGCAGGTGCGTCCGTCGGGCCGGCGGGTGCGGCGGAGGCCGGAGTTGCGAATCGAGAGTCCCAGGGCGACGGGTGCTGCCAGATCGCGCCTCGACGCCGTGCAAGGTGAGTTCGGAGGTTCCGGCTTGCGTTGACCACCAAGGCGAGTCCGGGTAGCGCGGCGAACAGTCCATCGGCTGAGGCGGGTCGTTGAATGATCATGGCGGCGCCGAAAGGGATGGCCAACATGCCCAGCGTCAGCCAGAGCGCCTGCAGCGCCTCAGTGCTCACTTTGAAGCCGTGCAGTTCGTAGTTCCTCGCTGGCGTCAGCGGCACATTGCCATTCAAGAAATCGTCCGCGATTCGACGGCGCTCGTCGATGCGTCGAATCATGGAAGCGAAGGACGTCCACCCGCCCAGGAACATCAGCAGATAGGGCCAGGACACGACGACCCAACCTCCAGCGTCAGTCGGCAGTGGCTCTTCGAGCAGCCAGGTTGCCGCGAGGAACGACATGTAGCCGATTCCTCCGAGTGTTATCACGTCTCCAGCCATCGCCCATGCCGGCACTGCGGATGCGCCAACCTGCCGGGCGACCATCTCGCGCCGCAGGCTCACAAGCACCGAGTGCTGTGGCGATCCGGACGGCTCGGCCTCGCTCGAACTCAGCAGGAACTCCGCAAATCGGCGTTGGCGCGTCGTCATTGTCAGCTGGTCTATCGCAACGAAGATGCCGAACGCTGACGCGCAGATTGCGATAACTGTCGCGATGGTGCCAAGGTCCACGCCCTCAGTGTGTAGCAGCCCGTCGGCACTCGCCCGAAGGCGCGAGCAAGAACCATCGGGAGAAACGCCGTTACCCAGACACCGGTCACCGCCGCCCCCTGACCACAATCCTCACGCACGACCCCAATGTTCTCGACCTGATCGGGGTGAGGGCGCGGGGTTAGGATCGAGCCATGAGTCTTCGGCCTGAGTATGTTTGGGTGTTCCATGGGGACGGGGCGCGCTTCGCAAGCGGAGTGTTCGCCACTTAGGCGGACGGCTTGGAGTGGGTCGCGCGCCATGGGCTCACCGGCATCCTCACGGAATACCCATTCGGCGTCGGGGCGCATGACCACGCGGTTGCTCGCGGCCTGTTCGTGCCGCGTCGTGAGCACCATGGCACGCCGCAGCACACTGCACAGTTCTCACCCGGACGCACCAAGCACATCCACCTGGTCGACGGGCATCCTGGCAACGGGCTCTGACCTCGCTGTCCCACCAACGGTCATAGGCGAGATCGACCGCCCCGAGCGCCAGAGTCGGTCGATCCGGATCACTCAGTCAGCGGCAGCATTGGCGAGGTTGCGCGCGCGGGATCTCGCTGAGGCCACACCTCACGGACTACTGATCGCCGCGTGGCCAACTTGCTGCCCGACGAAACCAATCGGCGAGGAGGTTGACCGAGACGTCGGCGTCGAGTCTGGGAACTTCACGGAGCGGCGAGGTGCACCGCGCTAGACGTCCTGCATTCGGTCGGATCACACGCATATACGTGATGGGCGTGAATGCGTCGGCACTTCCGGATGTTCGGCGTCACTCCCCCGGCCGCAGCTGCGCCCGTCTTGGGCGACGCCCTGCTCTACTGGGCGCCGGATCGGAGGGTGGGTGTACCTGCCACGCCAGTCAATGCTCGTAGAGGGCGAGCCAACCATCGCCGTCCTGCCCGGCGGGCGTTCGCCGAGTGCGCGATGAACGTGAGGAAGCGTGGCGTTCGCTGCCTTGGTACTACCCCTCTGGCCCAGAGCGGGCGGCCAGGTCAGCGCATCGAAGCGAGGATTTCGTCAGTTGGCCCACTGGGCGTAGAACGCGAGCTTGTTGGGGTTGTTGAGGAGTACGGCGAACCCTGAGTCTGGTCGGCCGCAGCCGAGTGCATTGCGGATCGCTGGCTCCAGGCGGGGTAGTCGCTCGGCCTCCCAGCCGCGAACCCATTGCTTGGCGACGGCCTCGATCGAGCCAGTCGTGCAGTCCGTCTGATAAAGCAGCTCCGGTGGCTGCGCCGCGACATCAAAGATCTGGAGTCGCACCGGGTCGTCTGCGTGCTGCGTCATGGCAGGCGTGCGACGAGGCTAGGCGTGAACGTAATCGCGACCGCGGCGAGCGCGGCGGGTGGAACGAGCCACCTCATGAGCTGGATGCCTTCTCTCGGACCGTGTGGTTGACGATATCGCGAGTGCGTTCGGGCCAGTCCTCGTCGCTGGGGAACGGTGACTCCGGCAGGCCAGGGGGTTCGCCGAGGTCGCGCCCGCCGGCGGCCTGGTAGTCGAGCCGGGCGGTCTCGCCGTAGGGGTCGGCTTTGAGCGCGATGAGGGCGGCTTCTCGCGCGGCGAGGTGGTTGCCGGCCTGGTGTTCGGCGGTGGCGACGATGTGGGCGACGTCGGCGATGGCGACCACGTACTGCTGGTCGATGCGCTCGCCGTCGTAGATCACATTGTATAAGGACGGGGTCTTCGCCACGCCCGTGAGTTCCATGCGGTAGCTGCCGTCGGGGGCCAGCGCCGCCGAATCCACGACCGACTGCGTCAGCGGAAGAACCTGCTCCAGATAGATATTTTTCGCGTCGCCGCCGACGAAGCGGCCTGAAATCTTCACTTTCGACGACTGGCAGCCACACATCAGGGCGGCCGTCGTGAGCGTTACGAAAAGCGTTTGCTTGTTCATTTACGATCTTTTTCGCGGTTAATGGAGAACAAAGATATAAATTTTCCGCAAATAGGCGCCCTTTATTTCGACGAATTGCGGTGCGGCCCGTTGTTTTTCGTGAAATTGCGGTAGGGCTGCTGGCTGCGGTTTTTCTGCTGCCGCTGCTGCTGGTGGGGCTGCCGGTGCTGCTGCGCCCCCTTTTGGGGACGCGACGAAAAGGGCTGTTTATAGTCGCTTCGGAGATTGTTCAAGGCAACTTCGTCGATTTGGATCGCTCCCCCGGACATGCGCTTGATGTCTTTTACGATCACTTCGTTGTTGGGGTGCTCCTGGTTGTATTCGTAGCTCTTCGTGCGCATGTAGCGGGCCAGATTGTCCACCGTGCGCGAGACCGTCCGCGGGTTGCGCTCGTCGGCCAGGCCGCGGATCATACGCTCGACGTATTTGCCGTAGTGCTTATAGGTGATCCGCCCCTGGGAATAGGTCATCCGGCGGGGCGATGCGGTCAGCTCCTGACGCGAGGGCTGCGGGTAGGGAGAGTCCACATCGAGCTGGAAATCAGACATGATGAAAAGGTGGTCCCAGAGTTTGTGGGTGAAATCGGCCGTGTCGCGCAGCAGGGGGTTCAGATTGCCCATCACGGCAATCACGGCCCGCGCCTGCCGGTTGCGCTCGCGGCGGTCCTCGATCTCCAGCAGCGAGTCGATCATCTCCTGGATATGGCGCCCGTACTCGGGCAGATACAACTTGCGTCGTGTGTAATTGTAATTCTTTTTCATATTGTATTTGCGGTTCTCCGCACTGTTTCAATCCGTCCGCCGGAGCGTCCGGCAAGCCCGTTGCGGTAAACCGATTCAAGACGTTTTTTCCGACTTTCCACCCCGTCCGGCAAGACCCTACAAGATTGGTTTTACACCGCAGAAAGTCATAACTTTGGGACAAAAGTAGGTAAAATTTCAGGAAAAACAAGCTATGGCAAAGGTTTTAATTTTAGACCAATCAAAAAGTATGCGAAACACGCTGCGCGAGAGACTTGAGTTCGAGGGTTTCGCCACAACGGTCGCCGACCGGGACGAGGTGTCGGAGAGCGTCTGCGCCCGCCGCGGCTATGACGCCATCGTGGCGGGCGAAGGTTGCGACGACGTCTCGGCGCTGGGCGTACCATTTATAATAGTGACACCTGCGGGCTCCATCGACGGAGCCGTCACGGCCGTCAAGAGCGGGGCCGAAGACTACCTCACCGCACCCGTGGACATGAACCGCCTTCTCGGGTCGCTGCGACGCATCGTAGAACACGAACAGGAGCCTGCAGCCGAGGCCGCCAAGCCCGCCGCGCGCAAGCGCACACCCCTCGAGACGGAACACATAATCGGTTCGTCGGAAGCCATCGGCCACGTACGGCGGCTTATCGACAAGGTCGCCCCGTCGGATGCCCGCGTCCTGATCACGGGCGAGAACGGCACGGGAAAGGAGCTCGTGGCGCGCTGGCTCCACGAGAAGAGCGCCCGCGTCGGCGCACCCTTCGTCGAGGTGAACTGCGCGGCCATACCATCGGAACT
>ERZ857984.2714-NODE-2714-length-10056-cov-2.611639_pt1 | contig 10056 bp, 9 predicted proteins | sample MGYA00519914_ERZ857984 | MGnify/ENA primary metagenome ERZ857984 (study PRJEB31778, sample SAMEA3449417) | human gut metagenome | biome: human gut; feature: human-associated habitat; material: faeces | place: United Kingdom | collected 2010/2012 ... | reverse complement strand
CAGCCTGCCCGACGTCTGCCCGATACCGATCCACTTTGTCCCCGGAGTGAAGAATTCCGGCGGCCCTATCGGTTTCGGCAACTTCGAAGCGATGGATATCATGCGCGGCGAGGAGGTCGAGAGCATCGCCCTTCTCGAGCAGTATCCCCGCGGGAAAAGCTATCTTTTGGTGCTGCCCGGCTCGCACATGAAATTTGTCTCGGTCAATACCAAGGGGCAGATCACCGGCTGCCTGACCAGCATCAGCGGCGAACTGCTTGCCAGCATCACCAACGATACCATCATTGCCGACGCGGTGGGCAGGCAGTTTGTCGCCCCGGAGGACTATGACCGCAGCATGGTGTTGCTCGGCTGCGACACTGCCGCCAAGTCCGGCGTCGGACGGGCGTGCTTCTCGGCGCGCATTCTCAGTCAGTTTGTGCTCAAGGATCAAAAGAAGCTCGCCAACTATGTCCTCGGCGCGGCACTGCAGAGCGATTTAACCGGCATCCGGCATTCCGACGCGCTGCAGGTCGGCCCTGAGACGGATGTCATCGTCGCCGGAAAGGACCCGCTGCGCCGGGCGATGGCCGATCTGCTGGAGCACGACGGATACTTCGCGCATGTGCATGTCTGCGCCCCGAAGGAGGGTATTCCCCTCTCGGCGGCGGGGGCATTCCTCATCGCGAAAAAAACCGGCATCCTGTAAACGGAGAAAGAAAATGGAAGATTTCTATTCCGTTCTGCTGGGTCACTTCGGCTATCCGATCAACCGCAAGCCCACCCGGATTATGTATGAGGCGGGGCTGCGCGCAATGGGATTGAACTGGAGGTACCTGCTGGTCAACGTCCGGCGCGAGAGCCTGCCCGGCGCCATTGCCGGGCTGCGCGCCTTTGAAATGCGCGGGGCAAATCTCACCATGCCGCTGAAAACGGAAGTGATTCCCTATCTCGACGAGGACGCAAAAAAGCTGGGCTCCGTCAACACGGTAAAAAATGAGGACGGCAGGCTGACCGGCTATAATACCGACGGTCAGGGTCAGTACGATGCGATGATGCAGGCCGGTGTGGACCCCGGCGGAAAACGAATGGTTCTGCTCGGGGCGGGCGGTGCAGCCCGGGCGGTAGGGGTCATCAACGCACTGCACGGTGCGGAGCAGATCATTGTCGTCAACCGCAGCCGCGAGCGCGGAGAAGCGGTGGCTGAATGTATCCGGGCTGCCGGAGGGAGCGCCTCGTTCCTCCGCTGGGAGCCGGGCATGGCGCTGCCGGATGCCGATATTGTTGTCAACGCAACTCCGGTGGGGCTTGCGCCGGACACTGGACGTCCGGATATCAACTATGATTCGATCCGCCCGGGGATGGTGGTCAGCGACGCGGTCATGAACCCGCCGCGCACCCCGTTTCTGATCGAAGCGGAGCGCCGCGGCGCCAAAACGGTGGACGGCCTTTCGATGCTGGTTTGCCAGGGCGTCTACAGCGTGGAGATTTGGACCGGGCGCCGTCCCCCTGCGCAGGCGATGGCAGATGCGCTTCGCCGGTGCTTTTTCAATGGAATGGAAGGACCAAAAGAAACATGAATGCCATGAAGGTTGCAATTACCGATTATGAATATGAAACGATTTCCGCCGAGCGCGCTGTGCTCGAAGCGGCGGGAATCGAATGCAGCGATTTCCAGTGCAAAACCGAGGAGGATGTGATCCGCCAGGCCGCCGGCTGTGACGGCCTGATTGTGCAGTATGCTCCGATTACCGCACGGGTAATCGCTGCTCTGGAGCGGTGCAGGGTCATCGTCCGATACGGCATCGGTGTGGATAACGTGGATGTCGCGGCCGCGACCGCAAAGGGAATCTTTGTCTGCAACGTGCCGGATTACGGCGTCGAGGACGTGGCGAATCATGCCTTTGCTTTTCTGCTTGCCCTCGCCAAAAAAATACCCCAGCAGCAGGCGCAGATGCATTCCGGCGGCTGGGGCTATGCGGAAATCAAGCCGATTACCCGCCTGAGCTGCTGCACCCTCGGTCTGCTCGGCTTTGGCCGGATTCCGCAGCAGGTCTGCATCCGGGCAAAAGCATTCGGCATGAAGGTCATCGCCCATGACCCCTACCTCGACCCGGAAAAAATCCGTGCGGCCGGGGCCGGACCGGTGGACTTCGACACCCTGCTCGCACAGAGCGATTTCCTTTCCTGCCACTGTCCGCTGACCCCCGCCACAAGGCACTGGATCGACCGGAGGGCACTTGCCAAAATGAAAAGGAGCGCCTGCCTGATCAACACCTCCCGGGGAGGACTGATCTGCGAGGCGGATCTGATCGACGCGCTCCGGTCCGGCGGAATCGCCGGCGCAGGGCTCGACGTATTTGAAACCGAGCCGCTGCCCAAAGACAGCCCTCTGCGCGGGATGCCGCAGCTTCTGCTGACCGGCCACGCCGCTTGGTACAGCGAGGAAGCGCGTTCCAGCCTCCAGCGCATGGCCGCGGAGGAGGCCGCGCGGGTCCTCACAGGGAACCCGCCGAGAAGCCCCATCAACCGCGAGCTGCTCAGATAAAGCGCCCGCCGGATGAGGGGCCGGACAGCGGCAAAAAGCCGCCATGCTGTGGGAATCTTCATCCCATGGTATGGCGGCTTTTGTCCTGTGCATTCAAAGAGGGGAAACTGCCGCTGTATGGAGGCTTTATTTGATGGGTTCCTTGTGCTGAAGAGCCAGAAGGGGTATGCTGCCCTTAAGCGGAGAGTCAAAGGTGACGTTCGGCTGGGCTGACCGCAGACGTTCGATCAGCTTGTGAATATGAAAGCGGGCAGCTTCTTTCGCACGGTCCGCGTCCTGCTCGATTACATATTTGGCGATCTTCTTATGCTCTTCGTGCATATCCCGGCTCCGGCTGTCGTCCTTGAGCAGACTGCGGTAGCTGAACACGCTTTCCTGTTCAGGCATGTTGAGGCCGATTCTCTCAAACTGCGGATTGTTTGCCGCGGCGTAGAGCAGGCGGTGAACATCGATGCCCTTGCGGTACAGCTCAAAGGTCTCCTGACCGGCCTGGGAGCAGTGCCGGGCAAAGGGGATTGATTACCTCGTCGGAAGATTCTCGATGAACGCCAACGGAAAGGCACTGATCCTCAACGGCGGCGAAGGCCTGGTCAAAATTATCGCCGACCGCAAGTACCGGGAGGTGCCCGGCCTGCACATTATCGGACCGCGCGCCACCGATCTGATCAGCGAGGGTGCGCTGGCGCTTCGGCTCGAGGCGACCCTCGATGAGCTGATTACAACCATTCACTCCCATCCCACCGTCACCGAAACGGTGCGGGAGGCGGCCCTTCACGCCGAGGGACGGGAAGTCCATACCAAAAATTAAAACAAATTTTTTCCGCATCGCAAAGAGGCCCGGAAGACAAAAGCTTCCGGGCCTCTTTGGTCTGGGATGGAAGGCTGTCCGCATACGGGAAGAGGCTGCTGTTATCAAATATGAGAAAATTTCTTAAAAATAAGAAGAAAAAGAGCGTGATGTTTCTCGATTATGAGAAAAATCGCAAGAAGATTCCCGCTTTCCGATGCAAAAGACCGTGGCACAAAATTTGCTTAATAATGAAAAGGGGAAATGATATCCCTGAATTTCCGTCCGGCAGACGCCGGGCGCCCGATGGAAAAAGAGGAGGAAACGATCATGAGATGTCTTTGGCCGGGAGGGGTCCGTCCCGCTCTTGCCGGATGCAGCCGGCGCATTCCGGGGGAGCGGCAGGGCGGATTTGCTTCGATGCGGAACAGGCACGCGGATGTTCGCCTGTCCCATGTTTAGGGCGGCTGCTCGTCCCGCGGCGGCAGCGGACAGCCGGCCGAAGGATTTGCAGGGGATTCTGTTCGTAATTCTGTCAGCCGTCATTTTCGGCTGTATCCCCGTCATTACCAAAACGATCTATGCCAGCGGCGGCAACGCCGTCAGCGCGGCGGCAATCCGCAACTCCCTCATTGCCCCCCTTCTGTGGGGTTTTCTGCGGCATAAGGGCGTTTCGGTCAGACTGAGCCGCCGGCAGATGCGCCGGATGGTGATGCTCGCACTGGGCTTTGCCAGCACACCGCTGCTGCTGTCCAGCTCCTATTATTTTATTTCCTCCGGCATGGCCACCACCATCCACTTTGTCTACCCGGTGTTTACCCTTCTGGGCTGCGTGCTGTTCTGCCATGCGCCCCTTTCCGGAGTCAAGGTGCTGTGTGTTGCCCTCTGTTCCGCTGGAATCCTGATGTTTTATACGCCGGGCCAGTCGGGAAATGCGGCGGGCGTTCTGCTGGCATTTCTCTCGGGGATTACCTACTCGTTTTATATCATCTATCTCGACCAGAGCGGGCTGGGGAATCTTCCCTCGCTGGTGCTGGCCTTCTGGCTGGCGCTGTTCTCCTTTGTGGGACAGGCTCTCTACGGAGTGTTCACCGGGGAGCTCTTCGTCTCGATGACGCCGCTGGGCTGGTTCTGCAACCTTGTGGTCCTGATGGTTTTTTCACAGAGCGCCAGCATCCTGTTCCAGATCGGGGTGCGGATTGTCGGGCCGCAGCGGGCGTCGATTCTTTCGACCTTTGAGCCGATTACCAGCCTTGCGGTGGGAATCGCCATCTACTCCGAACCGTTCGGCCTGCGCACCGGCCTGGGGGTTCTGGCAATTCTGGCTGCGGTTATCATCCTGACGCGCTTCGATTAGACGGCGGTATCCGGTCCGCTTGCGCCGGTACTGTTGTTTATGCTACACTGAATAAAACTACGATCGGGGGAAGAAAATGGATCTTCTTGACCTGAAAGCATTTTTGGATGACGTTGTTGATTCCTTTGCCGCGGTTCTGGATCTCGAGCTTACCATCATCAATACCGACCCGATGCTGCGTATATCGGGCACGGGGCGCTTCAGAGGAAGAGCCAATGAGGAGGACAACTGGGAGCGCAGCTATACCCTTCAGGTGATGCAGAGCGGGGAGCCCCTCGCAGTCCGGGACACGACCTCCCGCCCCTTCAGCGTTACGGACGAACCGATTTATTATTCGATCCTCCTCTATCCCATTATCCTGGGGGGCAGCGTGGAGGGGGTGATTGTCGTGGCCTCCTTCACCGCCCGGCAGCAGAAGATCCTTCTCGAAAAGGAGGAGAGCCTGCTGGGCTATCTGGAGAAGACCGCCGACCTGATTTCTGCCAAGCTCGAGCAGGAACGGCTTCTGCATCTGGTGAGAACCCGCAACGCGCAGCTTTCCGGTGTTTTTGAGGCGGTGAAGGGAGGAATGCTCCTTTGCAGCAGGGACGGGGAGGTGCTGCAGATCAACAAACGGGCCCGGCACCTTCTGTGTGTGGATCAGGATCGCGCTGTTTATGGGCGGCGCCTCGAGGAGATCGTCGCGGTAGTCGGTCAGGCATTGCGGAGCCAGACCGTTATGGAAAAGGAGCTGACCTTCCGGCAGGGCGGGCGCCGCCACCACCTGACCCTTACGGTGCGCCCCGTCCCCGACGACGCGGAGGATGCGCTCTGCATCGTCAATCCCTTTTCGGCTCTGCAGGACACCATCATCCAGCACGACACCGTCAGCTTCCCCTTTGATTTGGTGACCCGCAATCCGCAGATGCTGGCGCTCAAGGAGCAGATTCAAACGGTGTCTCAGAACTCGTCCAATATTTTGCTGCTCGGGGAAAGCGGCACCGGCAAAGAGGTCATTGCGCGCACCATCCACGCAAGCGGGCCGAGACGTTCCCGCCCCTTTGTGACGGTCAACTGCGCCGCCATCCCCGAAACGCTGCTGGAAAGCGAGCTTTTCGGTTACGAGGAAGGGGCGTTTACCGGCGCCAAGCGGGGCGGACGAATCGGCAAGTTCATGCTCGCCGACACCGGCACCCTGTTTCTTGACGAAATCGGGGACATGCCGCTCTATCTGCAGGCCAAGGTCCTGCGGGTGCTTACCGACCGGCAGATCGACCGAATCGGCAGCAGCCACCTGGTCTCGGTGGATGTACACATCATTGCGGCGACCAACAAGAATCTTGAACAGCTCATCGTCCGCGGCGAATTCCGGGAGGATCTCTATTACCGCCTGAGCGTCATTACCCTGCGGATTCCGCCGCTGCGTGAACGGCGGGAGGATATTCCGCTTCTCATTGACTATTTCATCGAAAAATACAATCAGAAGCTCGACCGGAATATCACCGGCATTGAGGCGGGAGCGCAGCGTTTCCTGCAGCAGTACGGCTGGCCCGGCAATGTCCGGGAGCTGGAAAACTGCATCGAATATATGATGAACTTTGAGCATTCTCAGACGCTTTCCTTTGAGAACATTCCGCAGCGGATTCAGTGCGGGAGCCGCGGCGCGCCGGGACCCTCCGCTCCGGCTGCTCCCGACGCGGAGGACAGGACGCTCAAGGAAATCGTGCGGGACTGCGAACTGCAGGTTTTGACCCAGATGAATGCGCGGTACAATGGCTGTCCCACCCTGAAGCAGATCCGCAAAATCTGTTCCAAGCTGGGAATCAGCGTGGCCTCGTACTACCGGAAAATGGAGGGCGCCGACCCGGCGCAGCGCAGAGGATAGATAACGAGATGCGTTTTCCGGCTGCAAAAAAGCCCCGGTCTCTTTCCTGATATGTGCGGCGGCTGCATATATGGAATTTTGGAAAATGAGGAAAAGAAGTCTCCATGGCAAGAGAAAATGCTTCGGCGTCCGGAGGTGGGGACCGGCGGCGGCCGCGCTCTCCGCCTGCGCAGACAGAAAAGCCCAATGAATAAGAGGAGGCATCATAAATTCGATGAGCCAGAATAAAAAAGCGATCCCTATGACCGGCGAAGCTCAAGCGCAGGCAGCCCGCCTGTTCGGCAGGCATGTTTCCCGGGAAAAGGCTTTCATTCTGTTGGCTGTGACGATGATTGCCTGCGCCCTGCCGATGATCACGGGCGTCCGCCTGTGGGAAAGCATCCCCGAAATTGTCGAGACGGGGATCACCCGGATGGACGGACGGGACGATTCGATGCCCCGCGCTCTGGTGGTGTTCGGAATCCCCGGACTTATGTGCCTTCTGAACCTGATTGTCCACATCCAGCTTTACCTCAACCAACAGAGAATGACGCTGCCGAAAACCTTTGTCCGGCTGTTTGGACGCTGGGGCTTTCCCGTTCTGTCGACCGGCCTTGCCAATCTTTTTATCTACAGGGCGGCGAACCAGCCGCTTCCCCCGCCGTTTGCCGCTTCCTGCGGGATTGGGCTGGCGCTGCTCCTGCTCGGCGGACACATGATGGATTGTCCGCAGACCTCCACCGTTGCCCTGCATTTTTCCTTCCTCGAAGCGGATTGCCGCGTCTGGGCGGCGGTTCATCGCCTCGCCGCCTGCCTTTGGATGGCGGCCGGACTGGGCGTTTTGATCTTTGCGTCGGTGACGGGGCGGGCTTCTGCTTTTTTCGCCGCGGCGGTTCCCGCGGCTTTTGCGGCGCCCGTTCTCTACGGGAAGGTGCTTTGCCGGTGACCGGGGCGGCCGAAAGCAGTTCTTAATATCGAGAATTAAGTTTCCTGATTTTGCGAATAATCTCAAAAATGAGAAAAACCGCCGCCGCCCCTTTTGAAGAGCAGGAGCATCTTTTCGAATTTTTGAGAAATTCTTTGGCGGACTTGAATAATTTTTAACAATCAAAACGGACATTTCAACAAAATTGCAGAAAAAATGTTAGCCTGGCGTAAGATTTGCTTTATATCCTGATCAGACACGCAAAACGCGTGGAAGAGAAAGGAGATTTTACTATGGTATACAATCTGAGAGACATGAGCTGGTCCGAGTTCGCGGAGCGCAGCAAGACTGCAAAGACAATCATCATCCCGTCTGGCGCCTGTGAGGTCTATGGACGTCATCTCCCGCTGGGCAGCGATATCCTCGTTGCGAAGAAGGTCGCCGAGCTGGTTGCCGAGAAGGTCAACGGCATCGTCGCCCCCTGCGTTGAAATCGGCCAGTCCAAGAGCCTGACCAGCTTCCCCGGCACCATCGCCATCTCCGCCGCCACCCTCACCGCGGTCTACAGAGAGATGATCGATGAGTTTGTCCGCCTCGGATTCAAGAACTTCTTCGTGGTAAACACCCACCTGCACAACACCCAGCCCCTCACAGAAGTCCTTGTCGATGCGCAGCTCAAGCACGGAATCAAGTACGGCCAGATCGGCTGGTGGCAGTATATCCCCAGCTTCACTTCCGACCTGTGGGAAAGCTCCAACCCCCACGGCCACGCTGCGGAAGCCGGCACCTCGGTTCTGCTGTACCTCTTCCCCGAGCTGGTCCATATGGAAGTTGCCGCTTCGACCAACACCCCCTTTGTGAACAAGTGGCCCGGAATCGTCAACTGCGTGAAGTACGCCGAGCATACCGACACCGGCACGCTGGGCGACGGCACCAAGGGCACCGCTGAAAAGGGCAGAATCACCGTCGAGCGCGGCGTCGCCAACATTGCCGACTACATTCAGAACTTCATGGAGAAATAAGACGCAGCAAGGAGTGAACCAATCGTGGTGAAACGCTTTGTCAAAGTCGCCCTCTGTCAGCGGGGGGTGACCGGCTCAAAGGAGCAGAACATCGCCGAGACCGTTTCCATGATTGAGGAGGCGGCGGAGCACTGCCCCGGGCTCGATCTGATTATCTTTCCGGAGTACAACTACTACGAGGCCCTCTCTCTGGAGGAGGCGCGCGCCAACTCCGAAACGATGGACGGACGCTACATCACCGAGATGAAGAAGCAGGCGCGGCGGTTTGGGGTCAATCTGATTCCCGGCAGCTTTGCCGAAACCTGCGGCGAAAAGGTTAAGAACACCTGTGCCCTCATCGATCGTTCCGGCGAAGTGGCCGGCTCCTATTCCAAGGTTCATCTGATGGACGCCATCGGCATCCGGGAATCCGACGCAGCGGTGCCGGGGGACAAGCTGGGCGTCTTCGATACCGATTTTGGCCGGATCGGCCTGATGGTCTGCTTTGACCTGCGTTTCCCCGAACAGCCCCGCAGCATGGTGCTGCAAGGGGCGGATATCATCTTCTGTGCGGCGAGCTTTCCGACGGGGTCGCCGCTCCCGCCCAGAACCGATCACTGGGATCTGCTGGTGCAGTCCACCGCGCTGCTGAATCTGACCTGGACCTGCGCGGTCAATCAGTTCGGCAGCATCTGCGGCGGGACCGAGAACCCGTTTGGACGCTCGATGGTGGTGGACCCTTGGGGAATCGTCACCGCGTCGGCGCTGGGCCGCCGGGATATTGTCTACGCGACCCTCGACATGCAGCATCAGAAGGAGATCCGCGGCCGGGTTGCCACCTGGAACTGCAGAAGGCCCGATATCTATACCCTGTAAGCTGTCTTTGTAACGTAATGAAAGGATGACTCACATGAAGAAAATCGTTTCTGCTCTGTTAGCCCTGACGATGATCCTTGCCATCGCCGGTTGCGGCGGCTCCTCGAGCGCAGCCCCTGCCTCCTCCGCGGCCCCCGCGGCCTCCGGCAGCACTGCGGGCGGCCCCCAGTATGATAAGCTGACCCTCAAGCTCAGCTATGCGACCGGCGACACCGGCATGGACGGCGTCACCGCCATCAAGTTTGAAGAACTGGTCGAAGAAAAGAGCGGCGGCGTTGTGCAGATCGACCGCTATCCGAACTGCCAGCTCGTCGGCGGCGACATGCAGCGCCACGTCGAGATGATGATCGCCGGCGGCGCCTTTGAGATGGCGATTATCTCCCAGACCTCCTTCAACGTTGTTGACAACGACTTTTACGCCGGCGGCGTTCCCTTTGCCTACAAGGACTATGAGGACCTCTATTCGAAGATGGACGGCGAAGCCGGCGCTTACATCAACACCGTCTATGAGAAGTACGGCATCAAGCGCTTGGACACCTTCCCCAACGGCCTGCAGCATCTCGCCAACAACAAGCGTGAGGTCAAAACCGTTGCAGACATGGCCAACCTCAAAATGCGCGCCTACGGCGACACCCAGATGAAGCTGCAGCGCGCCTTCGGGGCCGACCCGGTCAATATGAGCTGGAGCGAGCTTTACTCCGCTCTGCAGACCGGCACCGTTGACGGCAACACCAACGGCT
>ERZ857984.2712-NODE-2712-length-10070-cov-4.955866_pt1 | contig 10070 bp, 11 predicted proteins | sample MGYA00519914_ERZ857984 | MGnify/ENA primary metagenome ERZ857984 (study PRJEB31778, sample SAMEA3449417) | human gut metagenome | biome: human gut; feature: human-associated habitat; material: faeces | place: United Kingdom | collected 2010/2012 ... | reverse complement strand
GAAGGAATGGATTGAAGAGTTTGAAGAAAATGAGGAATTAAAGAAACTGGAAGAAAATGAATAGTAATTGTGCAGCCAAAAACTGCACAATTACAAATAGAAATACAACGATGGATACAAAAACATTACGTCAAAAGATACTTGACCTTGCGATACGTGGGAAACTTGTACCGCAAGATCCAAACGATGAACCTGCATCTGTTTTGCTTGAACGCATCAAAGCGGAAAAAGAGCGACTGATAAAAGAAGGCAAAATCAAGCGGAGTAAGAAGTCAGCAAAGACTTCCGATACGCCCCATTATGAGAACGTGCCGTTTGAGGTGCCGGAAGGATGGGTGTGGTGTAAGTTGGATGATTTAGCTTTTTACAAAAAAGGGCCTTTTGGGAGTAGCCTAACCAAAGCTATGTTTGTTCCTAAAGGCAAAGATACATACAAAGTATATGAACAGAAAAACGCAATACAAAAGGACCATAAGCTTGGTTCTTATTACATTTCAACAGAAAAATATTGCTCACTGAGTGGCTTTGCTGTTCATCCAAATGATATTATCGTTAGTTGCGCTGGGACTATTGGAGAAACTTATGTTTTGCCACAAAATATTCAAGAGGGAATTATCAATCAAGCTTTGATGTTAATACGCTTATATAATCGTGAAATTGAAGGTTTTTATCTACTTTATTTCGATTTTATTCTCAAACAAGAAGCGTATAAAGAAAGTAAAGGAACGGCTATAAAGAATATTCCACCTTTCGATGTATTAAAAAACTTCTTTATTCCAATTCCACCCAAAGAGGAACAAAAAAGAATATTGAGCGAGGTTGATAAATGGATGTCTTTTGTTGATGATATAGATACTAATTGTAAAGACTTACAATTGTACATTAAGCATACAAAGAGCAAAATTCTCGACCTTGCCATTCACGGAAAGCTCATACCGCAAGACCCGAATGATGAGCCAGCCATTGAACTCTTGAAGCGCATAAATCCCGACTTTACACCTTGTGATAACGGGCATAGTGAGAAGTTGCCATCTGGATGGTGTATAGCGAATTTAGGTATGATTGGAGTATGGCAATCTGGAGGTACTCCGAGTCGTTCTAATAAATCCTATTATGAAGGAAGTATTCCTTGGCTTAAAACAGGAGATTTAAATGATGGATTAATTATGGATGTACCAGAAAGAATAACAGAGGAAGCTGTCGCAAACTCTTCTGCCAAAATCAATCCTACAGGGAGTGTATTGATTGCGATGTATGGTGCGACAATTGGAAAATTAGGAATACTTGCTTTTCCAGCTACCACAAATCAAGCTTGTTGTGCCTGCATTGAATTTCGTGGTATAACACAATTGTTTCTTTTCTATTTCCTTTTATCGCAAAGAAAAACGTTTGTTTCGAAAGGAGGTGGTGGTGCACAGCCCAATATTTCAAAAGAAATAATTGTTAACCATGATATACATCTTCCCCCTCTTGCCGAACAACAACGCATCGTTCAAAAGATAGAAGAACTATTCTCAGTTCTTGATAATATTCAAAATGCCTTAGAAGTGTAATCAAATACACTTCTAAGGGCTAATGTGACTTTACCAATTCACCACTTTATCCACAATCTTCTGTTGTTCGCTGGCAGTTCTGCGAAGATAGATACGAGTGGTCTCTATGCTTTCATGCCCCATAAGGTCGGCAAGCAGAGCAAGGTCGTTAAAGCGGTCAAGGAAGTTTTTTGCAAAACGGTGGCGGAATGAATGAGGATAAACAACCTCCTTATTCATTCCATATTTTTCAGCAAAATGTTTGAGTTGGGAAGCGATTCCGCGAGTGGTAATGCGCTGACCGAAACGGTTCAAGAAGATATAGCCGGATGTCATGCCTTGATTCTTCAACCACTTTTCTGCTTCAGTTCGTAGATTCTTGGGGATGTATAGCCGTCGAATCTTTCCGCCTTTGCTATACAGGTCAAGATAACCCACTTTGATATGTTCCGCTTTGATGTGGAGCAATTCACTAACACGTGCCCCGGTGGCAGCCATGAACCACACGATGAAATACCACTCTTCATAGCCATCAGCTTTAAGCCTGGCTTTGAGAAATTTGTAATCGGCATCACTGATTACATTTTCCAAAAAGTTCTTTTGTTGCACCTTTACGAACTTCACTTTCAGCTTCTCCTGTTTTGTAAACTCTAGGAATTTATTGATTCCTTGTAAGCGCAGGTTCACAGTCTGCGGCTTGAAGTTCTCCACCAAATACCCCTTGTATGCCAAAAGGTTCTTCTTGTTTACTTCCCCATAATGATTGAGGAAATACTGTACCGTCCACACATAGGATGTGACGGTGTTCTTGGCGAGATTACTCTTTGCCAATTGTTTTTTGAATTTTGTTACCATACTACATTGAATTAGAATGAATATGGTAATAATATAAAGTACGTATCGGGCATTATACGCAGTTGCCCGATGATTGGACTGTTGCACCAATGCAAGTACTATGCTATTTGGTTGATGGTGATAAGCAAAATGGTATAGAACGAACAAATCTTGATGTCAAATATTTGCGTGGTGAGCATGATGCCAAGACCTTGACTTCCGGAAAGTATGTTACTGCAAATTCACTTTTGATTTTAGTAGATGGTGAGAACTCTGGTGAGGTCTTTAGGACTCCGATTGACGGCTATCAAGGTAGTACTTTCAAACAGTTGCTTATCAACGGGAATATGAACGAAGAGTATGTACTACAAGTTATCAACTTGCATAGGAAAGTTTTGCGAGAAAGTAAGGTTGGTTCTGCCATTCCTCACTTAGACAAGAAACTATTCAAAGCGATAGAAGTTCCTATTCCACCTTACAAGGAACAGCAACGGATTATAAAGGCTATAAATAAAGCGTTTATGTCTTTGGATATAATAATGGAGAGTTTATAGGCTCTCCATTATTATATCCAAAGTGGTAAAGATCGTTTCTATTCGGTTTATGATTCGTCTCTGCTCATAGAGTGGAGGTAAGCATATAGACATCAATAAAAATTTATCAAGAATTAAGTTGTGCAAACCCGTAGTTTGTGTTTGCATCAATCTCATAGCCCCAGTCTGATATTTTGCCAGAATATAGTAATACAAGTACTTACTTAATACGGTATCATCATACCTTATTCTTAATACCATTGTAAAATTGCTGAATGAAAAGACACCGTTTTCTCCTTCATATAGGATTGTTCTTCCCACAGGATTATTATCACTGCCGCCTGATTTTTCTACAATTAAATCGCCATTGATTAAATGACGTTTAGCAAAAGTTCGTTGTTCTACGTCAATGTACTCTATATTTGAATAGTCCAACTTAAAGTCTTTAGTGAAATTTGCATTACGAATAACGCCCACATTAACAAATGGTTCTTTCTTTCCTTTCCACAAGCCATTGATGTTCTCGCATAAATCTTTGAGTGTAGTTATAGTCCATCCATCGGGCAACTGCGTATAATGCCCGTTATCACAAGGTACAAAGTCGGGATTTATGCGCTTTAATAGTTTAATGGCTGGCTCATCATTCGGATCTTGTGGTACGAGTTTACCATGAATTGCAAGGTCAAGAATCTTGCTCTTGGTTTGCTTGATAGTTGTTTGCAAATCATCTTTTTCATTCTCGATAATATCAATTAACGAAAACCATCTTTCTATTTCTGCCACTATGCGCTGTTGTTCTGCGAAAGGAGGAAGAGGAATTTGTAAGTCTGTAAATATCTCTTTATGAACTCTCTGCTGCCCAACTACTCCCTTGAAATACTTTGTGCCTTCTTGCACATACCAATCAGATTTGAAAACATATAAATAGAACTTAGTATATAGGATAATAGGGCGCAAAATCACAAGTTCAGTTGTCCCTGCCCCATATCCATTAGGTAAATTTTCAAATATGGTTGATTTACGATTTTCAAAACAAGGTGATATTTTTGCAATACCTATATCTCCATTTTGGAAGTGGCAGTACCCCTTTTTAATATCTTTCCAAATGCGTTCTTCGTATAAATGATTACCAGAAAAACCATCTTCAACAAGTGACATTGGAATAAATCCACAATGAGTAGTATCATCTATTTCGGATTTCGGATTTAGTAAAAATAAATCTGAAACGGGAACAGATTCCCATCCTTCCGGCACCTCAAACGGCACGTTCTCATAATGGGGCGTATCAGAAAGAAAAAAAGGAGAGGAAAAATCCCCTCCTTAACTCTAAACATGTCTCAGACATTCAAATCTTTCAGCGCAAGCGCATAATTGGGACAAAAACCGTCCATTATACACTTCAAGCCAAGTGTCTGATAATACTTGTAGTCATCATCTTCAGTGCAGAGGTATTTGTAACCGTAACGTGGCATATACTCCTTGAAGAATCGAGCCAAGTCTTTCAGGTTTTCTTCTTGGTTCTTCTTGAAGTTACTGCGCACAATGATGATAGACCAGTCGGGGAAGTTGCCTCTTCCACTGCTATACTCCCAAAATCGGATGTAGCAGTCTAAATCACGCTCACGGATGTCCACACAAAAGCCATTGGCATTTTGCATCACGCTACAGCTTTCTCTGTAGCCAAATTTTTCACACAAGTAGAGATTGAAATCAAGAATTAAATCTTTTTGTACCATAAATAATTGAATTTAAAATGTTAATAAAAATGGATTATAAATGAAAGCCTCGCTTGCGCTTAGTCTTTTTCTTTTTCATCAGGCGATTAAACTCTGCTTCTTCTGCGGCAGTGGTATCGTAGGAAGAGCTTCCGTTTAGCAAACCAAGACTGATACCAAAGCTGTTATCGGAATGAAAAACGCTTTGTTGCACCTCTTCTTTCTGCTGTTTGGGTTCCTGTTTGGCTGACTCTAACAAGGATGCACATGCATTATCTTCCAGTCGGTTGTTAATATTCAGGTAGCTGAACTCTCGGCTAACCTTTGAGCCGGAGAAAGAAAATCCGTTATGCTCAAATTTGACACCCTGTATTTCTCGTGTAGTCCGACTGACTTTGAATTTCATATCAATGTCCCGGTCGGCAAGCGCATCTTTCAAATCATTCCAACTATGAGCTTTGGGCAGTTCTTCTTTCAATGCTTTGTATATCTCGTGCTTTGCCTTATCGTAAGGGCGCAAGCGTTCCTCTTTGATATGGTCTTTACCATTGGCAAAGTGCAAGCGATATTTGGCGGTCAGCATTTTGCAAACTTTCTCATTCCTGCGAAAATCATTCTTGTCGCTAATCGTCTTGCCGTCATTGTCCACTCGATTGAAAACGATATGGCAATGCGGATGCTCACGGTCGATATGCCGGGCAATGATGTATTGCGTATTTTCAATACCCATCAGTTTCATATAGTCGTGCGCTATGCTCAGCATCAGAGCATCATCGGACTTTAGTCTTGCGCTGTCTTCCGGTGAGAAGTTGAGTGAAGTGTGTCCGACAATATTCTTTACCTTGTCATTGAGTAGCGATTGTAACTCAAATTGCTTTGCCATCTGTTCGGGCGTACCTTCTACTCCGACCGCTTCCAATAGCTTGGATTTTTCCTCTTTGAGGACATAGCGGACGCAACCACCGAATGATGTTCCTTTTGTTTGCTTACCTATCATCTTTTAGTTGTTTTATAAGTTGATTAATGTGTTGAGCCATTTCCTCGCATCTGTCTGCGACAGCAAAGAAACCGTAGGTGTTTGCCTGTCTTGCCAACTGGTTAAGATTGGTACTTTCGCCAATCAGTTGCCGGATGATGTGGATATGCTCTTGCGTGATTCTTTCACGTACCGAACCGTTCTCGATGAGTGAACGGATGACTTCGCTTTGAGTTTGCTTGCTCCGTCTGCAAAGCGCACCAAGCCATGCGTATTGCTGGTATGACAGACGGAGTGTTACTGTATATTTCTTTTCCATTTGAATCTGTTTTTAAGTGAATAAATTGTGACCATCGGGAGCCGCCTCCTCAGACTTTTTGAGGAGCAAGTGGTCGGGAAATGTAATACACCGACATAAACTTGCTACAGTAAAAAAGTTTCGATTTCTCTCCCAAAGTTCAAAGTCTGAATCCTCGTTTCTTAGGTGGTAAAACCTTCGGTAGTGGAGTGCCTTGTTGTACGCTGACGAGCTTCAAATCGAATGTCTCTATCAGTGTTTTCAAGACCGGATTTCTCTTAATCATCTGCTGAAGGATGGCTTCGTCGGGCTTCACTTTGAGCAGATAATCGGCTATGTCATATCCCTCTTTTCGCTCATTTTCGGTGGCATTGGCTTCCAGATAATCAAACATTCGCACCTCAATACCGTAGCTTTTCATCAGACCGATTTTGCTCTGCCAATAGTCAGTCGCTCCCAAATCGGGGAATAATACAACGCTTCTTTCTGCCAGAACGGATAGGTTGTTAGCATTGAAGCAACCGTTCTTTCCGCCCGATGCTATCCATAGGAATTGCGGCAGATAGTAGGAAGCAATGAGTGCCGTTTTCTCGCTTTCGACCAGTGCAACAGGACGGCTTTGGTCTTCAGGAAGCAGATGCTCACCGAAGAAGCATTGCCTCAAATTGTAATCGCCTTTGTGCAATACGGAGTGTACCCATGTGACATGATTGTATGGCTCTTTTATCCTCTTGCCGTTTTCGGAATTGTAAAGCATTATCTTACCTGTGCGGACTTTATTCTGATTGTCCGTCTGCCAGAATACAGTTGCACCGTCCCAATACTTGGATGTGCCAACCTTGTATCTCTTCATTAGCTTCAATGTTTCTGCTTCTCCGAACTGAGCCGATAGAAATTGAAACAACTTATTCGCAGAATAGCTACGCAATGATTGGTTGACTATATCCAAATCAATGTAGGATGTGGCTATAGGTTGTGTTTCCTTAATAGGGGCATAGCTTCTGAAACTATTCTCCTTTTCCGCAAACTTTTCTTTTTCTGACGGATTCTGCTCAAAGTAATCACGAGGTGTGAAGTGATAACCGCATTTCTGCTCATGGTCACAACGTCCCACGTACTCTGGAAACTTGATTTGCTTCTCTGTATCAATGTACTTGGAAAAGCATCTTTGGCGGTGGCAGTTCGGGCAAGTGTGCCGAGTGCTGACACCTTTGTAGGGTTCTAATATGAATCTATGTGTACTCATTGTATGTTTCTTTTTAGGTGTGTCACTTTTGTCGTTATTGTCGTTTTCGCTTGGAAAGTGTCAAAACCGACAAAAATGTCACGGGTTAATCTTTGAATATTCTCCATGCTTCTCTTTGCGGAACAATGTTCCGATGTTGTCATTGAGAAAGCGTTGAAACGTGCGCTCCTTCATTCCATTCTGCTCGGCTATCTGTGTAGCTTGGGCAGTTGTAAAAGCTGGAGGAAGCAGATTGACTATCGTCTGTTGTTGGTTGTTGAGCGCATTTTCATTGAGTATGTTTTGAACGCTCAATGCGGATTCTTTGAAATACTCCGTTAGTTTGATGGCTCGTTCCACCGTCAACAGGTCGATGTGGGTTTTATCACATTCTCCGCAAGTCCATCGGGCTAATTGGATAATCAGGCAGAAACGGATGATGTATATCTCCAGCTTACAATAGATACTCACGATAGTGTCGTTTGTCTCTCGGTCGCACAACTCTGAGAAGTGGTGCTGCCATTCGTAAAGCCGTCTCTTGGCATCCTCCGTGAAGAGAAGAATATGCGGTTCTATCTCTCCAAATTCATTGAGGGCATACTCCTGTTGTATCAGCTTATCAATAATGGCATTCCATTCTTGTTCGATATTCTCCGGCAGCTCCTTGTCATTCCAACGTGCTTTCTGTTGCAGATTGGGCATCACGAATAGAATACGGTCGATGAATCCATTATTGGAACGTTCCCCCTTTGCCAATTCGCTAAGAATCTTCTTTTGGATAGTGCCGATAACAGAGATATACGGTCGCTTGATGAAGATGGAACTCTTGGCATTCTTACGGTCGGATATAGTGGTCTTGGCACTGAAAACAGACAACCAAAATTGTTCTTCCGAACCGTTGTTATAGCGGTTGAAGTTCTTGAACCAAGCGGACAATTCATCAGCCCATAAGCATAAACCACGTTTGTTTTGCGCATGAATAAGGCTCAATCCCTCTGGTGTTACATCCGAAATCAAGAAGCGTTTACGGACTGGTTCCTGTGGAAATTGCTCTTCACCATTTTCTGTGCGTTCTTTGCGGCTCATACTCATCAACTCATCATATTTGGCAAGTGCTTTTTCAAATACCTGATTTTGTTGATAGTCGTAATCAAGAAACGGTTTCATTGCAAAACTAAGCGGATGGCTTTTGTTTGCTCCCGGTCTTCCTATCAATGCCATATACAGGATGGGACTTTCTATCCAGCCTTGCTTGATTTGAGCAAGATGAGTGTTACCAATGCCGACTGCTATTGCCGTAAGGATAGCTGCGGCGATGTAGTCAGTAGGGTAGTTATGGCATTCGTGTACCTCGCTGATGATGCGTTGGATTTTTGTCGGGAATATGCTGATAGGAAAATCAGTACCCGTCAGTCGCATACTTAAATCAACCGCTTCGTCAATGATGGATGCTGGATTAATAGAATATGTATCCATAGCCGCAACCATTAAAGTTTCACGGATGATTTGGGCTTATGACGGACACAGCCTTGCATATTGGCAAGCATCTCCTCGTATGTTTGCTCGGAAGTTTTTCTTCGACCGTTCTCAATCCAAGCCAGAAGCTCGTCCTCGTAGAAATAGAGCTTCTTCCCTTTCTTATAGGCAGGAAGCAACCCCTTGCGAACCAATGTATAAATGGTAGGCTTGGCTTTTCTAATGATACGGCAAGCATCCTCAATTTCAACCAACACGTGTTTGTCTGATGTAGGAGGTTGAAGTTCCGACACCATTCTTTTCAACTCGATGACCTGTTCGGTCAGATAATCTACCGCTTCGGGCAGCTTATCAAATGTTACTGTTTCTTTTTGCATATGTCGCTCGTTTTTAATTGTTCGACGGCAAAGGAAACAGGTGTTTCAATGGTGGAATTATTCACCAAAATATAACTGATGAATAACTTTTTGAAGATGGTTGGCCGTGATTACAAGGAATTTAGCTACCTTTGTACTTGTAAAATAGGTACAGTTTTAAAGATAAGTTCTACACAATGAAAAAAATGTTGTTATTCTTTTCAAAGCCAATAGTTGGTGGTGTTTTATCATTGATAGGATTATTGGAAATTCTATTTAGTATTCCATCATCATATATTACATACCCTATACCATTGTGGATAATTGTTCTGGCAATAGGTCTCGTTATACTATTGCCATACCTATGGAAGCGTTTAAGAATCTTATACTATATAAGGAACTATACATCTGATTCATTTGGTGGGTCTTGTCTATATAAGTGGTGTTGGGCTAGGACATCGGATAAATTCAATGTTTATGGATATTTTCCTATCCGTATAGATGTTGTGGAAAATGTAAAGTTAGACCCTAATATACCTGTGTTTGATTGTGCTCATCATTATATTCACAATGAAAATTTATTGGCAGAATATATAATGATATGTTTATACCATAAGGTTGAAAATACGAAACAAACAAACTTGTTTGTTCAACAGCTACATAGCTTAGAGGCTCATTATTCTAGTCAAAATAGAAGGTAGCTTCTTGGTTATGCAATCTTTCTATCCAGCTTAATCTTGCACTCAGATTCCGTGTGCGACATTTTGCGCTCAATGGTGGATATTTCCGAATCACGGAGAGTATGAGCAAATACTCTTTTTATGAATGTGGCAGTCTGTAGGCGTGGTTTGCCGAATGCCTTGCCGATATTCCAACCAAAGTGCATGATGTCAATGGTTTTTAATTGAGCATCTACCTTTATCTGCTCAACTTTAGGCAGGGAATCTGAGAAGTAGTATTCTGTGATATATCCACATAGACGATTAAGGTCAGTTTCGCTAAGATAGAGAACTAAGTGTTGTTTCGTATATGAGAGAACCTTATCTAACTTTTCTTGCGATGCCCGTTCCTTTTCGGCCATAGCATTGGCACGGAATATCTCGTATTCTGTCGGTTGCTTGGATT
>ERZ857984.2706-NODE-2706-length-10105-cov-3.447065_pt1 | contig 10105 bp, 6 predicted proteins | sample MGYA00519914_ERZ857984 | MGnify/ENA primary metagenome ERZ857984 (study PRJEB31778, sample SAMEA3449417) | human gut metagenome | biome: human gut; feature: human-associated habitat; material: faeces | place: United Kingdom | collected 2010/2012 ... | reverse complement strand
AACCTCCGTTACACGCGATGACCTGCCCGACGGCGGCGCGGCCCACTGGGCCGAATGCGTCCGCGCGATCCGGGCGGAAAATCCCGACGTCACAATTGAGCTCCTTATTCCCGATCTGGATGCGAAACCCGACCTGCTGGACACGGTGATCGCCTCCGGGCCCGATATCATCGGGCACAACATCGAAACCACCGAACAGCTGACCCCCCTGGTGCGTTCGCGGGCCCGTTACCGTACGAGCCTCGACGTGCTGCGCTATTTAAGCGAAAAGGGCGCCGTCGCCAAGAGCGGCCTGATGGTCGGACTCGGTGAGAGCGATGAAGAAGTTTTACAGACCTTGCGCGACCTGCACGCCGCCGGCGTGGAGATCGTGACCCTCGGCCAGTACCTTCGTCCCACTCTGGAGCATCACCCCGTTGCGGCGTACATTACTCCCGAAAAATTCGACTGGTACCGGCAGCAGGCGCTCGACATGGGCTTCAGCTACTGCGCGAGCGGTCCGATGGTGCGTTCGTCGTACCTGGCAGACGAAGCGCTCGGCTCGGTGCGTCTGAAGCGACAGGTTTCCGCGAAAGCCTGAGTCTTCCCGCCGCGCGGGAAAAGGTCTGCGACAAAGAAAGTGTTGAACCGACGCTTTCCGGATTTACGGTATCCGTACGGAGCCGGACGGAGAGGTGTCGTAACGTAATTTACGATGTTTGTCGAATACCGGGACCTCGGACAAATGGACTACAAAGCCTGCTGGGAGTACCAGCAGAGGCTTTTCGACACCCTCCTGCGGGCCAAGGGAACCCCGGCGGAGGGCGCGGGCTATTTGCTCCTGGTGGAGCATCCGGCGGTCTATACCCTCGGCAAGAGCGGCCATGCGGAGAACCTGCTGGTCGGCGAAGAGTATCTGCGCAGCATCGGCGCCGAATTTTACCACATCGACCGGGGCGGCGACATCACCTTCCACGGGCCGGGACAGATCGTGGGCTACCCGATCCTCGACCTGGAGCGCATCGGACTTTCGCTGCGCGACTACATCGACGCGCTCGAGGGCGCAGTCATCCGGACGGTAGCCCGTTACGGCATCCGGGCCGGACGCATCGCCGGCGCCTCGGGCGTCTGGATCGAAGGAGCGCAGCCGGCGCGTAAGATCTGCGCGATCGGTGTGCGGGCGTCGCGTTACGTGACCATGCACGGCTTCGCACTCAATGTGGCAACCGATTTGCGTTATTTCACCCATATCAACCCCTGCGGGTTTACGGACCGGGGTGCCACGTCGATCGAAAAGGAGATCGGTCGCCCGGTTCCGATGGAGGAGGTCAAACGACGCCTCGTCGAAGATTTATGCGAGAATTTGAATGTTAAAATATATAAATAATAACAAATATGCCCATAGAAAAACGATGGGTAGTGAAGCCTCAGGGGAATCCGGAGGCGGTTGCCGCGATGGCTGCCGCGACGGGCATCTCCCCGGTCCTGGCCAATCTACTCGTACAGAGAGGCATAGACACGTTAGAGAAGGCTAAGAAATTTTTCAACCCCCAGCTTTCGGACCTGCACGACCCGTTCCTGATGAAGGATATGGACAAGGCGGTCGAACGGGTGGAGCGGGCCGTCCGCAACCGTGAGAAGATCATGGTGTACGGCGACTACGACGTCGATGGCACGACCGCCGTCGCGCTGGTTTATAAATTTCTGCGCCAGATAGGTCACAAGGACCTGTTGTTCTACATCCCGGATCGTTATACCGAAGGTTACGGTATCTCGACCAAGGGCATCGACCACGCCGCACGCAAGGGTGCGACGCTGATCATCGCCCTGGACTGTGGCATCAAAGCCATAGAGAAAGTGGACTATGCCAAACGCAAGGGCGTGGATTTCATCATCTGCGACCATCACCTCCCGGCCGAGGAAATTCCCCGCGCCGTAGCCGTTCTCGACCCCAAACGCGCCGACTGTTCCTATCCGTTCGACGAACTGTCGGGGTGCGGCGTGGGATTCAAGCTAGTGCAGGCCTACTGCCAGAAAAACGGAATTCCGTTCCAGCAAATCGAGCCGTTGCTCGACCTGCTGGCCGTCAGCATCGCCTCGGACATCGTTCCTCTGGTGGATGAAAACCGGATTTTAGCCCACTACGGGCTTCTGCGGCTCAACGCCTCCCCCTCGAAGGGGCTGCTCTCGATCATCAAGATCTGCGGCCTGGATCGACACAACATCACCATCGACGACATCGTCTTCAAAATCGGACCCCGCATCAACGCCGCAGGCCGTATGCGGATGGACGAAAACGACGAAAACGCCGCTCCTTCGGGCGGCTATGCGGCGGTCAATCTGCTGATCGAAGGCAACGAAAGCCTGGCCGAAGAGTTCGGCTCGGTGATCGACGGCTTCAACCAGGACCGCAAGTGCATCGACCGCAGCGTCACGCAGGAAGCCCACGACTTCATCGAGGCCCACGCGGAGCTGAAGGCCGCCAAGAGTACGGTGATCTACAACCCCCGCTGGATGAAGGGCATCGTGGGCATCGTGGCCTCCCGCCTGATCGAAACCTACTACCGCCCGACGGTGGTGCTCACGATGAGCAACGGGTTCGTCACGGGTTCGGCCCGCTCGGTGCCCGGCTTCGTGCTCGGATCTGCTGGAGAACTTCGGCGGGCACATGTACGCAGCAGGACTCACGATGCGTCCCGAACGGGTCGAGGAGTTCACCCGCCGCTTCAATGCCTACGTCGAAGAGAACATCGACCCGATAACGCTGCAACCCCAGGTGGAGATCGACAGCGAACTCTTCTTCTCGAACATCACCCCGGCGTTCCGCCGCGACCTGAACCGTTTCCAGCCGTTCGGCCCCGGCAACCCCGCACCGGTATTCGTCACGCGGGGCGTGGTCAGCCACGGCGAAACGAAGCTCGTCGGCGCCGACTGCGAGCACCTGCGCATGGACCTGATGCAGCGCCAGAAACCCAACACGACGATTCAGACGATCGCCTTCCAGCAGCCGACCCACTACGAGTGGATCCGCGCGGGACATCCGATCGACGTCTGCTATCAGATCGTAGAGAACCACTACCGGGGCTCGGTTTCGGTACAGCTCCGCATCAAGGACATCAAACCCCTGCGGAGCAAGCAATAATACGGCCGGCAACATCCGTAAAAACCGGAGCTTTCAGGCTCCGGTTTTTTACGGATCCCGCCCGACGACACCGGCGGCGGCATTCCGTCCGAACCACTCCTTCCCGCTCCCGAAACGAAAAAATCCGATACAACAAAGTCGGGTTTTAGTTTCTAATTATTAGAAAAATCACTACATTTGACACAAAATAGTAATTGTTAGACCTTTTCTACCCAATATGAGTAAACCCTTCAAGCGTTATCTCGTCACCTCGGCACTGCCCTACGCCAACGGCCCGGTACACATCGGCCACCTGGCGGGCGTCTATATCCCGTCGGACATCTACACGCGCTACCTGCGCCTGAAAGGATACGACGTGATCTCGGTCTGCGGCAGCGACGAGCACGGCGTGCCCATCACCATCAAGGCCCGCAAGGAGGGCGTCACGCCCCAGCAGATCGTCGATCGCTATCACCAGTTGATTAAATCGTCGTTCGAAGGGCTCGGCATGTCGTTCGACATCTACTCGCGCACCTCGTCGAAGACCCACGCCGCGACAGCGTCGGAGTTCTTCCGCAAGCTCTACGACGAAGGCAAATTCATCGAGCGGACCTCGGAGCAATACTACGACGAGGAAACCCAGACGTTCCTCGCCGACCGCTATATCGTGGGCACCTGCCCCCGCTGCGGCAACGACCGCGCCTACGGCGACCAATGCGAAAAATGCGGATCGACCCTTTCGCCGGACGAACTGATCAACCCGCACAGCGCCGTATCGGGTTCCGTACCCGTGAAACGCGCCACCAAGCACTGGTATCTGCCGTTGGACCAATACGAGGGTTTCCTGCGCGAATGGATCCTCGAAGGGCACAAAGAGTGGAAAACCAACGTCTATGGGCAATGCAAGAGCTGGCTCGACGGCGGTCTGCAACCGCGTGCGGTGAGCCGTGACCTGGACTGGGGCATTCCCGTACCGGTCGAAGGGGCCGAAGGCAAGGTGCTCTACGTCTGGTTCGACGCGCCGATCGGCTACATCTCGGCGACCAAGGACCTGACGCCCGACTGGGAGAAATACTGGAAGGACGAAGAGACCAAAATGGTGCACTTCATCGGCAAGGACAACATCGTCTTCCACTGCATCGTCTTCCCGGCCATGCTCAAGGCGCACGGCGGCTACATCCTGCCTGAAAACGTCCCTGCCAACGAATTTCTGAACCTCGAGGGCGAAAAGATCTCGACCTCGCGCAACTGGGCCGTCTGGCTGCACGAATACCTGGCCGACTTCCCCGGCAAGGAGGACGTGCTGCGCTACGTGCTCTGCGCGAACGCCCCCGAAACCAAGGACAACGACTTCACCTGGAAGGACTTCCAAGCCCGTAACAACAACGAGCTGGTAGCCGTGCTGGGCAACTTCGTAAACCGGGCTTTAGTCCTGACACACAAATACTTCGACGGTGCAGTGCCCGCCTGCGGCGCACTGACGGACTACGACCGCGAAACGCTTCGGGAACTCTCCGGCGCGAAGGAAGCCCTCGAAAACAACATCGAAAACTACCGGTTCCGCGAAGCCTTGAAGGAGGCGATGAACATCGCACGTCTGGGCAATAAATACCTGGCCGACACCGAACCGTGGAAACTCATCAAAACCGATCCCGAACGGGTCAAGACGATCCTGAACATCGCTTTGCAGATCACCGCAAACCTCTCGATCGCCATCGAACCGTTCATGCCCTTCTCGGCGAAGAAGATCGTCGGGATGTTGCAGGCAGGACCCTTCGGCTGGGAGAAACTGGGCAGCACCGACCTGCTCGCTGCCGGACATCGGATCGGCGAAGCCGTGCTTCTCTTCGAAAAGATCGAGGACGACGTAATCCAACGCCAGCTCGACAAGTTGGCGGCGACCAAAGCGGCGAATGCTTCGGCCGAAGCAGCACAACACGTTGAAGATCAAAAGGAAACGACGACTTTCGACGATTTTCAAAAGATGGATATCCGTGTTTCGACGATCCTCGCCGCTGAAAAAGTCGCCAAGACGAAAAAGCTGTTGAAACTGACCGTCGATACGGGCATCGACAAGCGCGAAATCGTTTCGGGCATTGCCGAATACTACACACCCGAAGAACTCGTCGGGAAACAGGTACTCGTACTGGTGAATCTGGAACCGCGCGAACTGAAGGGCATCCTCTCCCGTGGCATGATTCTGATGGCCCAGGACGCTTCGGGCAAATTAAGGCTGTTACAACCTGACGATCAGACAAATCCGGGTGCGACAGTCGGATAATAAAGATATTTCTTGAACAAAAGATACAACCTTTAATATTAAAAAACAATGGAGAACATCGATTGGGGCTCTCTCGGCTTCAACTACATGAAGACCGATTTCAATGCCCGCTATACTTGCACGGACGGCAAGTGGAGCGAAATGGAAATTACAAGCGACGAGTACATCAACATGCACATGTCGGCATCCTGCCTTCACTACGGCACGGCTCTTTTCGAGGGCTTGAAAGCCTTCCGGGGCGCTGACGGCAAAGTACGTCTGTTCCGCGTCGAAGAGAATGCAAAACGCTTGCAGTCGTCGGCAAAACGCCTCTGCCTGCCCGTACCGACGATCGATATGATCGTCAAAGCCTGCGTAGAAGTGGTTAAGCGCAACGAGCGTTTCATCCCGCCCTACGGCACCGGCGCATCGTTCTACCTGCGTCCCGTTATGTTCGGAACGACGGCAGGACTGGGTGTAAAACCCTCCAAGGATGCTTTGCTGGTGGTTTACGGCTCGCCCGTAGGCGCTTACTTCAAAGGCGGCATCAAGCCGATGAAGGTCGCAATCGACCGCGAACAGGACCGTGCTGCTCCACGTGGAACAGGCGACGTGAAGGTGGGCGGTAACTATGCAGCCAGCCTTATGTCGGGCGAGCACGGACACGAGCTCGGCTATGCGAGCATCATGTACCTCGACGCAACCGAACACAAATACATCGAAGAGTGCGGTGCAGCCAACTTCTTCGGCATCAAGAACAACACGTATATCACGCCGAAGTCGAACTCCGTACTTCCGTCGATCACTAACAAGAGCCTCCGTCAATTGGCTCAAGACCTGGGTCTGAAGGTCGAGGAGCGTCATATTCCGGTGGACGAACTCCCGACTTTCGAGGAGTGCGGCGCTTGCGGTACGGCAGCTGTCATCTCGCCGATCGGCAGCATTTACGACATGGACACGAAGCAAACCTACACCTACGGCGACGAAGTAGGCAAGGTTTCTCTGCAACTCTATACGCTTTTGCAGGACATCCAGTACGGCCGCACCGAAGACAAACACAACTGGTGCACGATCGTCATGTAATCGACGCCTGCAAAACTCAAGAAAAAAGGATGTTCCACGTGGAACATCCTTTTTTCTTACTGCATATTTTCTTTGCCACCACTTACAAACAGCCGTAAAAAAATCGGGAATAGCCGCAGCTACTCCCGATATAAAAGATAGAAAAATACAATCGCACAATTTATCGACCGATCTTAATCCGCATTGATAAACGACAAATACATCCAAAAACGATTGTCAAATTTGGGAACATAGCGGTTAAACTGCATTACCCGATACTTTACCGACCGAATTTCACCAGCAACACATTCACATCCGCCGGAGAAACTCCGGGAATACGGGAAGCCTGCCCTATCGTCGCAGGTCGGATTCGGGTGAGTTTCTGCCGGGCTTCGATCGTCAGGGCATTCATCGAATGGAAATCGAAATCGGCCGGGATACGGATATTCTCCAGGCGATGCAATTTGTCGGCAATGAATTTCTCCCGTTCGATATACCCCTTGTACTTGATTTGGATCTCGGCTTCCTCGACGACCTCGGCATCCATCTCCTGCTCGCGCAGAAAATCGCCGAGCTTCGGTAAAACACCCGAGAGCAGATCGAAGGTCACATTGTTACGCATCAACAAGTCGTGCAGTTTCCGACCTTGCGAAATCGCGTCGCAACCGAGCGATTTCAAACAGTCGTTAATTTCGTCCGGTTTGACACTCAGTCCGCGAGCGAATGCTACGAGCGATTCTACGAGTCGATTTTTTTTGCAGAAACTATCGTACCTTTTTTGCGAAATCAGCCCGATTTTATATCCGATCGGAGTCAATCGAATGTCGGCATTATCCTGCCGCAAGAGAATCCGATACTCGGCACGCGAAGTGAACATACGATAAGGCTCATCCACCCCTTTGGTCACCAGGTCGTCGATCAATACCCCGATGTAGGCTTCGTCGCGTGCCAATACCAGCGGTTCCTCCCCCATCCTGCGGCGATGCGCATTGATACCGGCCATCACCCCCTGCGCCCCGGCCTCTTCATAGCCGGTCGTCCCGTTGATCTGGCCGGCGAAATAGAGTCCGTCCACCAGCTTGGTTTCGAGCGAATGGTGCAGTTGCGTCGGCAGGAAATAGTCGTACTCGATCGCATAACCCGGACGGAAAATATGCAGATCTTCGAACCCCTCGATGGCGTGCAATGCCTCCCACTGAATGTCCCAGGGCAACGACGAGGAGAACCCGTTCAGATAATATTCGTTGGTCGAACGACCCTCCGGCTCGAGAAAAAGCTGGTGCTGGTCCTTATCGGCGAATGTGTTGAGCTTGTCCTCGATACTCGGGCAATAACGGGGACCGATCCCCCGGATCGTACCGTTGAAAAGCGGCGAATCGCCGAAACCCTTCCGCAGAATGTCATGCACCTTCTTCGAAGTATAGACCAAAAAGCACGGAAGCTGATTCTGCACCGGATGCGTATCGGCGGAAAAGGAAAATTTCGAGGGATTTTCATCCCCGTATTGCGGTTCCAGAATTTCGAAATTGATCGTCCGCGCATCGAGTCGTGCAGGGGTCCCGGTCTTCATCCGGCCGGCTTCGAAACCCATCGCCACGAGCGATTCGGTCACTCCGTGCGAAGCCGAATCCCCCGCACGGCCGCCCTCGGCGTGTGAACGACCGCAATACATCACCCCCGCCAGAAACGTCCCGGCAGTCAGGATCACACAGTCGGCCGAGAACTCCACCCCCATCTGTGTCCGAATCCCGCGCACTTGCGGCCGACCCTCCTCCGCAGGCCGCTGCCCGAAGAGCAGTTCGACCGCAGTGTCCTGCCAAAGATAGAGGTTGGGGGTATTCTCCAGCGTACGCCGCCATTCGGCCGAGAAACGCGACTTATCGCACTGGGCCCGGGGACTCCACATCGCCGCCCCTTTCGAGCGGTTGAGCATGCGGAACTGGACAGCCGTAAGGTCGGTAATCCGCCCCATCTGCCCCCCTAAAGCATCTATCTCTCTGACTATCTGCCCTTTAGCAACACCGCCTACGGCCGGATTACAAGACATATCGGCCAACTTGGTCATGTCCATCGTCACGAGCAGCGTGCGGGAGCCGAGCCGCGCTGCCGCCGAAGCCGCCTCGCAGCCGGCATGACCGCCGCCGACCACGATGATATCGTAATGTAAAACCATATCTCCTTTTCCATGAATTGCGGAAAACACCGCCGCCCGTCAATCCGACGACCGACCGCCGCACGGCAAAGATACGAACAAAGTCGCTTATCCGAAAAAACCGAAACCGCACGCAACGGCAACTTTCGCCCAGCTATCCGCCGTCCGACGGCGAAAGTCGGATCGAAAACGGCAACCTCGCGGCAAAACGTCGCCGCAGCGCCGAAAAGATCGGCAAGCACGGGCTGTCCCGCCAAAAACGGATTCTCCCCGCTTCCGGCACACTCCGGCGACCCGCACCGAACCTTGCCGGCATTTTCCCGCAAAAATAAACTTCTCTCCGGCAAAGAGCCGACAATCCATGCCGCCCATTCCGGAAAAATACAAACGATTAAAGGGTTGCGGACACAACCAACGGCCGGATCCGTCCCCGCACGGCGGAAACGCCTCCTCCGAAAGCCGAATCTTCGCAGTCCACCTTTCCCGGCTACCGATTCGCCGCGCAGCGGACCCGATCGACAGCCCCCACAACTGCTGCCGCAGCCACCGCAGCCGGCACTTCCCGCAAGCGAATTCGTCCGCTTCAGTCCCAACGAAGGAAAACGCGATCATAACGTCCTTTTTGGAGGCGCAGCGACCCGAATCTCCCTCCGAAGAAAGGATTTAAGAGAGAGTCGGCATTACAGACACGGACTCCGGCCGCGAACGAACGACCGTCGAATGACGGACATTGAAATATACGATTGCCGGGGAAAATCCATCTTTTTTCGGGAACCGGTTCCAAACAAAAGACGAATCCGCCCATAAACCGCCGTTTCAGCGTCTTTAACGGTCCATTCCGCCGTCGGGAACAGAACCGACCGTTATGGTATATTCGAACGATTTTAAGGAGCATTTCAGGCGTTAAAAATACATCCTTTCGTGAAAGAGTTCGCAACCCTGCGGCCGGATCCCTCTGCAAACCGTCTTTTCAGCACCTTGAACCGCCCATTCCGCCGTCGGGAAGAATCGACCCTTATGGTATATTCGAACGATTTTACGGGATATTTCAGGCATTAAAAATAACCCTACCGGGAAAGGGACCCGCAACTCCGCGACCGGATTCCCTCGCAAAGCCCTATTTCAGCCCTTTGGACAGCTCATCCCACTGTCGGAGGTAGTGATCCTCCTTACGGTGCATTTGAGCGTTCGCACGGGGTGTCTTATCCTTCTGTCCGCACAGATGGAGCAAACCGTGCACCACCACGCGGCGCATTTCGGTCAGCTTCGCGGCGCCGTATTCGCGTGCATTGTCCGCAACGGTTTCCACATCGATGAAAATATCGCCCGACACGATCCGGGCGCCCTTGCGGTCGCTGTAATCGAACGTGATGACGTCGGTATAGTAGTCGTGTCCGAGGAACTGCCGGTTCATATCCAGCAGGCGGGCCGCCGAGCAAAAAATATAGGTCACATCCCCCAGTTCATACCCCTCTTCCCGGGCTACGCGGTCCAGCCACGCGGCCGTGAGCCGTTTCTGCGGCAGGCGATA
>ERZ857984.2705-NODE-2705-length-10108-cov-9.807222_pt1 | contig 10108 bp, 8 predicted proteins | sample MGYA00519914_ERZ857984 | MGnify/ENA primary metagenome ERZ857984 (study PRJEB31778, sample SAMEA3449417) | human gut metagenome | biome: human gut; feature: human-associated habitat; material: faeces | place: United Kingdom | collected 2010/2012 ... | reverse complement strand
CGTTGGTCAAAACATTGTCCTGCTCATAGCTGCACGTCACCAGGCTCAAAAGCGCGTCGCCATAGCGCACGTCAATGGGCACATAATACACAGAACGCGCACGCAATTGCTCGATGAACAGATCAAAGGAATCTTCCATAGCAAAGGCCAGTTGGCGGATTTCAAAATACTCCTCGTCCTCTGCCTCCATAGAAGCGTGGAACGCCGCAAACGGCACGTACTCCCCCGTTTCATACAAGGTGGCGAATTCCACAATGGGATTTTCCCGCAAATACCGTGCGTTGGCATAGCGCGAAAGGCGGCCAAACATGGATCCATCGTGCATATTGTGGCCATATACGAGCGTATTGCCATCCAACGGAAAAAGCTTATTGGCCTCATCCATAAAAAGCGCGCCGCTGCTGAGCTCTTCGCCATCCAGCCCGTGCGAAAGGTAGTATTCATTGTCGCGCTGCGCCACGGGCAAATCAATGATGTCGGAAACCTTGAGCCAGCCCACTATGTCCGCATTTTCCGCAAGAAGCGGCTCAAACGACGCGTCCACTGGCGGCAGCGTGGGCAAAGCCACGCGAATGGTGCCCGCGTCCGGCGTGCCCAATACAATGGTGCGCCCATCGATCTCCACAATTATGCCAGAAGGCGCTTCCGTTGGCGTGGGAGACGGCGCAGGCGTCGCCGTTGGCAAAGGCGTTGGCGAAGGCGAAGCTGACGTTTCTGGCGAAGCCGGCGTTTCCGTTTGCGCCTGCGGCGAGGCATAATACAATTCGCGGTATGCCTCTCCCTGCTCCTGCGCGCGCTGGGATTCGCGCAGGGAAAAGGCAATGTACGCGCTCAGCAGCACCACCAGCGCGATCAGCGCGGCGCAAACATAGGTCAATATCCGCTGGCGCTTTCCCGCGTCCTTCTTTTTTCGTTCGTCTTTCCTGCTCATGGAGTCCTCCCTTTTCCTGCCTTTATTATACAGGAGAATCCCCCGCCGCGCAAGCCCCCGCGCAAATTCCGCGGCCTTCCCGGCGTCAATTGCGCATAACCCCGTCCCCCTTGCACATATGGTTGAGCAGGGCAAATCTCATGGCAGGAGGCGCAGCATGAACCAAAATCTGTATCGCGATATCGCGCTTCGGTGCGACGGCGACATATACATCGGCGTAGTCGGGCCCGTGCGCACCGGAAAATCCACCTTTATCAAGCGTTTTATGGAGCTGCTCGTGCTCCCGAACATGGAGGGCGAACACCGCCGCGAACGCGCAATCGATGAATTGCCCGTGAGCGGCGCGGGACGCACCATCATGACGACGCAGCCCAAATTTGTGCCCAACGAGGCGGCGGAAATCACCTTGCGCGATCAGGCGTCCATCAAAGTGCGCCTGGTAGACTGCGTAGGTTACCTGATCCGCGGCGTGCTGGGTCTGAACGATCTGATGTCATTTGCCGAGAGCATGTCGCCGCTGGGCAACGCCACGGCGGAGGATTGCGCTGACTACGTGCTGACGCTCTTCTCGGATCTGACGCGCAAGGTGACGATGCAGAACCTCTACCACGACGGCGGTTTCTCGTCGATGGGCATGTCGCGCCGCGCGATGAAGACCTACGAGCGGGGCATGCGGTTCGACGACGTGCACGAGCACCAGTATCCCTTCGGCGGCGGTCCCGAGGAGCAGAAATAACCTTTGCGGGACGAAGGTCTGCACCGGAAACAGACGAGGGCGGAGGCATATGCCTCCGCCCTCGTCTGCTGTCGGACGTGCGGCGGTCAGTACGAGTGGTCGTCCTGCCGCATCGTCTCGCGGGTGACGGGTTTGCGGGTCAAAGCACGCCAGGCGTAGGCGATGTAGGCCGCGACGAAGGGGACGAAGAGCGAGACCCAGGCCATCGTGCGGAGGGTGAATTCGCTCGACGACGAGTTGCGGATCGTCAGCGACGACTGCATCTCCGTGAGCGAAGGGTAGTAGGCCGTGTTGTTCCATCCGGCCAGGAGCAGCAGGGCCAGCACCGTGAGCACCGTGCCTGTACCGCCGAACCAGATGGCCCGTCGCTTCCCCTGCCACCCCATACCGATGCTCCAGAGCACGGCGACGATGCCGGCGAGGAGCAGGGCTGCCACGGCGGGCATCTCCTGCAGGTTGTGCAGGTATTTGTGGGGTTCCGCGCAGATCACGCCCGTGGCGGGATCCTCCGTCCATCCGTCGGCCGTGAGGAGGCAGAGCAGCCAGATGACGAACACGGCGACGAATCCGCCCGATATGCGGCGCAGGCAGCTGCGGATGCGGAGCCGGATCGGTTCGTCGTCGATGTCGTGTGCGAGGAACTGGCAGGCCAGGATCATCGAGAGCAGCATGACCGAGAGCCCCAGCCCCCAGTTGCGGGGATTTGCGGCCGCCTCCAGTCCGTGCCAGGGGGTCGCCCATTGCGAGATCACCGCCGAACCCCCTCCGGCCGCGTTGGCCAGGTTGAGACGGTCCACCGTAAACTCTGCCCCCGTGAAGAGCGTCCCGACGGCCATGCCCAGCAGCAGCGGCCCGAGGAGGCCGTTGATGAGCAGGAAGGCGTCGTAGGTGCGCTCCCCGAAGACATTCGAGGGCTTGCGGCGGTATTCGTAGGCCACGGCCTGCACGACGAAGCAGAGCAGGATGGCCATCCAGACGTAGACCGCGCCGCCGAACGACGTGGAGTAGAAGAGCGGGAACGAGGCGAAGAAGGCTCCGCCGAAGGTGACGAGTGTCGTGAAGGTGAGTTCCCACTTGCGGCCCAGCGAATGGACGATCAGGTTGCGCTCCTCGTCCGTGTGTCCGATCCGGTAGAGCAGCGCCTGCCCGCCCTGCACGAAGAGCAGGAAGACCAGCAGGGCGCCCAGCAGCGAGATGATGAACCACCAATAGTGTTGCAGGAAGGTGAGGGTATCCATGGCGCGGCGTTATTTTTCGGGTTCGGGACCCAGTTTGATCTGTCGGAAGAGGATGCTCAGTTCGGCGACGAGCAGCGCCGTGAAGAGCACGAGGAAGAGGATGAAGGTCGTGGTGACCGACCCGCTCGGGATCTTCGAGGCGGCGACGCCCACCGGCATCAGTTCCTGAATGGCCCACGGCTGGCGGCCCGCCTCGGCGACGATCCATCCGGCCTGCGAAGCGGCGTAGGCCAGCGGGATACACCATACGGCCGTATGCAGCAGCCAGCGTTTCGGGGTGAGGCGGTCGCGGCGGTTGTACCACCAGACGAGCCCCAGCACGAGGATGAACAGACAGCCGGCGCCGACCATCACGCGGAACGAGTAGAAGAGCAGCGGGACGTTGGGTACGAGCTGCTGCACGTCGTCGATGTACCCGTAGCCGAAATAGGCGAAGTATTCGCGCAGGAAGTGCCCGCCCTGCGCCGTGTCGGGGTCGAACAGCTCTTCGATCTGCCGCATCGTCCCCTCATCGCCCCCGTCGCGAGCCGTGCGGTAGCGGTCGAGCGTGGCGACGACGGCGCGTCCGCGTGCGATCTTCTCCTCGGCCGACAGGATGCCGCGTCCGGCATTGCCTCCGATCAGGTCGTTGATGCCGGCCACATAGGCCTCGGCGTCGCGGAAACTCATGATGGACAACAGTTTCGGGATGTCGATCCGGAAATGGAACGTCTCCCCGGCCGAGCGTTTCTCTTCGGACTGGAGTACCCCGACGACCGTGAGCGGAGCCCCTTCGCTCCCTTCGTAGAGGGCCTCCATGGCGGCGAGCTTCATGGGCTGCGTGCGTGCGATGACGGCGCCCGAGCGGTCACCCGTGAAGGCCGTTACGAGGGCGAAGACGAACCCGAATGCCGCGGCCACGGCGATGCTCTTCGAGGCCATGCGCTTCTCACGCCCCCGGAGCAGGTACCAGGCGCTGACCCCCACGACGAAGAGTGCGGCCAGTACGAACGACGAGGTCACCGTGTGCAGGAACTTGTTCACGGCCACGGGCGAGAGGGCCACCTCGGCGAACGAGCTCATCTCGTTGCGCACGGTCGCGAGGTTGAACGTGCAGCCCACGGGGTGCTGCATCCAGGCGTTGGCCACGAGGATCCACCATGCCGAGAGGTTGGCCCCGAAAGCCGTGAGCCATGTGGCCGTGAGGTGAAACCCCTTCGAGACCTTGTTCCAGCCGAAGAACATGACGGCCACGAACGTGCTCTCGAGGAAGAAGGCCAGGATGCCCTCGATGGCCAGCGGGGCGCCGAAGATGTCACCCACGAAGTAGGAGTAGTTCGACCAGTTGGTGCCGAACTCGAATTCGAGGATGATGCCCGTCGCCACGCCGATGGCGAAGTTGATGCCGAACAGGCGCATCCAGAATTTGGTGGTGCGGCGCCAGAAGTCGTCGCCCGTGCGGACATAGAGCGTCTCCATGATGGCGACAAGGAATCCCAGCCCGAGCGTGAGCGGGACGAACAGCCAGTGGTAGATGGCCGTCAGGGCGAATTGCGCGCGCGACCAATCGACGGTTGAGAGGTAATCGGAGATCATGGTTGGTGGGTGGTTGTCAGGTTTTCGAGCACGTGTCGGGCCTGCTCGTCGTCGCTTTTCCCGGCGAGCAGGTCGGGAAAGAAGAAGAGCTTGAGCACGGCGAACAGGACGAACAGCTTGATGAGTATGATGGCCCAAAGCGTCCGTCCGAGGGTCATTTCCCGGAAGCCGTCGATGTAGAATCGGATGACGTTGCGCAGCATCTCCATGGGTTCGGCCGTGTTGTTGTCCCGGTCAAATATACAACAATTCCGCAAAATACCGCCTTCGGGAGGAAAAAAATGCGCTGGCGGGTCAAATGCGGCCGTATCTTGCTCGGATGATGTTGTGGCGTATCACATTCCCTGTTCCGCATTTTCCCGCCGCTGATCCTTCCGCTTCGGCCCCTGGGTGCGGAACTCCGATTTTTTCACTATTTTTGCCGGCCGGAAACGGCTTAACCGAAACGTGAAATGACTCGAAAAATACAAAAACAGCCCTCGCCCTGGGTGTCGGCCATTCCGCTGGCTGTGCTGACGCTGCTGCTCTATGTCGTGATCCGCGCCTTCGGGGGCGATGCCATCAACGGCGGCAGCCAGATCGCGCTGCTCTCCGCCACGTCGGTCTGCGTCATGCTCTCGATCGGTATCTACCGCTGCCGCTGGGCGGTGCTCGAGGAGGCGATCATCGACAACATCCGCGCCTCGGCCTCGGCCATCCTGATCCTGCTGCTCATCGGAGCCATCTCCGGCACGTGGATGGTCTCGGGTGTGGTGCCCACGATGATCCACTACGGGCTCGAGGTCCTGCATCCGTCGTTCTTCCTGGTCGCCTCGTGCGCCATATGTGCCGTCGTGTCGCTCATGACGGGCAGTTCGTGGACGACGATCGCCACCATCGGCGTGGCGCTGATGGGTATCGGTCGGGCGATGGAGTTCCCCGAAGGGTGGGTTGCCGGCGCCATCATCTCGGGTGCCTATTTCGGCGACAAACTCTCGCTGCTGTCGGACACGACCGTGCTCGCTTCGTCCACGGTCGGCGTGCCGCTCTTCACCCACATCCGCTACATGCTCTATACGACCGTGCCCTCGATGGCCGTGGCGCTGGGAGTCTTCACCGCTGCAGGCTTCTGGCTCGACCACGGCGCGGCCTCCGAGTCGGGGGCCTATGCCGCCGCACTGGCTTCGTCGTTCCACCTCTCGCCGTGGCTGCTTCTCGTACCGCTGGCCACGGGCATCCTGATCGCCCGCAAGCTGCCGGCCATCGTCACGCTCTTCTGCGCCGTGGTCTTCGCCTGCGTGGCGATGCTTCTGGTGCAGCCCGATCTGGTCGCCCGGGTGGCCGGGGTGTCCTCGCTCGACTTCATGTCGGGCTTCAAGGGGGTGCTCATGTCGTGCTTCGGTCCGACGGCTCTGCCGACCGGAAGCGCCGAACTCGACGCGCTGGTCGCGACGCGCGGCATGAGCGGCATGCTCAATACCGTGTGGCTGATCATCTGCGCCATGTGCTTCGGCGGCGTGATGACCGGCAGCGGCATGCTGCGTTCGCTGACCGAGCTCTTCCTGCGCTTCGTTCGTCGGAGTTTCTCGGCCGTGGCCTCGACGGTCGGCGCCGGCATCTTCTTCAATCTCTGTACGGCCGACCAGTACATCTCGATCATCCTCTCGGGACGCCTGTTCAAGGATCTGTATGCCGAGCGGGGATTCGAGGAGCGTCTGCTGAGCCGCTCGGTCGAGGATTCGGCCACGGTCTGCTCGGTGCTCGTGCCGTGGAACTCGTGCGGCATGACGCAGGCCACGGTGCTGGGCGTCTCGACCTTCGTCTATCTGCCTTACTGTATTTTCAATATCGTCTCCCCGCTCATGTCGCTGCTCGTTGCGGCTCTGGGGTGGGGGATCGCGCCGCCCGCCGCGCCGGCTGCGGCCCCGGGTCGCGCGCAACAAGCTCAATGATGCGATGAAGAACACCGAACTCGTCATTTTCGATCTCGACGGCACGCTGCTCAATACGATTGGCGACCTGGCCGTCTCGTGCAACGCCGTGCTGGCGCTGCGGGGACTCCCGCAGCACTCCTATGAGGAGTACTGCCATTTTGTGGGCAACGGCATCCTGCGCCTGGTCGAACGGGCGCTGCCCGAACCGCTGCGCACACCCGAGAACGTCGCCCTGGTGCGCGCCGACTTCGTGAAGTACTACACGGAGCACATCGACACCTATACGAAACCCTACGACGGAATTCCCGAACTGGTGGCCGAACTGCGCCGCCGGGGGCTGCGGCTGGCCGTGGCCTCGAACAAGTTCCAGGCCGGGACCGAGAAGCTCATCGGACTCTTCTTCCCGCCCGAAACCTTCGACGTGGTCTTCGGCCAGCGGCCCGACGTGCCGCTGAAACCCTCTCCGGCCGTGGTCGAGGAGATCCTCGCTCGAACCGGGACGGCTCCGGAGCGGGTGCTCTACGTGGGCGATTCGGGCGTCGATATGGAGACGGCCCGCGCGGCCGGGGTCCGTTCGTGCGGCGTGACGTGGGGTTTCCGCGAGCGGGAGGAGCTCGTCGGGGCCGGGGCGGTGCACCTGATCGATCGGCCCGAGGAGCTCCTCGGCCTGCTGTAGCCCGAGCCGCCGGCCGGGACAGACCGCCCGTCGAATACGGCCCAGGCGACCCGGCCGTTTGGGGCTGCTCCACGTTGCACGTTTCGTGTGCCGGCCTTGTGTCGCCGGCGCCGTCCGGTTCGGCCGCGTCCGTTTCGTGCGATCGTTTTTGCTCTTTCCCCTCTCTTTTTTGCCCTCCGGATTTGGCGCTTTGCGCAAAATCCGCTACTTTTGTTCCCGGTTGGTAACATGTTTTGGAAAAGCGTGTGCCGCAAGCGAAAGGATGAAACGGACGGAACGGAATCGGGAGGCTACGGAGCGGCGGTTGCTGGAGACTGTCGGGGAACTGGTGTGCGAATCGGGGTTCGAACAGATCGGCATCAATGCGCTGGCAGCCCGTGCCGGAGTGTCGAAGGTGTTGGTTTACCGTTATTTCGGGTCGGTCGATGGTCTGCTGGCCGCCTATGTCCGCCGCCACGATTTCTGGTTCGGCCTGCCCGACGGGGTGCCCGACCGGGCCTGCCTGCCTGACTTTCTCAAGCGGCTGTTCCGCGAGCAGGTGGCACGCCTGCGCGGCAACGCTGCGCTGCGGAGGCTCTATCGTTGGGAGCTGTCGTCTGACCACCCGCTGGTGGCCGGACTGCGTGCTCAGCGCGAACGGATCGGGGTCGAGCTGACCCGCCGGGTGTGCGAGCGGGCCGGGCTGTGCGAGGAGCGGGTGGCCGTGCTGGCCGCCTTCATCGCCTCGGCGACGACTTATCTGGCCATGCTCGGGGATTTCTGCCCCTGCTATAACGGTATTCCGTTGGATGGCGAGGCGGGCTGGGAACGGATCTGCCGCGGTGCCGACGAGCTGGTCGATGCGCTTTTCCGCTCCGACGGCGGGCCGGCAGCCGGAATGGAGGACGTTTCAGACGAGTCCGGCGGGATTGCCTGCTGCGGAGATGTCCGGGACGATGCAGCCTGTGGGGAGGCTGGCGGTTTGACCGCCTGTGAAGCCGGGGACTGCGATGCTGCTGCGGATGGCAAGGTCGGTGGCTCCGGTTGTGCCGCGCCGGAGGTTGCGAGGTGACTCCGATATTTTTTTGCAATTTATGTTACCTTGAGGTAACAAATGATAAAAACAAGAAGGACAAATGGATGCGAAGATGAAAAGAGGGACGGCGTGGGGCCGGATGCTGTTCGGTTTGCCGATTTTTGCCGTATTGTGTCTGGTCGGGTGCGGCGGCCGTCCGGCCGCCGGCCGGGGAGGGGCGTCCGACCGTGGGGTGGCGTATGGTGACAGCTCCCTGCAGGTGGTGGTCGAGCCCGGAACGGAGTGGCTGCACGACTTCCCGCTCTTTCTGGGGCTGAAGCGCCGCAACCCACCGCAGATGGCCATCTGGATCGAGAGCCCTGAAGGAGCGTATCTTGCCACGGTTTATGTCACGCGGCGGATCGCCTCCCAGTCGTGGCGCATGGCGGGCGGCAACCGCCGTCGCGAGGCGCTGCCGCACTGGTGTCACCGCCGCGGGGTGCGCTATGCCGACGGGTTGTACCTGCCGACCCGCGAGGAGCCGCTTCCGGATGCGGTGTCGGGAGCTACGCCGCGGGGCGGCTTCGAGGCCCGGTTCGTGCGGGATACGGCCTGGGGGCGTTTTGTCGTGAAGGTCGAGGTGAACCATTCGACCGATTTTAACGACACCTGGCCCCGCTCGGCCCGCGAAGGGGAGGCCGGATGGACCGGCGGGCGCTACGGCAGCGGCCAGCCCGCCCTGGTCTACGCTGCCGTGATCGATCCCGCATCGGAGGAGCGGAGCGTCGAGGCGCGCCTCGTGGGGCACAGTTCGCCCGACGGCAGCGACGGCCGTGTGACGGCCGACCTCACGGGGCTGACATCGGCCCTGCGGATCATCGACCGCATCGTGGTCCGCCTGCCGCCGGTCAGCAGTAGAGACTGACGTCGTCGGCCGTGATGCGGTCGCCCGAGAGGACGATCAGCCGTTCGACGACGTTGCGCAGTTCGCGGATGTTGCCGCTCCACGGCATCCCCTGCAGGGCCTCGAGTGCGGCCCGGTCGATCGGTTTGGGTGCCGTGCCGTACTCTTCGGAGATCGTCCGGATGAAGTGCCCGACCAGCTGCGAGATGTCCGACGCATGGCTGGAAATCGCTGTGTTCAGCGCGGAGATGGATTGTGCATGCCCCGAAACGGTGGTTTCCAGCGCGAGGACGTGCTGTGCAAGAGCGCCGGGAGAAGAATCCTCAATGCTCTTTATGCGCTTGGACAGGCCGTCTTCTGCGCCTTTGGCACGGGTTTCCTCGCGGCCTATACGTTCATTGAGGGCGACCTCCACGCCCTGCGCGCGCTCGATCTCAGCCGTCAGCGCGGTATCATCGACCTTGCCCGCCAACTCCTTTGCGGCGTTCTGAATCGCGCCGTTCAGTTCCTCCGTGGTCTGCTTCAGGTGCTGCACCTCGGACAGATACGGGTATTCCTCACTGAGTTCTTCGCTGTTCGGGGCTTCGATGTCCGCCCGAAAATTGTGGTCAAGGGTCAGCTTGACGTTGAACATGACGCTGCGGACAAGCTCACCGATTTTTACCTGATCGCCCAGCTCCGTAGCCGGGTCGTACAGCGATTTTGTCGCTGTAAAGGGTAAATACACAAGCCCGTTAAAAGCCGTGTACAGGTCATTGCAAATGCCCTGTGTGGCGTATGGGTTGCTGTCGATGGTGAGCATCGTTCCGTTGTCGTTCCCCGCCGTGTAGCTCTCCCCGCTGTCACTGTTGAGCGTCACGCCGGTCACAGTGATCTGAGTGCCGGTCGTGATTTCGCCACAGACGACGGGAATGTTGATAACGCCCGCCTGCAAGGAAACCTTTTTCGCCATATTGGCGTCGGTGTCCCACACAAGGTAGTAGCCCTCCGGTGTGACGATTTTGTTTCCCTTTTCATCGGTGATGAAGTAGGACCGCTGCACGTTATCGCTGCTGCCGGGCAGCACACCGGACGGGACAGGGAGCACGGCGTTGAAGATGGTCTGCTCCTTGTAAGCCAGACGCACTGGCTGATTGCCCGC
>ERZ857984.2701-NODE-2701-length-10127-cov-5.766680_pt1 | contig 10127 bp, 12 predicted proteins | sample MGYA00519914_ERZ857984 | MGnify/ENA primary metagenome ERZ857984 (study PRJEB31778, sample SAMEA3449417) | human gut metagenome | biome: human gut; feature: human-associated habitat; material: faeces | place: United Kingdom | collected 2010/2012 ... | reverse complement strand
TGGAGGGATTGTCTCGAGCAATTTCTCGGCATTGACGAGGATCTGCCGGAATTGCTGACGCCGACCGGCCGCAAAAGCAGGAAGAAGCGTTCCTTCACCTAGCGGAAGCTGAAAAGAGACGACTCCCCCGCACTGTGCGGCCGTGCGCATGACACTTTCCAATTCTTTATCACCGGCAAGGGAACAAGGTGCATAGGCAAGCCCGATAGAAATTCCCTTTGCACCGCTGGCAATTCCGCTCCTTACGCGAGAGCAAAGAGTTTCCAAAGCTCCTTCGCCCAGATTCACCCAGTCGTCCATGCCCAGCATCGTGCTGCGTAACGTCCCATATCCGACGAAGCTATCCAGGTGAGCGGCAGCCGGCAGGCGCTCCATATCCAAAAGATACATGCCGATATTGTCAAAGGAACGCTGCTTTTTTAAATCTCCATGAACCGCCCGGAAAGCTGTGGCGGCATATGTACGCTGTGTCTCCCGAATCGGTGCGAGTGATTGGCCATTTTGTCCGATCATTTCTGTGGTGAAGCCCTGCCGTACCGCTGCCGTCCCCTCAGGATCGTCAAACACTGTGCTTTCATTGCAGGAACAGGGATTGATAAATCCGGGCACAAGAATACATTTCTCTCCTTCTACGATAACATACTCCTTTTCCTTCCGCTCGATATGCGGACGGATCAAACGGATCACACCGTCCTCCAGAAGCACATCCGATAGGAAACCCTTGCGCCCGGTCCCGTCAATGAGGGTGGCACCTGAAATAAGCGTTTTTCTGCCCGGTCTCCCACCTGCAAAGGAACCCGCGGAATGATGGAAAGCGGTGGGCATTTCCATATGGTAAAATAGTACAGACCAGGTGCGCACCTCTTCACCGAGTTTCATGCGGCTGGCAATGAAATATGCATCCGAAGAGATAAGTGCCATGAGAAGATATTGAATAATCTTGATTACATTGTAGAGAACAGTGCCTTTCAAAAAGCCAAGATTTGTAAACGCAAGCCAAAAGAGCATCGTGAGCAGACCCTTTGCAGTCTGTCCATTGATCGCCTGAGCTGCACCAGGCAGAAAAAAAGAAATAATGGCAGAGAAAAACGGCGACAAAACGCGCCTGCGAGGGGAAATACGCCGATTGCGGAATACGCTTTTGACAAGTGCCGACATACTGGCTTTCTCCTTTGACAGATAAAATAGGAAAGCGGGGGGCTCGCGAAGGAGCCCTCCGCCAGGAACAGATCCTTTTGCGTATGGGATGCGGTGCCTAAAACAGCATCGGGCCGAAGAACGCCCAAATAATAATGTAAAGGATAGAGACTAAAGAAACAGCCCAACCGCCAAGCAGCATGGCTTTCATATCGGTAGAACGGGCAGTACCCATAACAGCAATCATATTCGCACCAGGATAGATAGAGGAGGTTACGCGGGAGCCGCAAATCAGGGCAATTGCCCAAAGCTGCATGGGCAGGCCACAGGCCTCAATCGAGGGGAGGAACATCTCGTGCGTGACCTTCAGCTGGGCAACCGCTCCGCCATTGATGCCGAAAGAGCCAACCAGAGTACCGACGATCATCGTCATGGTCTGAGTCGGCTCGCCCGCGATCTTCAGGAACAGGTTTCCAAGCGCGGTAAATCCGCCGCCAGCATCAATAACATTCATCAGAAGCTCAAGAGCAATAAAAATAACCCACATGCCTGCCGCACTTCCAACGCCCTTGAAAAAGGTTTTGATCGAATCATTCAGCTTGGAGCCGCTGAAAACAACCATGACAAACGCTAGAATAAACATAACCGGGATGACATAGTGCATCCCCTGCTTGGTTGCAATCGCATAGACGACAAGGGCAAGGAACGTCACGACAAAGGCGATTGCAGTTTTGCGTTCCTTCGAAGAGATTTCGGTGTCAGCGGTATCCTCCGGCGACAACTCATAAGCGTATTTCCCTTCTGTCTTTTTCTGGACATACAGGCCGCAAAAATAGATGACGACCAACCAGATGATGCCGTATGGCAACGCCGCCCACAGCATCTGCTGTCCCCAAGTAAGGCCGGTAATCGCACACAATGTAACGACAGGGCCAGAAAAAGGACCCCAAATCAGCCCCGTCTCTCCTGAGGACTGAAGAACACATCCTACGGTATTGGGGGTCAAGCCGACCGCTGCCACAATCGGGATTAATACCGGGGTAATAATAGCGCAACCACCTGCAAGGGTACCAAGCAGGCCGCAGACCACTACGCAGCAAATCTCAATCGCGATGATTGCCTTCTTCTGCGTATTGACGCCGACGCCCTTAACAATCCACCGGCAAAGCGTTTTATTCACGCCGGTGGCCGTCATAACGGCGCCAACGCCAGTGCCAAGCGCAATAATCAGGCCGATTTCACCGATCGTGCTGTCAAGCGCGCCGGCAAACGCTGCTCCAAATTCTGGCACTCCGTTTCCAATCAGGATACATCCGACTATGACACAAATCAACAGATTGACAAGTTGGTCGATCTTTTCGTTGAATGCCATAATGATGTAGAGAATCATCGGAATCAGCGCTAAAAGAGACGGCGCCTCTTTGATAATTCCCCAAGTACCCAGTGTCATACATTTTCCTCCTTATTTTCTTCTTTATGCAAAAGGACCTCTCCCATTCGCTGATCGGTCAGCCCGCCGTCACGATAGGCAAGCCTTCCGTTCACGACCACATCAGTAATTCCCGCCGGGCGGACTTTGGAATCCATAAAGGTGGAGCGGCTGGCAACGAGCTGAGGGTCAAAGACCACCAAATCTGCTGACAAGCCTTCGCGGATTCTGCCGCGGTCCTGAAGCCCGAGGATTTCGGCGGGCAGCCCTGTGAGCTTATAAACGGCGTCCTCGAGCGGCATGAGCCGGTGCTCGCGTACAGTCTGAAGAAATTGGGGAAAGGTGGAAAAGTTGCGCGGATGAGGATTGGTCTTCGTAATCTGCGGATCATAGGACATCGAATATCCATCGCTCCCTACACAGATGGAAGACTGCCTCAATGGCAGCAGAAAACCCAGTCAGATTGTCCGTGCAGGCAATGAAGATATCTTCCACACCGCGATTGCGCAGACCGTTCAGCACAGTTGCCCAAAATTTGGCGCTTTCGTTTTCACCGACCCACATTCCCAGGACATCTTTCCGTCCATCGAGATTGATGCCAATGGCGATATAGACTGCTTTTTTGACAATCTGCCCTTCGCTTCTGACATGGTAGTGGATGGCATCCAGAAATACCACCGCATAGACGGTCTCCAGTGGCCGTTGCTGCCATTCTTTTGCGATGGGAAGGATCTTGTCCGTCACCCGGCTTACCGTCGTATCCGAGACATCTATGCCATAAATATCACGAATATGGTTTTCAATGTCGCTGGTTGTCATGCCCTTTGCATACATGGACAAGATCTTTTCTTCGATATCCTGACTGATGCTGGTCTGGTTCTTCTTCAGAAGCTGCGGTTCATATTCTCCTTTGCGATCTCGCGGAACGGAAACTTCCACATCACCGAAGCTGGTACGCAGTGTCTTGCTGCTGTGCCCATTCCGGCTGTTGTCAGTGTCCTTGTTCTTGTAATCATACTTGCTGTAACCGAGTTCGTCATCCAATTCTGCATCCAGTCCATTTTCCATGAATTCGGCAATGGTTTCCTTGAACAGATTCTGAATGTCATCCGTGCTGCTGATATTGCTTGCCTGCAGCAGTTCACGAATTTTTGATCTGCGCTCGTTTTCTTCGGGACTGCGATTCTTTCTTCCCATAGCAAAAACCTCCGATGTGGTGCTTCTATTCTACACCACATCGGAGGTTTACACAAAACTTGGGATTGTCCCTGCCCTGCGGTGGATGATCCGTCCGTTTCACTCTCTTAATGTGTGGAACTTACCGTTCCCCATACTCTCGTCCTTTCTTCGGAAGCTGGATGCTTCCGCAGGGCATGTCTGTGGTATGGGAATTTTTTGGTTCGTAGCGACATGTCGAGGCAGGTGATTCGTCGCTTACCCTAATTTTTTGAATACTTAGAGAAGCGAAGTTACCTTTAGACGAGGTTTAACTGGCTTCTCTTTTTTATTGCCTAAAAACAAAACGAAAGGAACAAGGAAAATGGATAACAAAACAAATAAGCATGAATTTGCGTGTAATGCTGGTAAGGTTACCGAGTACGAAGTAAAGGAACATATTGACACTATCATGGTGGGCTTTCGTGGATTCTCAAAGGAAGTGTCGATTGTAAAGTGGAACGACAAGAATCCAGTGTTTGATATTAGAGCATGGCGAGTATCTGACAGAGACGGATTGCAATACCCTTTGCGTGGTATCACTTTTTCTAAGGAAGAGTTTATCAAGTTAAGGGAAATCTTGAACAGCATTGATGTGAATTGCATTGATGAATATATTTGAGCAAAGAATGTGAGGTATAAATTATGAACGGAGCAAAGATTGAAGAAAGAAATTATTATGCTGAAAGCTACATTGCTTTAATTGAGGAAATCATCAAAGAAACCGCTTCACTGATTAAAGATATAAAGAAAGCAATGAGTGAGGTGTGAAAATGGGAAAGAAAAAACTACAAGGTGCAGACGGAATCAATTTCCAAATGCAACTTACTATAAAAGGCTTAGAGAGCATAAATCTTCCAGAGGAAAATCTTACGAATGAATCTGGAAATGACATTATGAAAATATCATGTTGGGGTGGCAAACTGTCTGCTTATGTGAATTTGCCTAATGCAATCAGGCCAAACAATGTGCAGCCATTTCAATTATCTGATTGTATCAAAATCGAATTGGTAAGAAACCAAGTCATTGAGCACATGAGGTCATATTTGCAAAAACACTTAAAAGACAAGTATTCGGATGAATTTCTCTCAATGATGAGTGTCACAAAAATGGAGTGCAATCTAACGATAAAATGCGTTGGAAATTGTAAGCCCAAAGATGTGATTAGATTGTTTGAAAGGTCTTTTGCAAAGGTTACTGTGTATAAGGAAACCGACCCAAACGGAAAAACACACAGAAAACCAGAACGAGGAATCACAACAACCAAGCCCCATGAATGGGTGCTAAAGGTATATGACAAAACCTTTCAGCAAAGGCAAGCAGGCAATCTTAAGGTTGAGTCAAATCTGATTCGTGTGGAATTGGTGTTCTTAGACAGAATGCTTGACCGTATGTATTCAAGCAAGAAATCATTAGAGGACATTCTCACAAGAAAAGCAATCAAAATAATGGTTTTTGCTTGCAAATATTAGATTTTGTGATATAATAACTCCAAAATCCAAGCATTACATGCTTGACGCACTTCGTGCTTAATGATTTTGTCGTTCATGAATTCTGCACAAGAAAGCAAGTTCTCTTGTGTTGCGAATTCATGTTTTTATAAAGAAAAAGTCGGTAATCATAAAACCGGAAGGTGAGTTTATGAAAAAAAGATTATTTGTAACACCGGAATACACAACTGCAAGGGAAATTAAACAGATTCGAAAAGAATTACATTTGACGCAGAAAGAGTTTGCAGAATTTATCAATTGTTCAAAGCCAACAATAGAACGCTGGGAGAGAAGTAAAGAAGTGATTCGTGGACCAATTGTTCCATTTCTGAAAATGCTACAAAAATATCCGGAATATGAGCAGGAAGTGAAGGTGCCGGAAAAAGTGTGGCCGCTTAGAATAGGCTGCTTTTTTCTGTTGAGCAAGAAGTATCTTTTAATTCATATTTAGGTGGTTTGTCAATAGCAATAATATTTAATGCATAATCTGATTTAAGAGTGAATTTCAAATTTTAGATTTTCAATAATCATGGGATAAAAATAACAGGGAGGATTATAGTTTTCGGAATAAAGCCGATATATAATATTAGAAACAATAAATAATAAAGAACGGATTCAGAGAAGGAGGACAAAGGATATGTCAATGAATGTGAATACAACGGGTACTGTTTATGGAAGTTATCAGAATACCTACAAGGCAGGTACAGTAGATAAGAAAAAAGAAACAGCGAAAACAACAGAAAATGATAAGGTCAAGAAAAATGTGACAGAAAGTATAGCCGAAAAAAATCTAAGTAAAGAGGCACAAAAAATGCTTAAAGATATGCGTGGCTCAAGAACAGATATGGACTTTATGGTTGCAGATTTTGAAAATGGTGATAATGCTAAAGATATTTTAGCACAAAGTGATAAAGAGTTTACGGTTATTTTCTCAAAGGAAGAAATGGAGAAGATGGCATCCGATCCCAAATATTATGCTGAAAAGATGCATAGTATTGAAGGTGCTTTGCGTATGTCGGATGAAATCAATGCTCAGTTTGGATTTGAAAGAGCATTTGGTAAGACAAACGGAATAGAAAACAGTGCAGATACTGATACAAAAATAACAAAGTTTGGTATTTCTTTTAATAGTGATGGAACTACAACATTCTTTGCTCAATTAGAAAAAACATCAGCTAGTCAGAAAGAATATCTTGAAAAAATTCAGGAAAAGAAAGCTGCGGAGAAGAAAGAGGCGAAGAAAAAGGAACAATTAAAGCAAATTGAAGTAAAAAAAGCTACTGTTCAAGCAAATTCAAAAGATGAACTTTTGGATAAAATTAAAAATATTGAATGGAATTCTATCAAACCAGAGGATAATAAAATCGGTGGAAGATTTGATTTTTCAATTTAGTATATTTAGATGGGGATGATTACATAAAGTATGGAGGTAGATTCATTATGAGAAAACGTTTTTTTTCTATTATTGTATGTGTTGTCATGCTTTTTACAATGAATGTCACAGCTTTTGCGGCAGAAACTCAGGAAAATTATTCGGAGACGGAGAAAACAATGACATTTGAAATAACTCCGACAGCATTAACTTCTGGATCATCACGACATTCTGTTGGAATGTTAAATTCCTTTTTTGGAACAAATGATACAGTGGCAACTTCCGCTCTTGGTTCTTTTACAATCAGCAGCACATCTGTTCCGTCAGGCTCCACAATCAGTAAAATAGTGGTTACATCCACAAAAAGTAGTGGAAGTAGTGGAAACATCGAATTATTTGTTGCTAAAGATGAGGATAATGGAGATGGCACATTTGACAGATATACAGACAGCAAAAGTTGGAATAGTTCTCTTACTTTTGCAGATTTTGGCAATTATAATTTAAGCCCTGTTGGAAATTATTATGTTCAATTTGAATCTACAAGGTATTCAACGGGAACTGTTGCAGCAGCAACATTAAAAAATATTTATGTCACAGTATACTATCATTAAAATTTTATAATCCCCATTCTAAACAAGCAAAGATGTTGTTATTCAGTTAGCAGCATCTTTGCTTTTAATTGTATAATTGATATGACTATTGAGTTAGAATGACATTGATAGCGATAGAAAGCTATATATTACAGAAGCAGACTTTGATAAAAAAGCATTTGAGAGATTATATAAATTGAATATTATATAATCAGAGGTATATAGAACATGCACAGAGACACTATATTTCAATATGAAACAATGGTGCCTGACACAATAAAAACGCATAGCCAAACTTCGCTCGGTATAACTGCCTGATTGTGTCGAAATTCGTATTTTATCAATTATATCTGATAAAACTGGATTTGCGGTATTGAAAATCAGTTATAGCCGTGGTACCATATAGACAGTTTCAGAAGGGAGGCTGGTCTACATGATTAAACGAGAAATTTATATGAGCCGTATCCGTCCTTTTATCGGAAATGAGCTGATAAAGGTTCTGACAGGGATTCGCCGTAGTGGAAAATCTGTCATGCTGAGCCTGATCCAAGAGGAACTTGCCCAAAACGGGGTCCAACCAGAACAGTTTATTTCCCTGAATTTTGAGAACATGAGCAATGCACACCTTTGTACGGCTGTTGCATTGCATGATGAAATCCTTCGCAGAACAAAAGAAATCAGCGGCAAGGTTTATCTGTTCTTCGACGAAATCCAAGAGGTGGCTGATTGGGAAAAATGTATCAACTCTTTCCGGGTGGAGCTGGATTGTGATATATACATTACCGGTTCCAACGCCAAGCTGCTTTCCGGTGAGCTTGCCACTTATCTTGCCGGACGGTATGTGGAGTTCGTGATTTACCCGTTTTCATTCAGAGAGTTTATGGAGCTGTATCACACCGTTTACGAAGGTGCAGACGAAAGACAATGCTTTACAAAATATCTGACGCTGGGAGGAATGCCCTATTTGAGCAACCTTCGCTACGACGATGCCGCCAGTCGTCAGTATTTGCGGGACTTGTTCAACTCCGTAGAGCTGAAAGATATTATCAAGCGAAACAATATCCGTGATGTGGATATGCTGGAGAGAATTATTGCTTATATAACTTCCAACATCGGCACTACCTTTTCTTCCACAGCCATTTCCAAGTATCTGAAAAGTGAAGGGCGCTCCGTTTCACCAGAAACGGTACTGAACTACATCAAAGCCTGCACGGACGCATTCCTGTTTTATCAGGTGAAGCGCCAAGACCTCCAGGGAAAGAAAATCCTGACCGTCAACGAGAAATACTATGTTGCAGATCATGGTGTCCGGGAAGCCGTGTACGGTGGCAACATGAAGGACATTAACCTTGTCCTTGAAAATGTTGTCTACATGGAGCTGCTGCGCCGTGGTTATTCTGTGACTGTTGGGAAAGTCTCTGACAAGGAGATTGACTTCGTATGTGAAGATCATGGGAAAAAGCTGTATGTTCAGGTTTCCTATCTACTTGCCTCGGAGGAAACCATCCAGCGTGAGTTTGGGGCGTTTGCCGGTGTTCGTGACAATTTCCCGAAATACGTTGTAACGATGGACGAACTGGATATGAGCCGAGATGGAATCAAACACCGCAATATTCGTGACTTCCTGCTGGCAGAGGAATGGAACTGAAATGTTCTTCTTTCACCAGAAGATATGCAGAAGTTCTTCCAATGCCGAGAATGAAAAAACAATGGTGCCTGACACAATAAATATTATGATATGTCTGTATTTAACCGCTGTATAGAAACCGGGAATGTTCTCTTAATACTGGAATGTTGGCAGGATGTCCACCCGGCGCTTGTCAGTATCCCAGTGAAATGGGAATACAGCTCGCCGTATGGACTTTTGTATGCTCTGAATCCGCCGGATGATGTTATGCAGTTTGAAAACAATGGTGCCTGACACAATAAATATTGTATAAATGTCAATGCTGTTGTGGTACATGTTGTATTCTGCGTAAATGGTATTCATGTTGTGTCTCCTTTAAACCAATAAAAATATAGAAGCATTTCAATCAGTTCACAATGTCACTTTTATTTTGTGTTATACTGTTTTATATAATTTTCTTGCCCTTGTTTTTGCCCTTATCAGAGTTCGTAAACACTGGTGGGACGATATAACGCAAGGGAAACAATAAGGGAAAGCTCACCTGCGATAAACTTTGTGTTTTCAAGGGATTGAGAGATATTTGATAATAAAATATAACAGTTATTAAATCCCTTGGAATATATGAAATCTCAATTCAAGTTTGTGTAATCGTAGAATCGGAAGTTAAGGAGGAAACATAATGGAATACAGAAAATTTGATAATATAATAATAGCGAGAATTGACAAAGGGGAGGAGATTTTGGAACAACTGAAAGCAATTGCCATAAATGAGAATATAAAGCTTGGCAGTATTAATGCTCTTGGAGCTATCAATGATTTCACAGTCGGAGTATACAAGACAGATGAGAAGAAATATTACTCAAACAGTTTTAAAGGATATTATGAAATTACATCGCTGACAGGTACAATCAATACAATGGATGGAGAATATTATGCACATCTTCATTTGAGTGCCGGTAATGAAAAAGGTGAAGTGTTTGGAGGACATCTGAACAGAGCTGTTGTGAGTGCAACTTGCGAGCTCGTTATTACGGTAATTGATGGAAAAGTTGACAGAGTTTATGATGAAGAAACAGGACTTAATGTATTCAATTTCTGAACAACAAAAAAATAATGACAGTTACTGGAGCATCAAGAGTAAGTTTCCAGATATGATGGTTACATCAATTAAAAGGAAACGGAAAAATAAAAAGCAACTAAGAATTAAAAGAGAAATCGTTAAGGAAAGAATCGAAGGTGGTGCAAACGAAAAAGCAGTATTGAGACT
>ERZ857984.2700-NODE-2700-length-10132-cov-2.598293_pt1 | contig 10132 bp, 15 predicted proteins | sample MGYA00519914_ERZ857984 | MGnify/ENA primary metagenome ERZ857984 (study PRJEB31778, sample SAMEA3449417) | human gut metagenome | biome: human gut; feature: human-associated habitat; material: faeces | place: United Kingdom | collected 2010/2012 ... | reverse complement strand
GGTGTCGAACTCATCTTCCAGGCTCATCACCAGATCAACGATATCCAGCGAATCGGCGCCAAGATCTTCGACGATCGACGAATCGGCGGTAATTGAATCCTCATCGATATCAAGCTGTTCCGCGAGGATGCCCTTTACCTTCTCAAAAATCACTGTGGTTCCTCCTTTTGGATTTACGGCGCTGTTTGATCTCATGCGTCCGCGATTGTACGACAACAATCATAGCGGTTTTTAGACCGCTTGACAAGTGGGAAAATGCAAAATAGGAGATAAAATTCATCAGCCTTTTCGAGAAAATTGCCAAAAATCCCCCCAAATCCGATCGCGCGGATGTCCCCAGCGTCGAACCCGCGGGAGTGTAAGAATCTTTTGCGCTGGTTCTTCTCCATTTTGCAAACATACGTTTGCATTTTGAGAACGGATGTGCTATACTGATTCCAATTAAATGACGCCGAAGGAGGCCGCCAGCACATGGAACAGCTCAGCGACAAGGAACGGACTCTGCTTGCCTATATCAAGGAACGCCTTGCCGATCAGATTCCCCCCACCGTGCGGGAAATCTGCCGGGATTTGCAGATCAAATCCACCTCCTCCGCCCACCGCTATCTGAAAAGCCTGGAAGCAAAGGGCTACATCAGCATGGGGGACAACGAAAACCGGACGATCCGCCTCTCCCGGTCGGAACGGGTCGCGCAGGTACCGGTGCTCGGCACCGTCACCGCGGGACAGCCGATCCTCGCGTTTGAGGAGGTCACCGATTATCTTCCCTTTGCGGCTGCCGGGGAGAATCCCGCCAACCTTTTCGCATTGAAGGTGCGGGGCGAATCGATGATCGAAGCCGCGATTCTCGACGGGGATCTTGTAGTGGTCCGCCAGTGCCCCACCGTCGAAAACGGGGCGATTGCCGTTGCGCTTGTGGAAGACGAAGCGACGGTGAAGCGCTTTTACAAGGAAAACGGTCATTACCGCCTTCAGCCCGAGAACAGCAGCATGGAGCCGATCATCGTCGACCGCTGCAAAATTCTCGGCCGGGTCATTGCGGTGGTGCGCACCCTCTCGTGAACAGCGGACTCCAGAGGCCGCGCCGCAGGGCACTCAGTCCCTGCGGTAACCGGTCACACTCATTCGGGCCGTCAGATTCCCCGCCTCGTCGGTGACTGACACGTCGTAACAACAGGTGCGGCGGGTTTCGCTCACCCGCTCGGCCCGCGCCGTCAGACGGCCGGGCTTCACCGCGTGCAGAAAACTGATCGAATTCTGAAGCGAAACGGTCGGCACTCCGCCTGCATTTGCCGCCACCGCGAAGGCAAAGTCGGCCAGCGTAAACAGCGCGCCGCCCTGCACCGTCCCGGCGGCGTTGAGGTGCCGCGGGCCAGCGTCCATTTCGACCGTCGCGCCGCCTTCACCGCATTCGGTGATCACCGCGCCCATCTCCGCCGCAAAGCGGTCCGCTTCAAAAAATTCCCGCAGCTCTTCGATTGTCTTCAAGAACGATTCATTCCTTTCGGAGGATTTATGGTACGTGAAACGATCCGGCATCCTCTCGGGCCGGTTTTTGATTCCCGCTCAAGGGTGCTGATTCTGGGCACCATGCCCTCCCCTGCCTCGCGGGCGGGGGATTTTTATTATCTGCATCCGCAAAACCGCTTCTGGCCGGCGCTCGCCGCCCTCTTCGGCGAGGAGCCTCCGGCGGACAACAGTGCGCGGCGCGCCTTCGCCCTGCGGCACCGCATCGCTCTCTGGGACGTGCTTGCGCGCTGCAGCATCGAGGGCGCCGGAGATGCGAGCATCCGTGAACCGGAGGGCAACGATATTGCAGGGCTGATCAAAAAGGCTCCGATTCGGGCGGTTTTTGCCACCGGACAGACAGCCGGACGGCTCTATCACCGGCTCTGTGAACCGGCGGCCGGTATTCCAGCCGTCGTTCTGCCCTCCCCCAGCGCGGCCAACTGCGCCATGCGTCTGGAAACGCTCATCGAGCGTTATCGGGTGATCCTTCCGTATCTCACCGGACCGTAATCCAATTCGGGAAAGGGGCCCTCCGGGCCAGTCCAGCCGACCGCGCCATGCGTCCGGGGCCGACCGCCGGACGCCGCCGGAGGGCCTTTTGCACTTCACCGGACCGTAATCCGGGAAAGGACCTCTCCAATCGGTCTGGCAATGACAAGCGCCGCCCGTCCGTCGTAGGCGGTGGCACTCTTGTTGATGAGCACCACCGGCGCGCGGGTATAGTCGAGCAGCCCCGCCGCAGGATAGACGACCAGGCTGGTGCCGCCGACAATCACAAGGTCGGCGGCGGAAAGGGCGCGCACTGCGCCGTCGACCGTGTCGCCGTCGAGCGCTTCCTCATAAAGGACAACGTCCGGTTTAATGATTCCCCCGCAGGAACAGCGCGGCACACCGGGCAGGGCAAGCAGCTCTTCCTTGGTATAAAATTTTCCGCATTTCATGCAGAAATTGCGCAGAGTCGAACCATGCAGTTCGTAGACGATCCTGCTTCCCGCCATCTGGTGAAGCCCGTCGATGTTCTGGGTAATAACCGCCGTCAGCCGCCCCGCGGCTTCCAGCTCGGCGAGCTTGCGGTGGGCGGCGTTGGGCCGGGCTTCGGGCCAGACCATCTTTTCCCGGTAAAAGTGGTAAAAGCCCTCGGGATTCCGCATAAAGTAGCTGTGGCTGAGAATCGTCTCGGGCGGCAGGTCGAATCTCTGATGGTAAAGCCCGTCGACACTGCGGAAATCCGGGATTCCGGATTCGGTAGTGTTAGGGTAGTTAGTCCCCGAATTAAACAGACCGTCAGGGCTGCGGAAATCGGGCACCCCGCTTTCGGTGCTGCATCCCGCACCAGTGAACGCAACAATCCGGCTGCTTTTGTCGATCATCTGTTGCAGTTGCTTAATGGATTCATCCATATTGCCGCCCCTTTCGCTATCAAAAATTAGGAGGTCTAAGGATATGATAACGCCGGAGCAGGAAAAAGCAATACACGAGGCGCTTAAAAGTTTAGGAATCAAGGATTTCAACCGCCTCGAAATAGAGGGCATCAAGGGCCGGGCCGTCGTTTGTATCGACGGGGAGCGGTTCGGGGTTTGGGATTACGAAAGACAGACGTTTGTTGACTAAATACCCCACAATGTTTTGTGTAATTTTTGTGTATTATTGCACTAGATTCTAGTGATAATCTTTGCTATAATGCGTATGGTGGGAAAGGTTGACTTGTAATAAAGCCCCACAGAAGGAGGACAGAAATGCCGATAAGGTATAAACTAGATGTTTTGGCCGCATTGCGAGAAGCGGGATATAGCCAAAATAAAATAAGAGATGAAAAGCTGATCGGGCAGGCAACACTAACACAGCTCCGGCATGGTGAATTAGTTTCGTGGAAAACGATAAACACTATATGCCGCCTGTTGTGCTGCCAGCCGGGGGACATTCTCGAATATGCGCCAAACGTGGAAGATTTTCCGCACGAATAGAAAGAAGTGCAAGCATGGCGGGAAAAACGGAGTATAAAAATCAGTGGCAAAAGAATAATGTCGATAGGGTTAACCTAATCATGCCCAAAGGCCGAAAGGAAGTTGTGCAGGCCCACGCGGAAGCACTGGGAGAGAGCACGAACGGGTTTATCAACCGGGCGATTGCGGAAACAATGGAGAGAGACAAGAGAGAATAAGAAAGGGGCCTCATAGCGGAGGCCCCTCTTCTTTTTTATTTGATTTTCCCGGCCTGCTTATAGACCTGATTGACATAGACGGCGCAGCCAGCGCAAAGAATCCCCTGCGTCAGCGCCACAAATCCCGCCGTCAGGACGCTTTGCCATCCGTCAAGGGTGCAGGTCGATAATACCCAAACGACAGCCAGCAGGACGCCCACGACGCCCAGCATCAGGGGAATTTTGTTGTCCCCGATGAATTCCGCCTTTTTGATTCCCGCGCCGATCAAATAGAGCACCGGGACAAGAATCAGGAGTTCGGGCTTGATATACTCGGTGATCGCGTTCATTTCCATAGTTTTCAACCGTCCTTTCGATTGCTTACGATTTCGTCAATCCGGTGGTGGGCCTGCTTTGCCGACGCCTCGACCGCCGAAAGCCGCTCCCCATGATCGGAGACGGTTTCCTCGACTTTTTTTATGTCCTGCGTCACGCCGCAGATCACATCCAGCTTCGCGTTGATGGCGCCTTTCCATTCGGCGTCATTGCTGATTTTTTTGTCCCTGCCGGAGAGCCAACCGGCCAGCCCGACAAAGCACCCGACAAGGGCAATCAAAACGCTGATAGTCCCTGCATCCATCGGCGTTAACCTCCTAACTCTTTCAAGAGGTTTTCAATCCCCTGCAACAGCTTTTTGTGTTCGCTCTGTAAGGCGGTATATTTCGCCTGTAGCGCGTTGTACGCCTCAATTGATACGGTTGTCGGTTTGATGGTTTCCGCCGTCCCTGTCTTGGGCCAGCCGTTCAGCCCGGCCTTTTTGACAATGGCGGGGAAATCAACGGCCGAAAGATTCATGTCGGCCGGGCCGTTGATTCCGTCAACCTTCCCGGCGCTGCTGTATTGGTGGATATCCCGCTTGAGCGTCTTGTCGTAGTTCGTGCGGTAGTCGGCAAGCCACATCGTATACTTAGCGGCGAGGGCCGGATAATCGATCTTTCCCTCAAGCGCAAATGACGTGTAGGTGTAAACGCCCGCGTAATACCCGGCAAGCTCAAGGGTATTGCAAAAGGCATCCGCCGCCGCTGTCCGGGCGGCTTTGCTGATTCCATCGGCGCGGCCCGTCTGGTTTTCGTTGGAGTATTCTGCGTCAAAATAGATCGGATAGAGCGGTTTTGCGGTCAGCGTTTCGAGCTGCGACATCACATAACGGGCTTCTTCCGCGCCCTCGGAGGCGTTGACCGCCTGCGAAAAGAAGTACACCCCATACGGGATATTATTCGCCGCCGCGCCCTGTACGTTGAGCCGGAAAAACGGGTCGAGCTTTAGCGAGCCGTCGCCGTATCCCCGATACCCGAGGCGGATGATCGCAAACTTTATCCCGGTGTTGGCAACCTTATGCCAGTCGATTTCCCCCTGCCATTTGGAGACGTCAATTCCCTTAAATTCTGCCATCGTTTACGCCTCCTTCTCCCAGCCGAATACGCCGGGCGCATAGACGTTATTATTCGACGTGCACACCCAGATTTCGCCGTTGTAGGTCACGCGGTCGCCAATGTGGTATGCATCATGCGCCCCGGTCGGCTGTACCCATTCGGCGGGGGTGTCGGGTTCGCTCGGGTCAGTGGGTTCGGTTGTCCCAGAGCCGCCGCCCTCGCCCTGCTGCGCCCATTCGTTCCCCGCCTGCGGAGGCCAGACGCAGGGGAGCATGTCCTTTTGAGCTATCCACGCCACGCCGTCAGCGTCGCGGCAAACGTCCCCGGAAAAGACGTTTTGGCCGTAGACAAAAATAAACGTCCCATCGTCAAGGTGCTTGGGAATCGGGCGATAGATCGCAAGCAAGCCCTCCCCATGCGGTGGTTGATGCTCCGCCGCAACTACTGCCTGCATAACGATATAATTCTGCCCGTTGGCCGGGTCTGTGACGATCTCCCCGGCGCTGTACGATGTCCCGGCCTCCCAATACGGGAAAGCATGGGTCATATCGTCCACCTGCTCATTGCGGAGCTGATCGGACGAGGCGAGGGATTGAGCGACGGCCCGCATAGCCGCCGCCCCCTCTCTCTGATTGAGCCGTTCCCGCATGGCAAGCAGCGAGACAAACGGCGCGGTATCCCGGTCAAAGGTCATGGTGGTCACACTCCTTTTAAGCGTATCTTACAACGGCCTCGAAAAAGGCCGCTGTTTTCCCCGCTGCCGGGGTGATGATAAAGCGGTATCCAATCCCCGGCGTTGTGGCAACGGTGGTATTGGCAAAGATATGGACAATCTCGTTTACCTTGCCGCTGATGTCCTCCCACGCGGGGGACGTGTCAAAGGGGTTATTGCAAACCTGACAGGTGATCGTTGCGTCTCCTGCGGCGGGCTTGGGAAACAGCGATATAAAGACTTTATTCGCCCGCGCCGCCGTCTGAATAGTACGGGCCGCCGCGATACGGGTCACGCTCCGGGAAAAGGTGATCGTCCGGGTGACGCTCTCCCCCTCCCTGTCCCGCGCAGTGATGGTCAGGGTATGCGCCCCGTTGGTCAGCTTGAGCCATACCGGGGCAATATTGGCGGTGTACTGCGTCCCGCTCGTCGCGGTAAACGTTCGGAGCGCGGCCCCGTCAATGGCCTCGGTGATGGTGATTGTGTCCCCCGCGTTGGCGTCTGTTGCGGTATAGGCATACGCAAAAGGCGCGGTAATCGCGCCCCGGCTTTCGTCGCTCCCGGTCAGGGTCGGGGGAACATTGTGGTTGATTGTCTGCGCGGTGCCGGTGCGGTAATCTGATTCTCCGCCTTTGCCGTCAGACGTTTTGACGCGCGCGTTATACGTCCCGCCCGATGATGGGACGGTATCGTTATAGGCATTGACCGAGGTAATCCCGATCTGCGTCCACGCGCCCGAATCAATCCGGCGCTCCCATACATAGGATACCGTATCCCCGTCCGGGTCTGTCGCCGCCGCACAGGTCAGGGCAAGCGCCTTGCCGCCGCGCGGGGTGCCGAATGAGATTGACGCCGGGGTTCCGGGCGGTTGGTTGTAGAGCACATAGGCCGCGCGGATATCATTGGTTGTAAGTGCAGGCATCAATTACACCCCCTACGCATACAAGCGGGCATTTGCCTCGTCATATGTCCCCTCGGGGTATCCGCTCCCGGCGTATCCCGTCCAGCTTGTCAATTCGGATACCGAGACGGTGTGTGTCAGCGTTGTGCCGGTAAAGCCGGTGTCAAGCTGCTCCTTCATGGCGGCGATATCGTAATCCTGCCGCCGCTGAACCGTTTCGACCGTCTCCCCGGTGCTCTCGGTGACTGCCGTTGCTGCGTGAGTATGCACCAAAGGCGCGGCGTATGCGTTTAGCCGCGCCTCTGTGACATAGGTTCCCGCGCTCACAATGACGGTGATCGCCGCCGCCTCCTGATTGGTGACAAAGTGCCCGAGATCAAAGGTGTGCTCAACGTCCGAAACGCCATCCCCGAGACGGGGCGGGTCAATCACGTTGTCCCCGTCATCCCCCTCAAGGTAGGAGTAGGAAAACAGGATTTCCGCGCTGCCGCTTTGGGCAAAAAGCGCGATTTCCCGCACATATACCCGCGCGGTCACGCTTGCGTTTGTAACCTGCACCGGCACGACCATTACAACGGGGTCGCCGGATGATACGACCTTATCCCCCATTGAGACGGACAGGCTTGTTTCCTCGGCGATAAGATCGCCCTGCCCTGCCGGGTCAGCGTCAGGGACGCCCGAGCCTGCGGCGGCGCGGGTCAAAACCAGATTCCCACCGTTGGCCAGAACGGAGGAAAGGAGCTGCGCCCCTGCGGTGGTAACAACACTCTTAAAATGCGCCATAACAAAACGCCTCCTTTACGCAAACCGTAAAACGGCCTGATCGAATTCGACCTGCGCCGCTCCTTTGGTAATGCGGAATTTATAACCAATACCATAACCGCCCATACAGGTGGAATTGGTGAAGGTGTGGACAACTCGGTTTAGCTTCGTGCTGTAATTTTCCCAAACGGGGGAATCATCAAAGGGGTTGTTGGTGACGTAACACTCAATCACACAGTCAGACGGCAGGACGGCGGGCGACGGATAGAGCGACAGCAAAACCTTTGTCGGCATGGCGTCGGTCGAAACCGCGCGGGCTGCGCTCACGCAGTTGACCGTTCGGGTAAAGGTCATTATGCGGGTTGCGGTGCCGCCGTTTCCGTCGCTCACCGTTATAATGAGGCTGTGCGTCCCGTTCGGGCAGCTCGTCCAGCAGTAACTATTCCATTGGACGGAATTTTCTGTCTCTCGGGTCGCGGTGAAGGTTCGGAGCGTATAGGTCACGCCGTTGCTTGCTGCAACCTTTTCAGTTACGGTCAGGGTGTCGGATGCGTCCACGTCGTTGACCGTATAAGTGTAAGTCGGCGGCTGTGTCCCTGTGACGGTCAAGGTTCCGTCGCTCCCGGAGATCGTCGGCGCGGTGTTGTTGATAACCGTCCGCGTCGCGCTCGTCTTGTACGCCGATTCAAGCCCTTCCGAATCATACGCCTTGACGCGATATGCAACGGTTCCCCAGCCCTTTGTGATTGCGTCCGTCCGCGAGCGGGAATTGCCTTGATAAACCTGCGTCCATGTGCCGCCGTCAACCGAGCGTTCGAGGGTATAGCCGGAGAGATTGCTTTCCGCGTCGGTCGAGGCGCCCCATGATACAGTGATGCTTTCGCCGCCGCGTACTGTCTCCGGGACGGTGATCGATGCAGGCGTTCCCGGCGCGGTGTTGTTATTGACCGTAACCGTCGAGCTTGTACGGTATGCAGACGCGGCGTTGAGGCTGTCGTATGCCTTAACGCGGTAGGCGACACTTTCCCAGCCCTTTGTGATCGTGTCGGTATACGTCCGGTTTGCGCCCTTGTAGAGCTGCACCCACGAGCCGCCGTTATATTGCCGCTCTAGGATATAGCCCGACAAATTCCCCTGCGCGTCCGTCGAGGCCCCCCACGAGATTGCAATGCTCGTGCCGCCCTTGATGGTGGTCGGGACGGTCAGCGAGGGCGGGACGGTCGGCGCGGTGTTGACAACTACGTTGCCGCCATCATCGACGCAAAGGGTTGTCGGCAGGATGATGCAGGGGCGGACGCCGCTCCCGGCGTATGTCGAGGAACCGGAATAATAGGTGTAAGGCGTTGTGTTCCCGCCTGTGTCGCTGATGCCTTTCATCCGATATTTCCCGGTTCCGCTCGACTGACAATAGGGGGTTCGCGTCCACCAAGCATCAGCAGTCCCGGAAAGGGTTGCAATTCGTTTTGCTTTTGCCTCGTCGGTTGTCCCCTCCGAGAAGTAGCTAAGGCATACGCCGATATTGGGCGCGGCAATCGTTCCGCCGCCATCTATGCCGGTTTCATATAGCGACGGGACGAACACCTTGCAGGACATTCCGTTAGCGCCGCTGTTGATGGTTTCCGAATCGCCGGAGCCGGGGCGGTACGGAATTTTTACCTGCTTGATCTGTGCCCGGATGGTCGAATCAATCAGATTGTAAAATGTGCTGTTGAGGTAGGTATTCAGCCCGCCATTTGCGTAGTCGTTTACGTCGCTGGTGCTGTTGGTTCCCCAAATCCTTTTTACGTAGATGTTTTTCAGCAGCAGCCAAGTCCCGGCGCAGCTCGAATCATACAGGCTGGTTGACGGGTTGCCCTGATTCACGACGAGCCATTCCCACGCCGTACCGTTGATTTTGATCTTGACAACCGAGCCGACGGCCTTAGAGCCTAAAGTCACCAAAGCCATGACTTAATTCCCCCTTTCCTGCGGGTGTGATTTGTGGGTGATGCGCTGGATTGCAAACGCGGTCGGCACAATCTGCGCGTTGTCTATGGCGTGGGCCATGATCGCCCGCAGCCGGAGCAGGATGTTAGCGGGTAACATGTCGGTTAAAACCGCGAGCAGTGCCGTCCTTTGGTCATAGCCGCTCAATCGGATATCGACGTATAACTCATAGTTCGCCGCGTCGAGATTGACCGATTCTACGCCGCCGATCTGTGCAAGGTATTGCAAAAGGGAGCGGTAGGTATAAGGCAGTTGGGAAAGGTATTTTGTCTGAATCCTGCTTCGCCGCGCGGTCAGGCTTTCGCCCGCAATGCGGGGGAGGCCGAGGATTTCTTCCCAGCGGCCCGCGCCGATCTCCGAAACGGTGAAGATCGAAAAATCCTCATGCAGACGGTCAACCGCGCCGGTCACAAGGTCAAATTCCGGCTGTTCGGCGTCTGCAATCTGCTGAAACTCATAGATTTCTTGCAGGAAGGAGGGCCAACGGTTTTTAAGCATTGTTCGTCACCGTCCCCAAAATCGGAATCTCAACAGCGGCGAGCGTTAAATTGTTGGTAGTCGCGGCAGTTGTCGCCGTTGCAAGGGTGGTGCCGGTGATGTCAACAATGCCCTCGATGTCGAGTATCCGGCTCTCGATTTGGCTGATACGGACAATCAAAGCGTCGGAATTTTCCCATGATGCAATCAGG
>ERZ857984.2699-NODE-2699-length-10133-cov-5.232586_pt1 | contig 10133 bp, 11 predicted proteins | sample MGYA00519914_ERZ857984 | MGnify/ENA primary metagenome ERZ857984 (study PRJEB31778, sample SAMEA3449417) | human gut metagenome | biome: human gut; feature: human-associated habitat; material: faeces | place: United Kingdom | collected 2010/2012 ... | reverse complement strand
TAGATTTCTGCCAGATTCCAAAATCAATTTTGCGCATAACTCTTGACATTACCCGCCTTTTGTGTATGCGGTCAGACCGTTCGAGTAGAGCAGCGGCACGTTGTCCAGACAGCCGCGCATCGCATTGCCTTTGACTTCAACAGCGTATTCGTGGTATTCGCCCTCAATCAGGGCGCTGTCCGCGCGGGCTGTTGCCAGCGTTTGCCAATCCCTGTCAACGATGGTGCGCATACGAAGCCGCATCCCGTCGGCGGCGGCAGCGTTTTGTCGGACAAGCATTTGATAACAGCGCTGCCCGTCGCTCTGCGTGCGGAAGATCAGCGAGCTCCAGCAGGAATCGTCCGCCGTGTTGCGGACGGAGACAGACGCCTCCATATGATAGCTTCCGAAAGCATCCAGCCATTCGGGCAGCAGAACAGCGACTTCGGGACCGTTGAGCGTTGTCGCGTCCAAAACGAGCGCGCCGTCGTCGATTTCACAAAGCGCAGAACCGCCCGCAATATACCGCAGGCCGCTCAGTGCGTCTGCGTCCGAAAAGTCGTTGCTGTAAAGCACATATTCGGAATCGGAGGGATTTTTGGCGACGATATAAATTGTTGCGGAATCGTCGCCGCATACAGCCGTCAGCGGATATACGCCTGCGCCTGCGGGCGTAAATGAAGCAACGGTTTGATCGCCGTTTTTCCAAATGAGCGATTCCGGTTCTGCCGTTGCGCCGTCCAGCGAAACGGAGTAGCGGGATAAGTCAACCGTCTCGCCTGCGATTGCCGTGATGTACGGCTCGCCGTCCGCAAGGAGGATTGTTTCGGTGGTCAATACGGCAGCGGGGAAGGCGGCCTGAAGGAGCAACGCAGAAAGAACGGCGGCGCACAGAGACAAGCAGGTTCTCTTTTTCATAGCGGAATTCCCCTTTCTGCGTTTACGCTTCGGCTTCGATGGCGTCGATAGCGTCGGCGATGACGTTGTTGGCCCTGTCCAGCTCCGCCTTGGCGCGTTCGGGTGTGGCGCCGGTTTTGGCGCAGATGATGCGGACGGCGCGGTCTACCAGCTTGATATTCGAGGGGATCATATAAGCCATATAATTTCCGCGTGTGCGTCCGAAGCGGACCATAGCACCGGTGGACAGCATATTGAGGATCATTTTCTGCGCCGTGCCCGCCTTCATTCGCGTGGAGCCGTTGATAACCTCGGGGCCGACCTCCACCGTGATGGCGATGTCGGAAAGCGGGATGAGCGGAGAGTTGTGATTGCAGGAAACCGAGATCGTTTTAGCCGAAAGCGATGAAGCGTACTGCAACGCCCCTTTGACACAGTTGGCGCTGCCCGAAGCCGAAAGCCCGACACAGATGTCCTTGGTGTTGAAATTCTTTTCCTTCATCTGCTTGACGCAGGAATCGAAATCATCCTCGGCATCTTCGATGGACTCAAATGCTGCATCTCGTCCGCCGGCGATAATGCCGATGACCGTGTCGCGCGAAACACCGTAGGTAGGGGGGCATTCCGAGGCGTCCAATACACCGAGTCGGCCCGAGGTGCCGGCGCCGACGTAGAAAATCCGGCCACCGTTTTTCAGTGCGTCCGCCATTGCATCTATGCCCTGCGCAATCGATTCGAGCGCCTCCGTCACAGCGAAGGCGACGGTTTTGTCCTCCTCGTTGATGAGCCGCGCAATTTCCAGCGCGCTCATTTTATCAATGTTCGCGCTTTTCAGATTGCGGCTCTCCGTTTTTAAGCTGTTGAAATCTGTCATTTTGAAATCCTCCGTGTATGTATTTATATTCTTATATATTTATTATATTGAATCCTTTGGGAAAGAAAGCGGTGTCTTTGGTTTTGGGATACACACAAAAGTGTTGGCTGTATCCAATCTGTGCAGCTTGCGTAAAAAACAAATCGTTGTTTATGTGCCCGCAAGCCGTATATGACGGCTTAAAACATTTTCATTATATCACATTTTCATATATCTGTAAAGACATTTGCTCATTCGACGTGCAGCATTACAATAGATGTGAGACGAAGGGAGTAGAAAAAGCGATTGAGAACGTTAGAAAAAAGCTGCCACACCCAAACTAACGAAAGGACTCAATCGCCATGGATATTGTAGAACAGGAAAAGGGAAATAACAAGAGGGATTTGCGCCATACGGTGGAAGTAAAGGAGGTGGCGGTAAAGCTGTACCGGTGGAGTGGAGATGTTGATTTTGTGCTCCGGCGGTACCGGATTTCGAAAGCATCCCTGATGCGGTGGAACAAGGCGTATGACGGCACATGCGCATCCCCGGCGCCCAAGGGCTCACCGTAGAGGGATACCTGTTTCCTCCGAAATGTTTTGAATTTTTCATCATTTCTAACAGCTCATTGTGAAATCTCGAATCATCGGCTTTATAGATGAAAGCCGTCGAATTGATTTGCGGGAAAACGTAATGATTTTCCGGCAAAGACGCCTTAATTGCTTCCCAAAAGGATCGTTCTGCTTTCGTAATAAGATTTTTTTGGTTCATACAAAAACCTTCTTCAGGCTGCTTCGTTTCGGACGGACATTCACTGCCTTTATGATGCCATTGTCCACAAGAATCGCATTTTACAATGGTTCCTTGTTCTTTCATCTGATTACATTGCCTGCAAAGTGGATATTTGCCACTTTCATTACCGCATACTTTGCATTTGATTTTTATTCTATATCCTCTCAATTTTGTTTATATCCCACGATCCGGAATTCTCCGAAATAAGCCGGCAAGTGGAAGCTGGGCGTCGGGTTTTCTATCGGCGACCAGCAGCCGTAGTGCGGCGCCTCGGTCTCGTCGCCGCATTTATAGAAGTTACCGCGGAAAGCACCGCCGTGCGTCAGCGTACAACCGTCAAAGCAATCGCGGATAAACGCGTCGGTAAACAGCGTCTCTACGCTCCAACAGCCGTCGTTCCGCTCGGCATGGACAACGGGCAGGGAAGCCGTAAGGTCCGCAACCATTCTCTTATCCGCCTTATTCGTGCGGACAGACGCAAGATATATGCCGTTGGCATTCATCTCAAAATTCATATATTTCTGTGACTGCGGGTCAAACGAAGCAAAAAACTCCAGACAACTGTCTTTATAGACCGGGTCGCCCACAACGGTATAGACCGCCTTCGGATTGCTTTCCCAAGCGGTCATCCTGACAGCCAAGCCCTTACCCGGGACGAACGCGCACTGCCCGTAGGCGCGCGGCCGGTAATTCCCGCCCCAGGGGTAACAGTCGATCGGCGCTTTTTCAATCGCCGTCCAATCCGGCGCTTCACGGCAAACCACCGTATATGTACGCATTATTTTTTGGCCTCCTTTCTGCGCAGCAGCACAGCCAGTGCAACGGCCAGCGACAGCAGGATCACTGCCGCAGCGAGGACAACGCCGCCCCACCAGGTCGGCTCGCTGAGGAATTTGCCGATCTCTTCAAACGCATACTGCCCCGTCGGGATGACCGCAAATACCAGAATCGCTACAATAACAAGGGCCGAGCAAAGCAGCTTCATAAATCGGTAGGAGGTGGTCAGTTTATCGATCAGCTTCGCCTGCGCGCCGATGACCTCATTCTGTTTGCGGTAGATTGTATCGTATTCGCTGAGCTTGTTCTCGACAAGAGCCTTGGTCTCAGCCACCAGCGCATCCCGCACGGTCTCCTGCCAAGCCTCAAACATCTCGGTTTTGATCGACTGCACCGACTCGTCAATTTTGTCTACGAGCTTTTGGTCAATGGCTTTGGCTTCCTCGTTGGCCTTCTGCATATCGGCAATGACGGCAAGCTGCTTGTCGCGCAGCTCCAGCTCCTGCTGCTTCAATTCCAAATGCGCCTCTCGCGACTCCATTAGGTGCTTCTCCAGAAGCGTGATTTTAAAATTGGCGGTCTCGTTCTCGGCGATTTGATCGAATTCTTTTTTCGCATTCTGCATTTTTTCGTTGCTCTCCACGCACGTATCCTCCCATCGTTTTTTATCATTCTATCATATTGGGCACAAATTTGTCAATCAAAAACGGCAAAATTAACCCAAATCCCTCTTGCAATTCTACGAAAAATTTTGTATAATGCTTGTTGGGTTCTGATGCCCGCGAGCCGTTGCCGGGAAAGGATGACGTCTTCTATGTATGAGGGCCTGCCCCAAGAAATCATACAATTTCTTTCTTATAAAGAGACGGTACAGAACCGTTCGCCGCTGACCGTTGCGGAATATGCCAGCGATCTGCGTACCTTTTTTCGGTATCTGAAAGCCAAGCGGAACAAACTGAAGATGGAGGAAGTTGACGAACTTTCCATTGACGATATCGGCAGAGACTTCATTGCCGGCGTCACGGAAACGGAGATTTTTGAATTTCTGCTTTATCTTGCCTATGACCGCAAGAACAACCCCCGCACACGCGCAAGGAAGCTCTCCTCACTGCGGGCATTCTTCAAATATCACACGCACAAGACACGTCTGCTGGACAAAGATCCTGCGGAATACATTGATACTCCACAGTTCCATACGATGCTTCCAAAATATTTGAGCCTGGACGAAAGCATAGATCTAATCGATTCCGTGTCCAAGACCAGCCATTCCTACGCGCGTGATCATGCCATTCTCACGCTGTTCCTTAACTGCGGTATGCGGTTGTCCGAGCTGGTCGGCATCAATCTGTCCGATATCGCCTCCGATATGTCCAAACTCGTAGTGACCGGTAAAGGAGCAAAGATGCGCACGATCTATCTCAACACTGCCTGCCGCAGTGCTCTCAAGGATTATTTAGAGGTCCGGCAGTCATCCGTAAATGTCCGAATCACCGAACCGAATGCACTGTTCCTCAGCAACCGTGGAAAGCGCATCTCCAACAAAACCGTGCAGTGGATGGTGAAAAAGCAGCTTGCACAAAGCGGCCTGGGCGGCAAGGGCTATTCCACACACAAGCTGCGCCATACGGCTGCCACGCTGATGTACAACGAGGGAAATGTGGATGTACGCGCGCTCAAGGACATTCTCGGGCACGAACAGCTCACCACTACCCAAATCTATACCCACGTTTCCGACCAGAAGCTGAAGGACGCTATGGAAGCCAACCCGCTGGCTAAAAAGAAATAAAAAAGGATAAAACGATGCTCGAACAAACGATAAAAATCAAAAGCTACGATGTACATCCGAATGGTGTGGTTAAAATTTCCGCACTTCAGAAATATATGCAGCAAATTGCACGGGAGGACAGCGATTCCTACGGCGCCACCTATGCGAAAATGCGTGAAGCAAATATGGTGTTCGTCATCACACGGCTGGCTTTGGAATTCCGTCGACCGCTGTGCGACGAAGACATTGTGACCATCCGGTCCATCAACAATCGTTCGGAGGGAGCCTCGTTCGTGCGCGAATTCCTGTTTTTTGCAAACGGGGAACAAGTCGCTGCGGCGACAACGCTTTGGGCACTGCTGGATTTTGAAAAGCGCTCGATACTCCGCCCTTCGGCTTTGAAATTCAAGATTCCTGCGCTCAACATTCCCGGGCTCGGCATTCCTGTCCAAAAACGCCTGATAGAGAAAGGTACGGTTCTGACACCGTTGGGTGAACGCCGCGTAGTGTTTTCAGATCTGGATGAAAACAACCATTTGAACAACGCATATTATTCGGACATTATTGCCGATTTTTCACCCGTTTCACTATATGACCATTGGCTCAGCGGACTGCAAATCGGCTTTTTATCCGAGGCACGGCTGGGAGATACGCTGTCGGTCGGCGTAGAAAGCTGTAAGAACGGCTTTCGGCTGGCGGCCTGCAACGGGCGCACCGGCGCCAACTGCTTTGAGGCACAGGCGACGGTATCTAAATTGTGAAAAGGTCGAACGATTTATGGAAGAAAAACGGCAAACGGAAACACAAATCGAAGAGGAAATACATACTGTATTAGACCCGGTTTTTCGTGAAGACGCATTGGCATTTATTTCCTATCTTCGCAAAAGCGGAATGAAGCCGCATCAATGGTTCGGACCGGGCTTTTGGATTGTACCCGGTGAAAACCGCAATTTATTCGGCATTCATTTCTACGGGTTGAATCCGCAGTCGACCGGCAAAGGTTGGGTTTTATGGTTTTTTGCAAGCAATTACGCAAACACGGAAAATGAGGAGCTTATTCAGCTGGTTTTCGATCATGTGGGTCCCTGCATAAAATGCAGTGCGGCCTGTGAGGTTCAAGGCGTTGATATGAACTTCTTTGGTCGCGCATATACAAATATATGCTATCAGTTCCCTGTTCGGTTCAATAATCCCGACAGTGAAACATTGCAAAAGGTGAAACTTCTGATCGATTTTTGCCAGAAGACCACAGCGAACAGCAGCGGCTTGTATGTTCAAGAATAGAAAGCGGGGGAGGGAGTTCTGATGCCCGGCAAACGCATCATTTCCACCAACAAAAAAGCCTACCACGAATATTTTGTTGAGGAGACGATAGAAGCCGGCATCGAGCTGGCCGGCACCGAAGTCAAGGCGCTGCGGCAAGGGTCCGTCAATTTGAAGGATTGCTACTGCAGAATCATTGACGGTGAAATTTTTGTACTGGGGATGCATATCAGTCCTTACGAAAAGGGGAACATATTCAACAGAGAGCCAATGCGCGACCGCCGGCTGCTGTTGCACAAAAGAGAGACGCTGCGCCTATTTGGCCTAGTGGGGCAGAAGGGATATGCCATCATCCCGCTGTCGCTTTACTTTTCCGGCAAATGGGTTAAAGTCGAGTTGGGGCTCTGCAAGGGTAAAAAGCTGTACGATAAACGCGAAGCGATGGCAAAAAAGGATGCCGAGCGCGAAATTGATCGTGCTGCAAGGGAAAAATTCCAATAAAACATTTGGGGGCGTAAAGGTTTCGACGGGGATTCTGAGATACGGTAAGCGAGCAGAAGCGCACATCTTCTATAAAATGTGCAAATTCAAAATTAAACTCTAACAACAACAGAGCTTTAGCGGCCTAACGCCGCCGTCATGCCGGAGAGGACTACGACTCCGGATATGGCGCGACACAGTAGTGAACGTGAACGGGACAAAGCTTTGCGTCCCGTCATGAACTTATGAAGCTACCCGACCCGGCAGCCTTCCGTTCGGCGTCCGGAGAGGGGAATGCAAAAGAACGGATACGCTCGTAGAAAGCTGTGTCAAGGGGTTTTCGGACAGGAGTTCGATTCTCCTCGCCTCCACCAAATGGACATTGCACGAACACCTACTACTTTAAAGGCGGCTTCGCTGTAGAGGTATGGCTGTAATGTCAACATAGAAAAACCGAGAGTTAAGGTTTTAGCCTTGACTCTCGTTTTTTGTATTCTTCGCTTTTTTCGTCTTGCTCTTGTTGTTTAACGAATTCCTTTCGCATTTCAGCAACAATAAATCTTGCCAAGGATTCAATTATCGCTTGTGGCAACTCAATATCAAATTTGTTTTCCGGCATTGATACCATAGGATTTCATTGTCAATATTGTATGTCAGCACTTTCTCCTTTCTTCAAATATCTCAATATCACCTTTCTATATAAACAAACCTATGTAACGAGGGAGAAATCTCCCTCGTAGGCTTACGAGTCTTCTAAATCGTCAGAATAAAACTTCTTGACTTCGTTCCTGTGGTGTTCCATACGCTCACTGAGTTCATTTTCAACCTGTCGCTTTGTAAGTTTGCCTTCCTGTAGCAGACGGCGTTTGTTCTCTTGAAAGTACAAATGCCGTAGTCCGTGCCATGATGGTCTTTTGATGCGCGGCTTCTTACCCAGCGCTACAAGCTCGGTACGGTTTGGATCAATGAACTTGTTTCCGTGATTGGTACGCCAATTCTGCAAGAATGCCATCATCTTTTTTACGCTGTTTTGATGACCATCGCAAATCAGATAGTCATTACCGACTTTCCCGTTTTTCTTAGCATAAGCTAAACAACGCTCCAGGATTAACTCTTGAATCTTAATATCCACAGGTATATCCCGTTTTTGACCGCCCTTGCCGTTAGTGATGTGCAGTTGCTTGTAACGGATTGCTTCTTCAATTTGGAACACACGCACCGTTACGGCTTCTTCCAATCGCAACCCAAAGTATCTCGCAAGATAGCTGACAATCACCGCATCATATCGTTTCATCGAAACGGCAACCTGTATCATGTCCTTAAATTCGTTGGGCAGAAAAGCGCGGTTGTACTTGTAGTCATCATTCGGCATAATACCAAGTTGCTTGTTGGTAGGCAGCTTGTTCTTACTTCCTAAACGCTTGTGGAAAAATCGAATGGCAGCCAGCTCTGTACGAATATACTTCGGCATATGATCGGTTTCTGTAAGCATGGTGGCATAGGCGTAGATGTGTCGTGCTTCCAAATTCTTGAGATTTTTAGTCTGATAGCGCTCAGACATAAAATCACAAAAACGGTGTTCTGCCGCTTTGTAACGTCGTATGGTAGCATTGCCTTTATTGTTGTTCATATGAAGAACGGTCTCAGCCTGTTCCCACAGGTTTTCGGAAATGTTCTGTACCTTTTCAGGCAGAGCATCGTGGCGAACTTTACCCATAGGCAACTCCCTCCTTTCTCTAAAATCACCGATATTGTTTCGGTGTAGGTAATATAGATAGGGCAGACTCAAATTTCAAGAAAAACGTCTTTTTCGTTATCGGCAGATGGAATATGTGATATGGTGTTTTAAAAAGCAAGTAAATTAACAGAGGGCAAAAAATTCGGCTGCGGCAGAAGAAAAATCTTCCGCCGCAGCCTTTGAAAATGTAGATCATATTTTGCGGTCATTCCGAAATGCATATCATAATCATTCCGAAACGATGGCTATGAACTACGATAAATCTTTAATGGAATCCCTTTTTCAGCCGACTGCTTGATGTTTAATGAGGGTTATTTATGAAGTTATATCATTGAACATCAAACAGTCGGAACACACGTCCGCAGGCGTGTGAAGCTCCTTCTATTATAAATCTGGTAAGACTTTCGAAAAGTTTATCATATAAAAATATCATTCCGAAAATATAGTATCATTTTTTTCATTTGAAAGAGCCTATCATAGCGGCAAGGGCATAGCTCGCCCATTGGCACTCTTACCGATTTTACCTGCTGTTTCTCCCGTTTTCCTTTTCAAGCGTCTCGGGAATGCCCTTGCCGACGGCATCTCCGTTTCACTTCGATGCCGTTTCTATATTGTCTGCGACCTATAGAAACGGCATCGAAAATGACGGTCATAATCATTCCGAAAAGAAAATCACTATCATTCCGTAATGCTAGGGTCATTCCGAAGAGAGTGTCATTTGAAAATATCATATCGGAGGGAATATCATATGAAATTGTTCCCGTTAAAGTTGGTTAGCACTGTGGGATTTCTCCCAACGCATACTTGCCATTCGGCAAGTGTTCCGAAGAACTGCGCAGCACCATATACAATACGAAATTTGCCTGTCGCACACCGACAGTATGGTGGGGTTTTCATTACCGATTGAACCCATAACTTCGGGTTGTGTTATCGCACGCAATAAGCGCCATAGGATATCTGCACCCTATGGAGTGTTAGCAACATTTTCTAACTGTCTTTTGTACTCATTGAAAAATAAATTTCTTAACTGCTCGATATTTTGAAAATGTCACTTTGCTTTTTTCGTACCCACAGCTATAAAGCACAAACTCACTGCTTCGGTCTACATAGTTTTACGCCTCCTCGACTGCGGCGGCAACCGATTCACGGAATATCAAACTCCTCCTTACTGTATTTCAAAGGTACGCCTGTAGTATGTAGAAAGGGTTCTAAAAAAGCAAGTAAATATATTTATGAGTTGTAAAAATACAAAATACTATATTTTATATTGCGTATTTCGACTGATTGAGATATAATGTATGTGTATTCTTTTATGAGAGGTGCAACTATGGCTGTTAGTTATAAAAAGCTCTGGAAGCTATTGATTGATAAAGATATGAAAAAGAAGGATTTGCGCGAAAAAGCAAATCTGAGTCCTTCTCTTGTTGCCAAATTAGGCAAAAATGAGAATATGACAACTGATGTACTGGTACGTATTTGTACAGCGCTAAATTGTGACATATCCGATATTATGGAAATCGTTCCTGATGACAAGAATGATATGATACCTAAAAAGTAGACATTAAAATATAGGACACCTTGATGTATAA
>ERZ857984.2698-NODE-2698-length-10137-cov-2.296072_pt1 | contig 10137 bp, 7 predicted proteins | sample MGYA00519914_ERZ857984 | MGnify/ENA primary metagenome ERZ857984 (study PRJEB31778, sample SAMEA3449417) | human gut metagenome | biome: human gut; feature: human-associated habitat; material: faeces | place: United Kingdom | collected 2010/2012 ... | reverse complement strand
GCTCAATTCAAAGGCAAAGTCAGATGCCCTCCTGTCGCAGGCGGTAAATTTCGCAGCAAAAACACCATACGATTTACTGGGTGTAGCTGACGGAATCAAACAACTGCTCGCATACGGAACCGCCGCCGAAGATGCCATTGAAACGGTAGAAATGCTGGGCAATGTTTCGGCGGGGCTGTCCGTCCCGTTGGGTGACATGGTGTACCTATACGGTACGCTGAAATCGCAAGGCAGGGCTATGCTGGTCGATATTCGTCAGTTCGCCGGACGTGGTGTACCTATCTACGAAGAACTCGCCAAAGTCCTCGGCGTATCCGTCAGCGAGGTAAATAAGTACATATCCGCCGGTAAGGTCGGATTTCCCGAAGTCGAGCAGGCGTTCAAAAATATGACGTCCGAGGGTGGTAAGTTCTACAACCTCATGCAAGAACAGAGCAAGACCATCACGGGGCAAATATCGAACTTGAAAGATAATTTCGATATGATGCTCACTGACATCGGAAGTGCGAATGAGGATGTCATAAGCGGTGCTATTTCAGGGGCATCGTACCTGATTGAGAATTATCAGGAAGTTGGAGAAACCCTTGCCGCCCTCGTTGCAACCTATGGCACATATCGAGCTGCTCTTATTGCAACTGCCGCTATACAGAATTCGGTTGCCACCGTAAAGCATACAGAGGAGGCTGCCGAATTGTATAAACTCCTCACGGTGGAGCAGCAGGCGCAGATAGCCAAGCAAGGATTGGCGAAAACTTCTGCCGAATATTACGCCCTTGTAAAAGCCGAAACCGCAGCGAACGTACAGGCTGCCCAAAGTGCATTGACGAAAGCCCGTGCCGACGTTACTGCGGCCAGCCAAGCCGTCGCAGCTCGACGGGCGGAATATGTTGCAGCCAAACAAATGGAGCAGCAGCGGTTGGCTGAACTTATGCACATTGGTGCAACCGGCACAGCCAAACAGATAGAAACGGCTCAAAGGAAATTGGCAACCGCCGAAACCCAACGGGAAACCGCCGCCCTTGCCTATCAGTACGCCGCCCGTGATTTCAACGCCAAGAAAACGGCGGTGGAAACAGCTGCCCGCACAGCCAACACGACCGCAACAGCGGTCAATACCGCAGCACAGACGGCCAATGTTACGGCAACGGGATTCCTGACTGTTGCCAAAACTCGCCTTATGGCTGTTGCCGCCAAATTGAACGCCGTAATTATGGCGAACCCTTATGCGTTGGCTGCTGCCGCCGCCATTGCACTCGGTTATGGACTGTATAAACTCGTAACCTATCAGACCGAGGCGGAAAAGGCTCAAAGCAAATTGAACGAGACGATAAAAGAGGCCGATAAGTCTCTACAATCGGAACTCTACCAAATCAATTTGATGTTCGCACGGTTGAAAGCAGCCAAAGAGGGCACGGACGAATATAAAGATGCGAAACAGGCGATTATCAGCCAGTACGGAGAGTATCTGAAAAAACTCGGAGACGAAAAAACGGCTCTGAACGATATTGCTGCGGCTTACTCCCTGATAACAGAGGAAGCCACCAAAGCAGCCAATGCAAGGGCGATACAGCAGGTAACGCAGGAAGCCGGCAACATCGTTTCAGAAAAGCAGAGCGACGTATATGACGAGGTAAAGAAGATGTTGGGAAAAGAGTTCAAAGGGCAAAAAGGTTCTGACGGGAAAATTGACCTTGCCGATGAATATCTTATCAAATTGAAACCCGTCATAATGGGCGGGGCTGAAATCACGTCCGACATCGAAGCTATTATCAAACAGTTCGACAGAACTCGATACATACCGGGCGACCCAATGAAGGGGATAGGTTCATACACCTACACGGCAAATGCCCTCAGGGAAGAACTGTCATCCCTTGCCAAAGTACGGGCGGCTGCCGAACAAAGCGTCAAAGAGGCAACGGAAAAATTCGGCTCTGCCCCGGCTGCGACCGACGGCGAAGCAAAGCAGTTCGATGCGATGACCGCATCCCTGCAACAACTCATGGAACAGCTACCGAAAGCGCAGGATGCCCTCGCCGCCTTAAAAAGGCCGACACTCCCGATGCTGCGGCTATTGCAGCCAAAGAGCGGGAAATACAACTGATAAAAGACCAAACCCTCGCTCGTGAAAAGGAATTGTCGGTCATTCGGGACGTGAAAGAACAAATCGAGGCGTTGGAGAAAGAGCAACTCGGCTACGGCAAAGACGACCCCGAATACAAGGCATTGCAAACCCGTATAGATGCTTTGAAAACAAAGTTGCCTCAAACTGCGGGACAGACCAGCAAGGCGGAAAATGAAGCCGCAAGGATAAAGCGAGAAACTGCCGAGCGGAATCAGAAGATACAGGAGTACGAGGAGAGTGTCAAAAAGCAGATAAAGCAGGCGGAGTTGGATATTTCCCAATCCCGTATTGATGCTATGGAGGAGGGATTTGCCAAAGAGCAAGCCCAAATTGAACTTGCCTACCAACGACTGATTTTCGCCAACCAGCAGCGGGAGGCAGAAATGGTCGAGGCGTTACGTGATGCCCGTGAACTCGAATGGGAGAACAAAAATCCACAAGCGAAAGCAAAGGGAGAGACGTTCGACCGCTCAACCGTTACCGCTGCTGACCTTTCACCGGAACAGCAAGCGCAAATTGCCGAGTATTACAAAGTGGCCGAGGAGATACGCAATAAGGCAAATAAAACCTCGCTCGAACAAATGCTGGCCGATTTTATGACCTACGAACAGCAACGGAATAAAATCACGGAGGAATACGAGCGGCAGCGGAAAGCCCTGTATAATGAGGACGGTACGCTGCGGCAAGGGGTTACGCAGGGTAATGTTGATGAACTCAACCGCAACGAGCAAGAGGCGTTGAAAGCCGTTGATGAACAATTCGCATCACGGGAGGAAACTTATCAGGCATGGATGAACGCCATAGCCAATATGACGTTGCGGCAGTTGGAGCAAGTTTTAGCGCAGGCCGAGCGGGAGTTAGCAGCTCTTGAAACGTCGGGAACCGCTGACAGCAAACAAATGGCAACCGCTCGGGCGAAAGTGAACACCGCCCGTAAAAAGGTAACGCAGGCGCAGGCCGAAAATGAGGTGTCGCCGGGGAAACGCTCTATCAAAGAGTGGGAAGACCTCTACAAGACATTGCAGGAGGCAGAACGGGAATTTGAAAGCATCGGCGACACTGTTGATGGAACGGCGGGTAAGATAATCGACACGGCAGGGACGGTTCTTACCTCGACGTTGAGCATGATAAATAGCATTGTTTCGCTCACAACTGCATCTACAACAGGTATGCAGACTGCGGCGTTGGCATCTTCAAAAGCCATTCAGACGGTAGAGAAAGCCAGCGTAATCCTGACGATTATTTCTGCGGCGATGTCTATTGCTACGGCGATTATCGGGCTGTTCAACAATGACGACAAATATCAGGAGGAAATCGAAAGGTTGCAAGACCGTATTGACCAACTCCAATGGGAACTCGACAATGCCGATGTGGTGCGGTTGCAGAACAATACGTTCAATGTACTGGAAAAGGTCAAGCAGGTGTACGCCGAAACGACACAAGAGGTACTCCGTCTCCATGCTACCACGAACCGATATGCCAACTCATTGTTTCAGATTATCGGGCGGGTTGTTTATCAAAACGAGATAATGCAGAAGTCGGCGGAGAAATTGGCAGAGGCTTACGCAAGCATCGAATATACTGCGGATAAGGCACTTGGCTATGCGAAATATGATGAAGCGAAAGAACAACTCAAAAACCTCGCAGAACAACAGTTGCTCCTGCAAGAGCAAATCCGAAACGAGAACAACAAAAAGGACACCGATCACGGGAAGATAGCAGATTGGGAACGGCAAATACAGGAACTTGGAGCGGAAGCAGGCGCAATAATAAACGAACTCGTCGAGAGCATAATTGGGGGTAGTTCAACAGACATTGCAAATGAATTGGGCGATGCCTTTATCGACGCTTTCAGAGCAGGAGAAGATGCAGCCGAGGCGTGGGGCGAAAAGGTAGATGATATTGTTGCCAATATCGTCAAACAAATGCTCGTCCAAAAGTTACTCGAAGAACCTCTTGGCGACCTTTTCAATGAATACAAAGATAAATGGTTCAGCAAGGACGGAACATTTGCAGGCTTTGGTGCTGTCAATGATAGTATGGTCGAATTTGCCGCAAGATTAAACGGGTATGTAAACAACTTCCAAGCGGGTATGGATGCCCTCCCCGATGAATTAAAAGAAATATTGCTGGGTGATATTGAATCCACCCGTGAGGCTTCGGAGAAAGGTATTGCCACCGCTTCACAGGAGAGCGTCGATGAACTAAACGGGCGGGCGACAGCCATACAGGGGCATACATACTCCCTAATGGAAAGTGCCAAACTCCTTGTTGCCAACAGCGCACGAATACTCGATCACCTCGCAGGCATCGAAGATAACACGAAGCACCTGTCGAAGTTGGAAAGCATTGAGGGCGATATGCAGGCCGTCAAAAACACGGTAAACGACATTGCCCTGAAAGGAATAAAACTGAAAAAATAGTGAATGACACGTATGGAACGGACACTACTCAATGAAATATATGCACAATGGAAATCTGCCAAGCAACGGGCACAGCAGGAATGCGAAAACCGTGCTTTGTTCAACATGGCAGAGAAATATCGTGCTTGCACCATGTTCAAAGGGACGGAAGACCTCGAACAAATCATCCGGCTGTTCACTTCTCCGCAGGGAGTAGAATTTTGTCAGAAATACCACTTCCCCGACATAACCACTCTCCGGCGGTTCAAGCAGTACGACGTGGAACGCTACGGGATTTACATTGATGCAGGGCATATACGGCTCGAAAACGAGCGGACGGTAGTGCTTATCGGGAAAACCTCGGCCTGCCTGTCATACGACAGCAAAGGCCGCCACGAGGTGATTTTAATGCACGGAGCGCAAGCCTCGATTCAGGCCTCGGCGTGGGCTGTGGTTTTCGTATCAGGCGAACACGGGTGTCAAGTTATCAAAAAAGCAACAGACAGGGCGATGATTTTATGACGGATAGGTTTTACATAGACGGGAAAGACGCTTTCACGGAATACGGTGTTTTCGTGCAGGAGGACGGCTACAACGAGCTTGTGGCCTTTCCGTCATTGAAATCCGTCAAGAGCAATGATTGGCAGGAGGAGGACGGCATCGAGGCAGACTTATCCGCTCCGGTATTGGACACCAAAGAATTTTCCATGAAGTTCGTATTTACAGGTGATAATTACCGCTTCGGGGGCTTTATAGAATTGTTGTCCGACAAAGCCTACCACACGTTCAATTTCAAGGAAATCGGGCGTACTTACCGCCTCCGCATGGTATCACATACGAATCTCGATACCGCTCTGTTCCTCGGTTTTGTTACGCTTCGCCTCGCTGATGATTTTCCGTTGGACGGCTACACCTATACCGCTCCGGCAAGCACGGTTCCTCCCTACGGAGATTATGAACTCGACGGGCGTAAGTTGACGGATTATGGCATACGTGTTTTGGAGGGAACGCTATCCGAGATAGAGAAATCTCCCGCCGTGAAACAAAACTTGCTCCGCAACATAGGGACACAAGGCGGCGCAATATACGACGGGGAACGTGTTACATTCAAGACAAAAGAGGTCAAGGTAACTTGCCTCATGCGGGCGGCTACACAAACCGAATTATGGCGCAATTATGACGCTTTCCTGTACGACTTGGCACGCCCCGACGAACGGTTGTTATACGTCGATGCGACAGGGTTGGAATATCCGTGTCATTACAAAAGCGGTTCAGTTTCGGAGTTCTATGCGTCAGGGAAAATTTGGCTGAAATTTACCATTACGCTGGTCTTTACGTCGTTCCGAGTTGAAGATGAACATTACCTCCTCGCAGCCGAATCCGGAGAATGGATTATAACGGAGGAGGGTGATTTTGCGATTGATTTAACAGAAATAAAACAATAACAATATGGGTGTCAAGAAAATAAAAATCAGCGCATTGCCTTTGGCCGATACCCTTGTCGGATTATATACCATAGGGGTAAACGCCCTGAATAAGAGCGTCAAAGTGAGTTTGGAGTTTCTGAAAACCGCAGCGGATAAGGCCAACGACGCTGCTATGGCGGCCAACAAAGCCAAAACAGCCGCAGAGACGGCGACAGAAGCGGCAAAAACAGCCACAAAAAATGCCAATACCGCAACGGAGGCGGCCAATACAGCCGCTAAAAATGCTACGGATAAAGCAACAGCAGCAGACACGGCAGCCAAAAATGCGAACACAAAAGCCGATGCAGCGGACAAAGCTGCCGGGGCAGCAACGACAGCAGCGAACACCGCCAATTCCAAAGCCGCCCTCGCAGACCAAAAGGCCACAGCCGCCGACAACGCCGCAAATCTCGCCGGGGAGACCGCAGAGGAAGCACGAGCCACAATCGTAAGGTTGGAGGAATTGGAAGAATCGCTCGTCGGGCAGTACAAAATGATTCCGACAGGCATGAACCTCGACTATCCGCCTCGCATAACATTCCGAAACACCGTGCCGAGACGTATAACATACGAACTGCTCCCGACGAACACGGGACGCAATGTGCTGTTTCTCGGCGATGATAATGCCGTTTCGGTTCAACCCGACGGAAGCCTCACAGTCAATCGGACAGGTATCAGCAAAATCCACGTTATCCCGACCGAGAATACGTCAATTTACCGAACCATACAAATTACGGTGGCGGAGCCGGAACTTCGACGAGTAAAATCAAACTCATTGCGGCTCATGGGCAACGGTAGTTTTAGATTAACTTAATAACAAGACAATTATGGCATTAACACCTGAACAGGAAGCAAAAGTGCTTCAAATTATCACAGCTTTCGATAACGGGAAGCGGTTGAATGAACTCCCCCATATCGGGGAGGTAAATCCTCTCGAACTCATCGTAGAGGTTATGGACACGGACGGAGAGAGCAAACAAGCTAAACTCGCAACCATGCTCCCATACCTCGAAGACCAATGCGCCTACGGCATCCAATGGGACACGACCGTATCGACGCCGACGTGTACCCGTATCGGCAGTATCGCTCTCCATAAAAGCCTCCCCATTCAAAACCGGATGCGGGGTTGCTTGTTGAGCGATAACGGAACGGTCGTTGAGTACCTGAACCCGACAAATTGGAGGGCGCATACCCTCGACGGCTCCAAAGGTCAGGTCATGGTCGAAATCCCAGCACATTATCGCAAGTTCGAGACAGAGGGAACAATACGCCGGTGCAAACTATCGGAATACCCGTTGCCGGGCTATCACGCCGTTCCCAAAATGTATATTTCGGCGTATGAGGCCGCTATGGAACGCAGCACGGGCAAACTCTGTTCTGTCGTCAATATGGGAACAGATTACAGGGGTGGAAACAATCAGGCGGATTGGGACGGAACGTATCGTTCTGTTCTTGGGCGTCCGGTTACAGTCAAGAGCCGCACGGCTTTCCGCAATGCAGCCCGCCTCCGTAACGCATCGGCGACGAACAAATGGAATTGCCTTGACTACAACGCATACAAGGCCGTATTTTGGCTTTACTATGTGGAGTACGCCAACCGTAACTGTCAGACGGCATTCAACGCCCAAAAGGACACAAACGGCTTTGCACAAGGCGGCCTCGGCAACGGAGTAACCAACACCCCGGATTGGAACGGATTTAACGGTTATTATCCGTTTGTCCCTTGCGGTTATACCGATGAACTCGGCAACGCTTCGGGCGAGGTTGCATACGTCATGCAGAACGCCGAGGGAGGTACACACGGAACGGTATATGTTCCTCGCTACCGAGGTATTGAAAATCCGTTCGGACACATTTGGAAATGGACGGACGGCATCAATATTCAAATCGCCTCGGCTGCTGACGGCGGGACATCAAAAGTATATGTTGCTGACGACCCCACAAACTACAACGACAGCAACTACAACGGCTACACTCTGCGAGGAGAAGAAGCCCGAACCGAAGCATACGTCAAAGAACTTGTCTTCGGTGAGTTCGGCGACATCATGCCAGCGGTGGTGGGCGGCGGTTCAACAACCTATTGGGCGGACTACCACTATACCAACATTCCTGCATCGGGTACAGTTCTTCGTGGTGTCCTGTTCGGCGGTCATGCGAATGACGGTGCGCGTGCGGGCTTCGGCTATGCGCATTCGAGTAACGCCCCCTCGTCTGCGAGTGCGACCGTCGGCTCTCGCCTTTGCTTTATACCCAATTTGTAAATAATTTAATAATAGATAGTTATGACGTAAGATAGAAAAGGTTGGTCGTTCTTCGTGGTGTCCTGTTCAGCGGTAATGCGAATAACGGTGCGAATGCAGGCTTCAGCTATGCGAATTCGAATAACACCCCCTCGAATACGAATGCGAACATCGGCTCTCACCTCTGATTTTCATAGGTTAATAAGAAACAAAATATAGAACGACGACCGTGCCTCTTGGCAAAAAAACACGAACCACAAAAAGGTGCTGGTAGGGAAACCGACGGCTCCAAGTATGAAAAGCAAAGCAATGAAACGGATAGGGAATTTATACGAAAGGATTATCGCAGTAGAAAACCTCCAACTCGCCGACCAAAAAGCGAGACGGGGAAAACTGCGTTCTTACGGGGTACGTCGCCACGACAAAAACAGGGAAGCCAATATCCTCGCTTTGCACGAAGCACTCAAAAATAAGACGTTCAAAACATCAAAGTACGAAACATTTATCATCAAAGACCCCAAAGAGCGGGAGATATATCGGCTGCCGTATTTCCCCGACAGAATCGTTCATCACGCTATAATGAACATTCTCGAACCAATATGGGTTTCGGTGTTCACGACGGACACGTTTTCTTGCATCAAAAATAGGGGTATAAACGGGTGTATGCTGAAAGTAGATAAAGCGTTGAAAGACGTGGAGAACACCCGATATTGCCTGAAAATCGACGTTAAGAAATTCTATCCGAGTATCGACCATGATGTGCTGAAACAAATCGTGCGCCGTAAAATCAAATGCCCGGACACGCTGGCTCTACTCGACCAAATCATAGATAGTGCCGCCGGTGTCCCTATCGGCAATTACCTGTCGCAATATTTCGCCAACCTGTTCCTCGCATACTTTGACCATTGGATAAAAGAGGAGGTCGGTGTCAAATATTATTTCAGGTATGCCGACGACATGGTTTTTCTGCACAAGGACAAGGCGTTCCTGCATGATTTACTCACACAGATAGATGCCTATCTCCGTGACAACCTGCATTTGACGATAAAGGCAAATTACCAGGTATTCCCTATCGCTAAAAATCGCAGCGATAAGCACGGGCGGGGGCTGGATTTCGTCGGGTTCGTTTTCTACCACGAACACAAGCTAATCCGCAAGAGCATCAAGAAGAATTTTTGCCGTGCCGTTGCCCGGCTTAACAAGCAGCCCAACCTATCTGCCAAAGACTACAAACAGGGAGTGTGCAGTTGGCTCGGCTGGGCAAAACACAGCAATTCCAAACATTTATTGAAAACCATAATTAAACCGAGTTTCTATGGCAATCTATGACAAAAAGCCCTCTATCTACGAGGCAAACGGGGACGGTTCTTACACCTACCGTTGGGACATTAAAGAAGTCGAAATACCCGCCGGAGCTGACACGGAGGAAACCACAACGAAATGGGAGTGTCAGGAGGTTGTCGTGTGGGGTACGGTAACGAGCGACAAACTGACCGAGGCCGTAATCAACCATTTATGGCCGAGGGATTACGAGCAGAAACTTATCAACGAGTACAACGCTGCGACAATGGGGATATACGGGGCTAAATCGAGTACCGATGCCCAGCCGAAAATCGCTGCATACAAAGCCTTTTTATCCGAGCGGGCAGCTATCAAACGTCAAATCGACGACGATTGTGCAACCCTAAATATCCAGTAATATGGCAAAGCGTTTCTGCGAACTCGGTATCAAGCAGCAGGACGACCGCAAGATTTTCAACTGCCAACAGGTGTCTATCACGGACGTTCTGAACAGCGAAATAGAAGTTATCGACTTTATCCCCGGAATGAAAACACAACACGGGGAAGGTCGGTATCTCATTAAGTTCACGCAGAACGGTACGGAGGGTAAGTTTTTCACAAACTCA
>ERZ857984.2693-NODE-2693-length-10158-cov-3.148471_pt1 | contig 10158 bp, 8 predicted proteins | sample MGYA00519914_ERZ857984 | MGnify/ENA primary metagenome ERZ857984 (study PRJEB31778, sample SAMEA3449417) | human gut metagenome | biome: human gut; feature: human-associated habitat; material: faeces | place: United Kingdom | collected 2010/2012 ... | reverse complement strand
GCCTGCCCGATGCCGGTCGTAAAGACGAAAAAGGCGATCGACGCGCTCACTGCGCCGGAGACCGTGCAGGTGCTCGTCGATAATGACGCCGCCGTGCAGAATCTCATCCGTCTCGCCGGACAGTACGGCTTTGCCGTCCGCGCCGAAAAGCAGGGCGAAGCGCAGTTTTCTGTCACGATCGACGCCGCCGGCACCAAAAAGGACATGGCCGACGAAGCCGTCGCATGCGCGCCTCTCAAGCAGGGGGAGAAAAACATCGTAGTCGCCATTTCCAAAGACCACATGGGCGAGGGCGAGGAAGCGCTCGGCAAGACGCTGCTCAAGGCCTTCATTTTCGCGCTGACGCAGCAGGACGCGCTGCCGAAAACGATCCTCTTCTATAATAGCGGCGCTTTCGTCACCAGCACGGAGGGCCCGTCCATCGAAGATCTCAAAACGCTCGAAGCGCAGGGCGTGGACATTGTGGACATCGGCGGGCAGTCCACCCGCCCGGGCAGCGTGCGCATCTCGCCCGAAGAAGAATGGGCGCGCATTGAAAACGTGGTGAAGGCAGTTGCGGAGAAGACGAACCTTGCTGTTTCCATCGACACGTTTTACCCCGAGGTGGCGGAAAAAGCCCTCAAAGCCGGCGCACATATCATCAACGACGTGACGGGTTTTGCACCGGAAATGTGGCGCGCGGTGGAAAACACCGACTGCGGCTGCATCGTGATGCACCCCGGCGATCCGGATGACCTGAACGGCGCGGGCGGCGACATTTTGGAACGCGTTCGGGCATTTTTCGAGAAGAAAACGACGGAAGCGGAACAGCATGGCGTCAATAAAAATCGCCTTTGCTTCGACCCGGGCATCGGCTTTGGCAAGACAAATGAGGAAAATTTCGCGCTTATCGCAAACCCGGAGAAAATCCGCGTGCCGGGTACGGCACTTTTGATGGCGGCGTCGAGAAAACGCGTTATCGGTGCTGTTTGCGGCAACCCGCCGTTTGAAGACCGCATGGCGGGCACGGTGGCGGCACATACGGCATCGGTGCTGTTCGGCGCAGACATGGTGCGCGCGCACGATACGTTTGAAACGGTGCAGGCGGCGCGCGTAGCGGATGCGATAAAGCAATTCAGAAAGGGAGTATAAAATGGAAACAATACGCATTAAGGGCCTTGAGATATTTGCCTACCACGGCGTGAACCCGGAGGAAAAGGAAAACGGCCAGAAGTTTATTTTAGACATTGCGATGCAGGCGGACATTTCCCGCGCGGCGCAGACAGATGACCTCAACGAGACTGTGAACTACGCCGCCGTGCGCAAAACGGTGAACGCGGTGTTCACGGCGCAGAAATATGACCTCATTGAGCGCGCGGCGCAGGTGGTATGCGATGCGATTTTGGAGAACTACCCGAAGGTGCAGAGCGTGACGGTGGAGCTGAAAAAGCCGGAAGCGCCCATCAACGCGGTGTTCGATTACGTCTCGGTCGAAATGACAAGGAGCCGTGCATGAAGCGCGTCGTCTTGGGGCTCGGCACGAATTTAGGCGACCGCCGGGAAAATCTGCGCGCAGCGCTCGCGGCGCTTTCGCATTTGCCGAAAACAGAGGTCGAAAATGTTTCTTCCGTGTGGCAGACCGCGCCGTTTGACGTGCCGGACGAGCAACAGGACTATTGGAACATCTGCGTTTTGCTGAAAACGGAGCTTTCGCCAAGCGCGGTGCTCGGCGCGTGCCTCGGCATAGAGGCGGCGATGGGGCGCGTGCGGGAAATTTACCACGGTGCACGGTGCATGGACTTAGATGTTTTGCTGTACGAGGGCTTCACACAGCGCGAAAAGGAGCTCAATGTGCCGCACCCCGGCATTTTGGAGCGCGCGTTCGTGCTGTTCCCGCTTTTGGAACTGTTTCCGGAAAAGAATGCGTTCGGCTTCGATTTTGCGGACGCACCGGGCTTTAAAGACGGGGACGACGTGCAGCGCGTCGGCGCGGCGAAAGAAATCTTGGATTGATATTTCTAATACAGAAAATTGAGGAAGCTAAGTGCTTCCCTTTTTTCTTTTGAAATGTAAACTTTCCGTGTCTGATTACAGAAAGATTTCAAAAAGCCTTGAAAAAGTTACCGAATTGTAATATATTATAAGGGTAGAGTTTTTTTAGGACTCTTGATTTTTGTGAAAACACGGAGTTAATCGATATGAAGATGAAGAAAAAAAGCTTGCGTTTTGTGGCCGGTGTGCTGGCGGTGACGATGCTCATTTCCTCCAACTCGGTCTTTGCGACCACGACGGCAGAATACGACGAGCAGATTGAATCCATTAAATCGCAGCAGGCGGAAAATGAAGCCGAGGCCGAGCGCCTTAACGAAAAGCTTGATTCGCTGCGCGACCAGACGAGTGAAGCCGAAGCGTATCAGGCAACGCTCGAAGAGCAGATCACGACGTACCAGACGAGCATCGACCTTGCGGTGCAGAACATTACGCAGCTCAATACGAACATCACGAACCTCGAAGCCGAGATTAAAAAGGCGGACGAGGAATATGCCGATACATTTGCGGAATTGAAAGTCCGTTTGCGCTCGCTGTATGCTTCCGGCGGCAACCTGACGACGCTGCAGATCTTATTTGATTCCACGAGCCTTTACGATTTTTCCATGCGCTCCGAGGCGATGAAGACCATCACGAAGCACGACCGCGAGCTGATGGAGAAAATCCGCCTTTACCGCATTCAGACGCAGGATCAGCGCGATGAGCTCAACAAAGAAAAAGAGGAGCTTGCCGACCAGAAGAAAGACCTTGAAAAGAAGCAGGAAGAATTGCAGGCGCTCGAGGAAGAAAACCAGAAGCTCATCGACGAGCTGAATGTCCAGAGCAGCGAGACGGAAAGCGATTTGGCGGCGGCCGAGGCGGCGAAGGAAGATTACGTTTCGCAGCTTGACCAGCTTATCGCAGACCGAAACGCGCAGGCCGAAAAGGAAGAGGAAGCACGCCGTCAGGCAGAAGCGAACCAGAATGCCGCGAACAACAATTCCGGCAGCGGCAACACGTCTTCCGGCTCGGGTAACACGAGCGATGTTTTGAACACCGGCGACCTTTCATTCAGTTGGCCGCTTGCGGGCTACGGCTACGGCAGCATCACACAGTATTTCGGCGGCATGTTCAGTGGCTCGCCGCACGGCGGTGTGGACATCGGCGTTCCGTACGGTACCCCCATTTACGCGGCGGAATCCGGCCAGGTCATCTCTGCGGAGTACCACTGGTCCTGGGGCAATAACGTGCTCATCTGGCACAACGGTACATATTCCACGCGCTACGCGCATTGCAGCTCGCTTGCGGTTTCCGCAGGCGAATATGTGGAAAAGGGCCAGATCGTCGGCTATGTCGGCTCTACAGGTCAGTCCACGGGCAACCACCTCCACTTTGAGGTCTACCAGAACGGCACGCGCGTTGACCCGCTGAATTTCGTGTAAGATAGCTTATAAAATGATAAACACTCCAAAAAGTTCGGTTTTAACCGCTTTTTGGAGTGTTTTTTATGTGGCGCAGGGTTTTAGAGAGTTACAAAGAAGTGCCTGTTTGTGCGGGTAAAAACGGTCGGTTATAATAAATCCAAAGAAAGGCGGAAAGCCGAAACGGAAGGAGTTTTCCCACATGAACGAAGTCATAGGCTCATAATTTTACCGCTCAAGTTTTTATAGAAGAGGAAATGTCTCGGGCGCAAACGGCGTTTCATGGAAGACGATGCGCCACGTGATCTTCTTCGGAGGCGCAAAATGCAGCGCCGAGCAGGTGGTCAGCACGGCTTTGTCTTCGCTTTTTGCCGTGACAAACAGCGCCGTGGGTCCGTCTGCGCCACCGATGATGCCGATAACGGCAGCGTTTTGCGCTTCGGGCATGAACGGGTAGTCCTTGGGCGCTTTGCGCTCAACAGGCGGATCGTTCTGCGTGCAGTCCTCAACGGAGATGAGGTTTTTCGGCGGGGCAGGCGAGACCGTATAGGTCATTGCGGTAAATCGATTCGGAAAATCGAAACGCGCGTCGGAAAAAGCGTTTTTCGGCAGCGTCTGCGGCTCCAAATTCTGAGCCGTCAGCGTGTACGGTATGCCGTTATGGGAAAACGCAAATATGTCGCCGGGCTTTTGAACTTCAAACTCCGCGCCGGGCACGCGCACGGGCTGCGGGGTCAGCGTCAACGCGAGCGACGAAATGCTTTTCGGGCGGCGCTTCGTCTTCCACGGGAACGAATAGCGGTGGATCGCCCAGCCGTCTTCAGGGTTTAGCCCGTAGTGGTCGATGATCGCGCGCTCGGTGGGCGTGTCAAAATCGCTTTCGCCGTATTCGTCGAGTGCAGGCTCACAAGCCGCAGCGTTTTGAAACAGCGGGTGGTACGAAAGCCCGTGACCCTGCGAAAACGGGAGCGTCTGTCCGTTCAGCTCAATTTGCGGCGAAAACTCAAAAGCCAGCGGATTTTCGCGCTCCGCCTGTTCGGATACATCGTTCGGCACGTCTTCATCTTCAAGGTGCTCCCATTTTTTACAGAAATCTTCGAGCACCGCTTTATCAGCGCGCATGAGAATGTCGAGCACAAGTCCTTTTGCGGTAAGGTACGCCGCGGGCACGTACCAATCGCGTCCCGCAAAGCGGAACTTTTGATTTAGCTTGAGCACCTGCCCGGGGTGGCTGCCGTCCGGGCTTTTGCCGCCGAAGCTGCCGTTAAAGTAGACTTTCCACACGTCTTTCATGGTTATTCCTCCATTTCCTTTTTCGCCCAGTCGGCGTCCTTGAAAATCGCGCGGCCTACGCCGATGAGGTCGGCGGCGCCTTCCTCAAGCAGTGCTTCGGCTTCGTTCGCTTTTGTCACGCCGCCCGTCAGAATGACCGGCACATGCACGGCTTCGCGAATCGCGGAGGAGGCATCTGCAAAGAAACCGGGGCCCTTTCTGTTTTTCACCGTAAAGCCGTTGAAGCCGCCGGAAATATCGAGCAGGTCAACACCGGCTTTCTCAAACTTTTTGCAGGCATACACCGCGTCGTCAATGGTCGCGCCGCTCTCGGTGTAGTCGCTCGCGCCGAGACGCAGGGCAACGAGGTAATCCGCGCCCACGGCTTCGCGCACCGCGTGGATGACGTCCAAAAGCAGGTGAATGCGCCCGTCGAGGTCGCCGCCGTAAGCATCCGTGCGCTTGTTGCCGAGCGGGGAGTAGAACTGGTCAAGGAGATACCCGTGTGCCGCATGAATTTCTACGCCGTCAAACCCGGCTTCTTTTACGCGCAGCGCGGCTTCGGCAAACTTTTTTGCAACGGTGTGCATGTCGTCCGCGGTCATTTCGCGCACGGGCTTTTCGCTTTTGCGTGCATACTCCGGCTGTGCCGTGACGCTCGCACTGATTGCCGGATAGCCGGTGATTTCCTCCATTGCCGCGCTGCCCGCGTGGTTGATCTGCGCGATGACGCGGGTGTTGTTTTTATGGATGGTCTCCACAAGCTTTGTAAGGCCCGGAATATCGGTGTCGCGCGAAACGGAGAGCTGGCCCTCGTGCGCCTTGCCCTCGGGGCTGACGTAGGCGTGTTCGGTGACGATGAGTCCGATGCAGCCGCCCTTGGAGCGCGCGTCGTAGTATGCGAGCAGGTCGTCCTGCACGGTACCGTCCGGTGTTTTGCCGGTTGCCATCGGCGGCATGACAAGGCGGTTTGCGAGTTCCACATTATGGACGGTGAGCGGAGTGTGCAGCAGTTTATTCATGGTGAAAATTCCTTTCCGTTTGGTTTTTAAAGCGATGCTGTTTTATTTGATATCATGCAGAAATTACTTTTTGGTGCAGTGTACTGAGGATGAGCACAGTATATCACAGTGGTTTTCAACTTTCCAGATATAAAGCATGAAAAAACGGCTTTTGGACATACTGAAAGCGTATTGCAAAACAGAAAGGATGAAAACGATGAAAATACAAAAGGTTCTGGCGACGGAAATTCTCGATTCCCGCGGCACGCCGACCGTCGGCGCAACGGTCATCTTGAGCGACGGCTCCGTCGGCACGGCGAACGCGCCCTCCGGCGCATCGACGGGCAAATTTGAAGCGCACGAAAAGCGCGATAATGACCGCAAGCGCTATCTCGGGCGCGGCGTAAAAAAAGCCGTGGAGGGCATTGAGGAAACCGTTGCCCCGGTGCTCGAAAATATGCAGCGCGTGACGGTGCAGAACGTCGACAGAATGCTCATCGAGCTTGACAACACCAAAAACAAAGAAAAGCTCGGCGCAAACGCCACATTGGCGGTGTCGCTCGCTGCTGCAAAGGCGCTTGCCGCGCACTATAAACAACCGTTTTTCCGCTACCTCGGCGGCACGAACGCACAGAAGCTTCCCGTGCCGATGATGAACATTTTAAACGGCGGCGCGCACGCGGCGAATAACGTGGATATTCAGGAGTTCATGATTGTGCCCGTGGGCGCAAAATCGTTTTCGGAGGCCGTGCGCATGGGCAGTGAGATCTACCACACGCTCGGCGGCATTTTGAAGCAGCGCGGTCTTGCGGTCTCCGTGGGCGATGAGGGCGGCTTCGCGCCGAACCTCGCAAGCGACGAAGAAGCGATAGAGGTCATTTTGGAGGCCGTTTCGAGCGCGGGCTACACGACGGACGAGGTGAAGATTGCGCTTGACGCGGCTGCGAGCGAATGGACGGCGAACGATGGCTATCTTTTACCGAAGCGCGGCACAAAATACACCTCCGCGCAGCTCATCGCGTATTGGGAAAAGCTGTGCGAAAAGTACCCCATCTGCTCGATTGAAGACCCGCTCGGCGAAGAGGATTGGCCCGCGTGGACAACCGTTACCGAAAGGCTCGGCAAAAAAATCATGCTTGTCGGCGATGACCTGTTCGTTACGAATTCGACACGAATTCGCGAGGGCATCGGGCGCAAGGCCGCAAACGCACTGCTTGTAAAGCCGAACCAGATCGGTACACTGACGGAAACGCTCGCCGCCGTGGAGCTTGCAAAGGAGAACGGCATGAAGATCGTCATGTCGCACCGCTCGGGCGAAACGGAGGACACGAGCATCGCGGATATTGCCGTTGCCGTAAACGCAGGGTTCATCAAATCCGGCGCGCCGTGCCGCAGCGACCGCACCGCAAAATACAACCGCCTGCTGCGCATTGCAAAGGAAAATGAAATGGATGAAATGTACGGTACAGGCAAATAAAAAAGGGTATCTCGGTTTTCGCCGAGATACCCTTTTAAGTTCAGAAAAGGTTTACCAATCCAGACCGGAGAACTTGTGGAAGCTGTCCATGCTGATGCGGACGCTTTCCATCTGGGTCAGCTGCGTGTGATCCTGCTCAAGCACAATGTACTCTGCGCCAAGCTCGTTGCCCTTGTTGATGATGGACTGGATGTCCATGATGCCGGTGCCGATTTCGCAGAAATCCTTGTGGTCGGAACCCTTGCCGAAGCTGTCCCACGTGACGAGCACGTTCGGGTCGTTGACGGTCCACAGGTTGATCGGGGAATCGGAGGTCTTGGAGAAATCCTTCTGGTGAATGAGCTTCAGGCGGTCGCCGAGGCGGTCCATAACAGCCAGAGGATCCATGCCGCCACGCATTGCCCAGAACGTATCAAGCTCAAAGCTGACGTAGTTCGGGTCGGTATTGTCCATGATGTGGAACAGAATTTCCTTGCCGTTCAGCTTCTGGAACTCGTGGTAGTGGTTGTGGATGAGGAACTTGATGCCGTGCTCGGAGAGCTTTTTGCCCGCCCAGTTGTAATACTCGCAGCGCTCCATCAGCTGGTCGTAGCCGGTGTAGAAATCTGCGGACTGGCCGAGGTACTTCGTGCCCACCTGCGTGTGGTACGCAATCATCGGGTCGATGGTCTCCTCATTGATGGGGCGGATGTGACCGCTGATGAGGTTTGCGCCGGTTTCTTTTAAAAGCTTCTGCATGTCCTCAACGCTGACGCCGAAGCCTACGCCCGGGTCTGTATCTGCGTTGGAGCTTGCAAACTCAAGGTTCTTATAACCAATCTCTGCGACCTGGCGGATCGCGTTGATCGGGTCTTTTTTCATTTCGTCGCGCACGGAGTAAAGCTGAATGCCGACTTTAAGTGCCATAATAGGTTCAATCCTTTCTTGTCCGTTTGCCTGCTGTGCAGGTTATTTCACTATAATTGTACTGCGTTTTTACTCTGCCGTCAAGCGTCCGAAACGGGAGATGGCGTGCAAAATGTGAATTAGGAAAGTTACAAGACGGTATCCTGCGTATTTTCGGGTCAGAGGGGGAAGAAGCAAATGTGAATGAAGTTTTTCGCCTTTTTGAAGACAATTTTAAAAAATTACAAAATTGTAATTTTGTACGCCGTTACGGTGTACAACTCGAAAATTATTTGATTAAAAGACAAACATGATTTAACAATAAAAGCAAAGGTACGTTTATGTTATTTCAACTTGCACAGGAAAATGAAATTGCCCTAAATTGATCGAAATGACTGAACACAAAATATTCCTGCAAAATTTCCGAAATTTTTGAAAAAACCGGTGAAATACAGTTGAATAACTGCAAGAGTTATGAAAGCGGTTTCATAAATTTTGCGAATTTAGCAATTTGTTGTCTTTTGAAAACGCATGAAAAATATGGAACCGCTTACACAAACTTGTATGGAGTGGAAAGCGAGATCAAAAAAAATTAGGCAAGATGCACAAACCGGAAACCAATGACAAATTTGGGTAAAAAACCGAGTATAGGCTATTTTTGTTGTTGACATTCACAAAAGAGGGTGATAAAATCACAAATGCAAACAAAATGATATACCGCGTTTTTGTAAGATGCACCAAATACAAAGCAAATCATTTAACTTGTTTTGTTCGTGTCTCTTTTTCTATGGCAGCGGTTCCACAGAAAAGGGGTCAAGTTTCGGTATGTTTCAGCGTCACGGGGGAAACCTGTTATTCGGATGTTGCCTCGGGCAAAAACAGCCTTGTGTTTTCTTATTGAAAGCGCGGTCATCACAATATTTTTAGGAGGTTATACCGTATGGCAGCAGCAGCTAAACCGGCAAAGCCGGCGTATGAGCTGAGCGGCTGGGAACGCTTTAAAAAAGATGTTGTCCGCGACAAGTGGCTGTATCTTCTGATTCTTCCCGGCATGCTTTTCATGCTCATCTTCCGCTATATCCCGATCTTCGGCAATGTGATTGCTTTTATGGACTTCAACCCCTACAACATGTGGAACAGCACATGAAGAAAATCGCATCCGTTGTTCTGGCACTTGCACTGAGCGTAAGCGTATTTGCAGCGTGCGGCAGCAACGGCAATTCTTCCGCAAGCTCTACGGCTTCCACCGAGAGCAGCACTGCTTCTACCGACAGCAGCGCAGCTGCGACCGGCGATAAGATCGACGTTCTGAACCAGAGCGAAACGATGGACGTTTCCGTTGCAGTTATGACCAGCTTCACGCAGTCTGACAGCCGCGTTCAGAAGGAACTTGAAGAAAAGTACAACGTTAAGTTCAATCTCGTTGTTCTCCCGGGTTGGGCTGACGGCCAGTCCCAGATCTCCCTGCTGATGGCATCCAACGACATGCCGAACATCATGTGGTGGTGGAGCATGGATACCGAGTACAACAAGTGGGTGCAGGCAGGTCTGTTGGACGATGTCTCCGCTTACATGGATAAGTACACCGTTATCCGCGACTACTACAACAAGATGGACCCGAAGACCCTCTTCTATGCATCTGAGGCCGACGGCTCCATTTACAGAATCCCGGGCGACGTTTCTGAACCGTCCTGCGAGAACCTCTGGATCCGTCAGGATTGGCTCGATAACCTGAATCTTAAGACTCCGACCACGATCGAAGAGCTCAACGAAGTGCTCCGCGCTTTCACGGAGGACGATCCGGACGGCAACGGTCAGAACGACACCTACGGCCTCGGCGGCGACGGTTACGACTTCCGTTCCTTCTGGCCGTGGATCCAGTCCTATGACCAGACCCATTACGAACGTTTCTGCGTAGATGACAACGGCGTTGTCACCTACGGCCCGGCTAACGAGGGCACCAAGAACTGGGTTAGCGACGTTGCCGATCTGTATGCAAAGGGCTACATCACCCCGAACATCACGCAGGATACCGACCGTGACGAGCAGATGGCAAACGGCGGCTTCGGCGTAACGTACAGCTGGTGCGCATGGA
>ERZ857984.2685-NODE-2685-length-10201-cov-5.873940_pt1 | contig 10201 bp, 5 predicted proteins | sample MGYA00519914_ERZ857984 | MGnify/ENA primary metagenome ERZ857984 (study PRJEB31778, sample SAMEA3449417) | human gut metagenome | biome: human gut; feature: human-associated habitat; material: faeces | place: United Kingdom | collected 2010/2012 ... | reverse complement strand
ACCCGGATACCATCCGGCTCTCACGGCTCGCCGAGCGACTCGATGATGGCCCGCACCATGGCGGGCGAATAGACCCGCTCGCCCTCGTGATAACCCAGCGAGCGGAGGCGACCGGGCAGGCCGGGATAGATCGTTATCCAATGTTGCAGCTTGCGGTGGGCCGAGCGGGGATGCAGATCGGGCAGGTAGACCTCGGCCAGCTCCATCCGCCCGTACGCTCGTATCTTGAATGTCGTTTCCATATCCTAAAGATAGTGAATCTCCGGCATATATCCATCATTTTCCGGAGAAATAATTCACCCGAAATCACCCTAAGTCACCCAAAGCGACAAAGCCCCCACGCCCTGCCGTATCTTTGTATCAACATTAAAAAACAACACATTATGATCCGCTACAAGAAGTATCAAAACAAGAACGAGAAGAACGTGACAACCTTCAACAAGTGGTACGCCCGTGCCGTATGCGAGGAGACGGTAGACATCGCCGCCTTGGCCGAGCACATGTCCACCCACAACACCCCCTTCTCCACCGGCGCCATCCACGGCATGCTGAAGGACATGGTGAATTGTATCAAGGAGCTGCTGATGGACGGCAAGAACGTGAAGATAGACGACCTCGGCATCTTCAGCGTGGGCATCCGCTCGAAGGGGGCCGTCACGCCGGAGGATTTCTCCACGCAAGGCAATATCATCGGCGTACGCCTTCGTGCCCGTGCCACGGGCAACCTCTCCAGCGCCTCGCTCAAGCTGACGGCCAAGCTCCGTGAGTACACCGAGTACTCGAACGGAGAGGTGACCCCGGGAGGTGGCGGGGGCGATTCCGAGAGCCCGGACGAGATTTAGGGAATTGAAAATTGAAAATTGAAAATTGAAAATTAGCTTTTCAAGTTTCGTTTTTCGGTGTTATACATTCATTTAGAATCTCTAAATCTAAAATTTAAATTGGATCAGTCCATGCTTTGTCCCGTGTTATTTGCGGTCTCCACTAACAACTCGAACTCGTCGGGGGTGAGATCGTTGAAATAAAAGTTTATGGGATCTATCGGCTTGTCATTTTTCCGTACTTCATAGTGTAGGTGAGGTCCCGTGGATAGTCCGGTGTTGCCCAAATATCCGATAACGTCCCCTCGCTTGATTTTTTGGCCTTTTTTAGCCAGGATTTTATCCATGTGGGCATATAGCGTTTTGTAACTGAATCCGTGGTCGATAACCACGTGACGGCCATATCCCTTATCAAATTTACTTTCGATAACTTATCAAGGAAAATTAAAAATCCTTGTTTAGTTATAAATAAAAATTCATTTTTAAGAAGGAAATTATCATGTATAATTTCAAAAAACTTTTTACCTACATGGTCGTAGGAGCTTTAGTTATGGCTTTATCCATAAGCTGTAAAAATGACGAAACTAACCCAACGATTAAATATTCCGATTTGGTAGGAACTTGGATGGGAAGTGGAAACAGTTTCACTATTAGTAGTTCTGGCTATGTGAATTTCACATATGAAGGCACTACTTATGATAATCTAATTTTAGATAATATGGATTATGAATTTATAGAAGGCGCTGTAAGTTCATTTAATAGCGGATATTCAGATACCATTCCTAACTATGTAGAGGGAAATACAAGAAAACAAGCGATTTTTTACTTCCATAGTTCTTCAAGTTGCACGGTTACCATTAGAGAAGAAAAATATTCTGGCACATTGCCAAATGGAAGTTGGCAAACTCAAAATACTATTTCGGTAGGAAATTTCACAAAATAAAGTTATATAAAGTAAAATTGATAAGACAAAAGGCATCGTATTTATTACGGTGTCTTTTTTTATTTTTGATTGTCTTGCTTTCTTACGAAGGCTATTTATTTTGGGCATTAAAAAATAACACTATTTTATTGCTTTTTTTCAATTCGATTGTTATAATATAGCAATTAATAAAGTAGGAAAAAATTTATATATGTATATAAAGAATCTTAATTTGCATGGATTCAAATCATTTGCTATAGAAACGAATATAGAATTCAACGAAGGCGTTACGGTTGTTTTAGGTCCAAACGGAATAGGAAAAAGCAATATTGTTGAAGCTTTTTTATGGGTTATGGGCGAACAGTCGGCAAGCAGATTGAGAATGGACGCTTCAAAAGGGCTTGAAAGCGTTATATTTCATGGAACGGATACAAGAAAACCATCTTCACTCGCTCAAATAACTTTAACTTTAGACAATAAAAATAAATGGATAAAAAAATACGATAAAGAAGAGATTACGGTAACAAGAAAATATTATAGAAAAGGTTTGTCGGAATATTATATAAATGACGAACAGGTTAGATTAAAAGATATAGTCGATATGTTTTTAGATACGGGACTTGGAAAAAACGCGTATTCCGTTATTAAACAAGGAACTGTATCGGAAATTGCTAAACAAAAACCTGAAGAGAGAAGAAGCATAATAGAAAATGCGGCGGGAATAAGTAAGTATCTTGAAAGAAGAAGAGAAGCTACAAAAAAATTGGAAGAGTCGGAAAGAAATCTTGATAATGTAAAAATAGAAATTAAAAACGCGGAAAAATATTATAAATCTTTAAAAGAGCAAGCCGCTAGAACTGAAAGATATTATTCTTTAATTGACGAAAGAAAAAAAATAAGCATTAGCATAAATGTAAATCAAGTAAAAAAATCAAAAATTAATCTTGAAGAGCTGAGAAAAAATTTGGAAGAATTAAATAATAAAAAAATAGAATTAGAAAAAGAATTAAAAGAATTAGACAATCAAAAACAAATGGAACTTCTTAAATTTGAAGAGACAAGAAATTTATCAATAGAATTAGATAAACAAGTTTCTTTAATAGACAAAGAACTTATTCATATAGAGAAAATGTCTAATCAATTAAAAATTCAATTAGAAAATAAAGATAAAGAAAAAGAAGAAAATATTAACAGAAAAAATATTTTAGATAAAAGAATTGAAGAAAATAAAAATCAAGTAAAAGAATTGGAAGAAGATATAAAAAATATTATTGAAAATATAGAAAGAGCATTAAAAGAATTGGAAGAGGAAGAAAATAATATAGCTAATGAACAAAATAAAATTGCAAGCCTTAACGATGAAATTGCCGCATTAACTCAAAATAATCAAAACGCTAATTTGAAAATATCGGATGCGCGCGAAAGACAACTTGAAGCGATAAATAAAATAATAACCGAAATAGACGAAAAGAAAAAAGATATAATGGGAAATAGTTTTTATCAAAATATTGGAAAGCATGAAAGTGATATTGATATTGGATTTAACAATTTATTAAACGCGATAGATTCTAAAATGAATTCTATAAAAGAATTTGAAGAATATAATATATTGAATAATTTTAACGAACTTAATTTTCATTCTATTTCGGGTTTTATAGAAAAGTTAAAAGATAGTTTGGATAATGAAAAAAATGACGCTTTATTTTTGCAAGGAATATTTAAAGAATATACTAAAATAAAAAATCCTTTCTTTGATTTGCTTTTTGATAAAGAAGGCGCTTATATGCAAAAAGAAAATATCGACAAAGAAATTGCCGAACTTGAAAATCATATTAAAAATAATAACGATAAAATTGAAGAGATTAATAATCAAATAAAAATATCTACGGAAAATATAAATAGAGCGAACTCAAATTTAACTACTTTAACGGTTGAAAAAGCGAAATACGAAACCAATAAAAAAGCGCTTGAAGATAGAAAAGAGATAATAATAAAAAATATAAAATTGATTGAAGAAGAAGTTTTATCTCATAACGAAAAATTTAATAAACTTGAAGAAGATTATAAAAACCTTAACGAAGAGTTTAAACAGAATAATATTAATTTTAAAGAGCTTGAAAAGAAAAAATCTCAAATGGAAAGCGAATCGAGAAGCAAAGCGAATGAGATAAAAAAAGCGGAATCTACTTTATCTAATTTTGAAGCGAGTCATTCTAAAAGAGTAAAGAGATTAAACGAAGTTAATGACAATATCGCTAGAATAAGCGAAAGAATAAATCAAACTAACGAAAAAATAAACGATATATATAATCATTTTTACGAAAATTACGCGCTTAACTTAAAAGATTTTGAAAACGAAACTCATAATTTAATTGACGAAGAAACTTTTAAAAATAAATTAAACGCGGTAAACGATAAAATAAAAAATTTAGGGCATATAAACGAAATGGCTTTAGACGAATATCAAGAGGCAAAAAATCGATTTGAATTTTTAAGCAAACAAAAAGAAGATTTGGAAAAGTCTAAAGAAGAGATTTTAAAAATTATTTTTGACGCCAATAAAAAAGCGGGAGAAGATTTCTTAAAAACATTTAACGAAATAAATAAAAAATTTTCCGAAACTTTTAGAATATTATTCGGAGGCGGAAACGCTGGCTTAAAAATACAAAATGAAGAAGATTTATTAAATAGTCCTATCGATATATTCGCTCAACCGCCTGGCAAAAAAATGGAAAATATAGTTTCTTATTCTGGAGGCGAGCTTACAATGACGGGCTTAGCTTTGGTTTTTGCAATTTTTTTATATCGTCCTTCGCCTTTTTGCATATTAGACGAAGTTGACGCCGCATTAGACGGAGCAAATATTATAAGATTTAAAAATATGGTTAAAGGATTGTCAAATAAAACTCAATTTTTAATAATTACGCATAATGAAGTATCGGCGACTATAGCGGATGCATATTACGGAATAACCGCAGAAGAAAAAGGCGTTTCAAAAATATTTACCGTTAAAGTCGATAAAGACGGAACTATTAACGGAAGTAAAGATAAAGTTGTTTCTGAAAATTAAATTTAAATATTTTATTTCTTATTTCAAAGCTTCAACGCATCTCGCGCATAATTCTTTATGTTCTTTATTCTCTCCAACCGTTTCATAATGTCCCCAACAACGAACGCATTTTTCATGTTCCGCTTTGATTGTTTTTACAAATGAAACATCGCCTTCGATAAAAGAATCGTCTTTTTTATCTTCTACTATAACTTTGCTTACAATAAATATTTCATTTAAGTATTTATTATATTTAATTAACAAATCTTTAAGGGTTGAATCTTTTGGCGATATATTTATATAAGCTTCTAAAGATTTTCCGATTGTATTATTATCTCTCGCTCTCTCAAGCGACAATAAAACATCGTCTCTAACTTTAAGTATAGTTTCCCATTCTTTTTCTAATTCCAAATCAATATATTCTTCTTTTGCTTCTGGAAATAATTGCAAATGAACGGAAGAATATTTTTTATAATAACTCCAAATTTCATCCATAGTGAAAGGCAGAAAAGGAGCTATTACTTTAACCAACACATCCAAAATTTCTATTAAAACGGTTTGAGCGCTTCTTCGAGATATAGAATCTTTTTTATCGCAATATAATCTATCTTTTATTATATCCAAATAGGTTGCAGAAAGTTCTACTACGCAATAATTTATAAGTCTTTGATAGAATACATGAAATTCGTAATTATCGCATGATTTTTCCGCGGACTTAACAAAACTATATAATCTAGATAAAGCGTATCTGTCAACGGGCAAAAGTTTTTCAATTTCAATTTTATCTTTTTCAAAATCGAAATCGTTTAAGTTGCCAAGCAAATATCTGAAAGTATTTCTTATTTTTCTGTAGTTGTCCGCAATTGCTTTCATCATATTATTGCCGACTCTAGCGTTATGCGTAAAATCTTCGCTTATGCACCAAAGTCTTAATATATCCGCTCCGTATTTGTCAATAACATCCAAAGGCGAGACAACATTTCCCGCGCTTTTATGCATTGCCTTTCCATTTTCGTCTAATGTCCATCCATGAGTTATCAATTCTTTATATGGCGGAATTCCTCTTATAGCCATTGAGGGCCAAATTGCAGCCTGAAACCAACCTCTATATTGGTCGCCTCCTTCTAAATATATTTCAACGGGAAAATTTCCGTCTAAATCTTTATTTGTTTTTTGAGAAGCGAAAGAAGAAACTCCAGAATCGAACCAAACATCGAGTATATCCTCTTCTTTTCCAAATTCATCGCATCCGCATTCGCATTTCGTCCCCGCTGGAAGCAAATCTTTAGGCTCCAACTCGAACCAAATATCCATTCCTTTAGTTTTCACTATTTCTGCAAAATGTTTTGTAGATTCTGAAGTAAGTAAAGTTTTACCGCATTTTTTACAATAGAAAGCTGGAATCGGAACTCCCCAAGAACGCTGTCTTGATAAACACCAATCGGGACGATTATCAAGCATTTTTTTCATTCTATCATGTCCCCAAATCGGATACCATTTTATATTTTCAAGCGATTTAACCGTTCGCTCGTCAATATTATCATGCTTCATATTCATAAACCATTGGTCTGTAGCCCTAAATATTAAAGGATTTTTACATCGCCAACAAATCGGATAACTATGGCTTATATCTTCTTTATAAAATAATCTTCCGTTGTTTTTTAGAATTTCTATTATTTTAGGATTAGCGTCAGTTACTCTAACGCCTTCCATTTCTTTATAATCGCTAGTGTATCTTCCCTCTCTGTCTACGGGGCAATAAATATCCAAATTATAATTTAATCCCGTTTGATAGTCTTCTAAACCATGTCCTGGCGCCGTGTGAACTATTCCCGTTCCTGAAGTGGCTTCGACATAATCGGCAAATACTACTACGGATTTTCTATTTTCTATAAACGGATGCGCTATTTCCAATTTTTCTATCTCTTCCATAGATATTGGAATTATTTCAATTCCTTCCAAAGTTAAATTATTTTTTGATAAAACCGTTTCTATTAAAGTTGTCGTCATTATCGCGTATCTATCGCCTATTTTAACCGCCGCATATTCTAAATTTTTATTGAAAGCGCAAGCCATATTTGACGGCAATGTCCAAGGCGTAGTAGTCCATATCATAACATCGACATTACCGTTTAATTTATCGTTTATTTTATTTAAAACGGGAAATCTAACATAAATACTGTTTGATACATGATTATCGTCATATTCTATTTCTGCAGCCGCTAAAGCCGTTTCGCAATGAATACACCAATGAATAGTTCTTAAACCTTTAAATATATATCCTCTCTCTACAAGTTGAGAAAAAACCGAAACTATTTCAGATTCGTATTCGGGCGACATAGTGAGATAAGGATTTTCCCAATCTCCCATTACTCCGAGCCTTTTAAATTGTTTTCTTTGAATATCGATATATTTTTGAGCGTAGGCTCTGCATTTTTTTCGCATTATAAATTTTGAAGTTTCTCTATATTTATCTCCCAAACTTTCCTGCACTTTTAATTCTATCGGCATTCCATGACAATCCCATCCAGGAATATAAGGAGAGTTAAAACCTTTTGCCGATTTATATCGGACTATAATATCTTTAATAATTTTATTTAATGCCGTTCCTATATGAATATCGCCATTAGCGTAAGGCGGACCGTCATGCAAAATACATTTGGGAGCTTCCTTTCTTAATTCTCTTAATTTTTGATAAATTTTTTCTTCTTCCCATTTCTTTATTATTTTAGGCTCTTTTTCTTTCAAACCAGCTTTCATTGGAAAATCGGTTTTTGGCAAGTTTATTGTGGAACTGTAATCCATTTTTCGCTCCGTTTAATAATTTTAATTTTTTAAGATAATTAATATTATACTATAAATATAATTTTTTCAAGCGTATTTAATTTTTATTAATAAAAAATCAATATATCTAAAAGTATAAATATAAAAAAACCGACTCCAATTTAATAATCGGAAAGACGGTTTTTAACAATTTAGCGTATATAATTTAACTTTTCTGTTTTTTATATAAAGACTTTATTACAGGATATAATATAGACGCTATCGTGAGAATTAATAATATTATACATATAATTACTCTTTGTAATTTAATTTACTTACGATAAAATTTTAACATAGATTAAAAAATTTGTCAAGCGTTTAATAAAAAATATATTAAGAAAATATAAATATTTTCAACAATAATTTTATTATTAAATGAGATTTATTTAAGTTTTAAATAAAGAAGATAATCTATACAATTAATTTGCATGTAAAAACTATAGAAATATACTAAAAATTATGATATCATAATATTTAATTTAATTATAAATTATAAAGAATTGAAAAATTAATTATGAAAAATATTGCCATACTTGGAAGACCAAATGTTGGAAAATCGACTCTTTTCAATAGATTAGTAGGAAGAAGAAAATCTATAGTCGATTCTACGGCTGGAGTGACAAGAGATATTGGAATAGCGAAAACTTTTATAGACGATATTGAATTTAATATATTCGATACTGGCGGACTTTTAGATATAAGCGAAGATATTTTAAATGAAAAAGTTAGAGAGAAAGCTTTGAAAACGGCAACTGAAGATTCCGATATACTTTTATTTTTAGTTGACGCTCGTCAAAATCATCCTGACGACAAACATTTTATAAACGCTATAAGAAAATCAAATAAACCGATTATACTCGTAATTAATAAAGTTGATGCAGATTCGCATAATCAATTAATAAACGAATTCTACTCGCTCGGAATAAAAAATATGGTAAGCGTTAGCGCCGAACATAATAAAGGAATAGAAGACTTAAAAGAAAAAATTTTGAATATATATAAAAGCTTTAATAAAAATGAATTTAAAAAAACGAAAAAAATAATTGAAAATTCGGAAAATGAAGATAATAAAAATTTAGAAGAATTTATTGCAGAAAAAAATAAAATAAATATAGCAATAGTCGGAAAACCAAACGCTGGAAAATCGACTCTTTTAAATACTTTAATCGGAAAAGAAAGAAGCATAGTTTCAAATATCGCGGGAACGACAAGAGACCCTATAGACGAAACTTTTAATTTTAACGGAAATGAAATTTGTTTAATAGATACGGCGGGAATAAGAAAAAAGAAAAATGTAAATTCCGATATAGAATATTATAGCGTAAACAGAGCGATAAAATCAATAGAAGCTTCCGATGTTTGCATTCTTATGCTCGATGTCTTTGAAGGTTTAACAGAACAAGATAAAACGATAGCAAATTTAATAATTGAAAGAAAAAAAGGAATAGTAATCGCTGCAAACAAATGGGACATTAGAGAGAAAGGCATAACTTGGGACGATTATGAAACATATATGAAAGAAACTTTCCCCGTTTTAAATTATGTTTTTTATGCGAAAGTTTCGGCAACTAGAAAAAAAGACGCCGAAAAACTTTTATCTTTGGCAATTAGAGTCGCTAAAACAAGAAGACAGAAATTTGAAACTCATTCGCTTACAGAAACTTTTGTTAGAGCTACAAGAGAATACACGATAACGGCGGGAGGAAATCCTTTTAAGATTTTTTACGCGACTCAAACGGGAATAAATCCGCCAGCTTTTGCAATATTTTGTAATAATCCTCATAAATTAAATTCTCATTATAGAAGATATTTAGAAAATAAATTTAGAGAGATTTTTGATTTTAGAGGAACTCCGATAATTCTTAATTTTAGAAAGAGAGGTAAAAAAAATGATAGTTAAAATTATAAGCGTTCTAATTTCTTATTTAATAGGAGCGATTCCTTTTTCATTTATAATTGGAAAAGCAAACGGGCATGATGTGAGAAAAGAAGGAAGCGCTAATCCAGGTGCTAGCAATGTTTTAAGATTATGCGGAAAAAAAGCGGGAATTCTTGCATACTTCTGCGATATTGGAAAGGGAATGATTGCGGTTTTAATTCCTTCGTTTATATTGAAAGGACAAAATAATATTTTAATTATATGCGCGGTTGCTGCGATAATCGGACATGTATTTTCAATATTTTTAGGTTTCAAAGGCGGAAAGGGAGTTGCGACAAGCGCGGGAACAATGTTTATGCTTGCACCTATAAGTTTGATTATTACAATGATATTTTTCTTTATAGGTTTATTCTCTTCAAAAAAAACTGTTGCAATAGGAAGCACGGTTGGAGCGATAATGTTTCCGATAGTTTTGAGCGTTTTATATTTTAAGTTTAATTTTTTATACAAAATATTTTTTAATATAGATTATAAACTCCTACTTCCTATAACTATACTTTTGGCTTTATTTATAATAATAAAACATATTCCGAATTATAAGAGATTATTAAAAGGCGAAGAAAATAGTTTTTCAAAAAAATAATTTTAAAAATTTTTAATAATTTATACAATTTATAACCTAATAAATACCAATTAATTAAGTCTAA
>ERZ857984.2684-NODE-2684-length-10206-cov-2.517486_pt1 | contig 10206 bp, 7 predicted proteins | sample MGYA00519914_ERZ857984 | MGnify/ENA primary metagenome ERZ857984 (study PRJEB31778, sample SAMEA3449417) | human gut metagenome | biome: human gut; feature: human-associated habitat; material: faeces | place: United Kingdom | collected 2010/2012 ... | reverse complement strand
GCCGGCGGAATGGGGATCGGCACGGTCCTTTCCTCCGTCTACGCGGGGCTTGGCAGCAACGGCGAGACATGCCTGGCCTATCTGCTGATGGGGATATTCGCCGCCTGCATGAGCCAGACCGGCATCGCCGACATCCTCTCACGCAAGGTGGCCGCCTCCGTCGGGGACAAAAAATATATCCTGATCATTGTCCTCACGCTGGTCGCGGTCTCCTCCCAGAATCTCGTACTGGTACACATCGCCTATATCCCGATCCTCATACCGCCGCTCTTGTGGCTCATGAACAGGCTGAAGATCGACCGCCGCGCGGTAGCCTGCTGCACCGCCTTCGGGCTCAAAGCTCCCTATATCGCCATCCCCGTCGGCTCGGGCTTGGTATTTATGGGGATCATCAGAGACAACATGACGGACAACGGAATGCCCGTTACCATCGACCAGATCACCTCCGTCAACTGGATACTCGGATTGGCGATGCTCATCGGCCTGCTGATCGCCATATTCTTCAGCTATCGTAAACCGAGGGAATATCAGGATATAAGCTTTATGGAGGAAACGGAAACCGATCTGAAGATGCACTACCGACATTGGTGGACGCTGGTGTCCATCGCAGTTCTGGTCTTCCTGCAGCTCAAATACCAGTCCCTGCCGCTTGCCGAGTTTGGCGCGCTGTTGGTGATCTTCGTCTCCGGCGCGGTCAAGCTGAAAGACATGGACAAGCAGGTGGCGGAAGGCATCCGGCTCATGGGCTTCACCGCCTTTGTGATACTGATCGCCGGCGGCTACGCGCAGGTGCTGAAGGATACGGGAGCGGTGGAATCCCTGGTCAGAGGCGCGGTCTCGATCATGGGCGGCAGCAGGATGGTAGCGGCCATTGTGATCCTCTTCATCGGGCTTTTCGTTACGATGGGCATCGGCACCTCCTTTGGAACGATACCGATAATCGCTGTCATCTTCGTCCCTCTCTGCCAGCAGATCGGCTTTTCTCCTCTGGCGACGATCGTGCTGATCTCCGCCGCCGCGGCTTTGGGCGACGCCGGCTCTCCCGCCTCCGATACGACGCTCGGCCCCACCTGCGGGCTGAACGCCGACGGTCAGCACGACCATATATGGGACACCTGCGTGCCGACCTTTCTTCACTTCAACATCCCGCTGATGATCGCCGCCGCGGTCGCCTCGCAGTTTCTGTAGGGACGCGGGGCAGGTATTGAAACGGAGCATATATTTTTAAGTATCGCCAGCATATTTTTAAGTTTTTTAGTAAAATATAAAATAGGGAGGAACAGCAATATGAAGAAAATTTTAGCGGCAGTTATGTTTATGGTCATTATGGCGGCGGGCGCGGCATCCGCGGCTCCCGAGTACAAGATCAAGGTCGCCTATATCTCATCCGAAAGCCACCCGACGGCGCAGGCGATGACGGGCTTCGCCAAAGATGTCGACAGCGCCTCCAAAGGCAGGATCAAGGTGGAGCTCTATCCGAACGGGCAGCTCGGCAGCGACCGCGAACTATGCGAGGGCGTGCAGATGGGCACGATCCAGATGGTCGTCTCTTCGACTTCGGCCCTCGCCGGGTTTGACAAGAGGATACAGGTCCTCGACCTGCCCTATCTTTTCACGACGAGAAAGGCGGCCTTTGACGCCGTTGACGGCGAGCTTGGAAAGAAGCTCAACTCATATCTTGAAAAGAAGGGATTCCTGGTCCTCGGCTATCAGGAGAACGGCTTCCGTCACGTAACGAACAGCAAGCGCCCCATCAAGACCCCGGCCGACCTCAAGGGACTCAAGATCCGCACGATGGAGAACCCGATGCACATCGCCTTCTTCAAGGAACTCGGCGCCAACCCCACCCCGATGAGCTGGGGCGAGCTTTACACGGCACTGCAGCAGGGCACAGTAGATGCGGAAGAAAACCCCTACGCAATGATAGTGGACGGTAAATTTTACGAGGTGCAGAAATACGTATCAGAAACGGGACACGTATTCTCGGTGACGATGCTTATCGCCAATAAAAAATTCATGGACAAACTCCCCGCAGACCTGCGCGGGATCATCGTAAAGGCCTCTCATGATTTCGCCGCCGAACAGCGCAAAACAATAGCGGGGATGGAAAACGGCTTTAAAAACGAATGTATCAAAGCCGGAATGCAAGCGAACGAACTGACGCCGGAGCAGAAGAAGCCCTTCGTCGAAGCGACCAAAAAGGTTTACGCGCAGTTCGAGAAGGATCTCGGCAAGGAGATCATGGATATCGCAAGGAAGGTCCAGAAGTAATTCTTTCTCAGACCTTGAGCAATTATACGCGCGTCCCTTGCAAAAGGGACGCGCTTTAATGCCACCACAGGAGGTTGTTGTTAGGATGACCGTCAAAAAGTTTTTTGATAATTTCGAGGAGTATTTCTGCGTCTGGACTATGGCCATTATGACCATTCTCGTCTTTATCCAGGTCGTTATGAGGTATGTCTTCTCTAATTCGCTCTCTTGGAGCGAGGAGTTAGCCCGTTTTATTTTCCTCTGGCTTTCCTGGATCGGCGCCAGTTATGCGGTAAAGGAGCGCAGCCATTTCCGCGTCGAGATGTTCGCCAATATGATAAAAGGAAGCTGCCGCAGGTTTTTTGAGTATTTTGTCCTGATCGTCTGGTTCGTTTTCAGTTTCATTCTCACATGGCTCGGCACAGAGCTGGTCATTTTTATTTATGATACGGGGCAGGCGTCCGCCGCGATGGATATCCCGATGACATGGCCCTACGCCTCGGTGCCTGTGGGCTGCGGACTGATGTGTATCCGCCTGATCGTTGAGATGTATAAGATTTATAAGGGCGAACCGGTCGGTTCGGAAAAGGGACAGGAAGAATTGGAGGAGATGATATAGATGGAGGCCGTTATTCTCTTCTCTCTGCTTATTGTAACGATCGGGCTCAGTATCCCGATCGGCATCACTCTCGGGCTTTCCACCGGCATCGCTATGTGGCTCACTTCGGATATCCCCATGGTGATGCTCGCGCAGAAGTCGGTGACGGGGCTCGATTCTTTCCCGCTGCTGGCGATCCCATTTTTCATCCTCGCGGGAGCGCTGATGTGCAACGGCGGCATTTCGCGCAGACTCGTCAATCTCGCGGAGAGTCTCGTCGGTTATATCACGGGCGGCCTCGCGATGGTGACGGTGCTCGCCTGTATGTTTTTCGCGGCGATCTCCGGCTCGGGGCCGGCGACGGTCTCGGCGATTGGCTCTTTCATGATCCCCTCGATGAAGGAACGCAAATATGACGCGGGCTTCGCGGCGGCGATCACCGCGGCGGCGGGTACGATCGGCGTCATCATCCCGCCTTCGATCCCCTTCGTCATCTATTGTATCGTCGCGCAGTGTTCGATCGGCGATATGTTTATCGCCGGCATAGTGCCGGGCGTTATGATCGGCGTCGCGTTGATGCTCGTCTGTTACTGCACGGCGAAGAAACGCCATTATGTGAGCGTTACGGAGCGTCCGAAGTTAGCCACGGTGTGGAAGGCCTTCAGAGAGGCTTTTTGGGCCCTTCTGGTGCCGGTAATAATTCTGGGCGGCATCTACGGCGGCATCTTCACGCCGACGGAGGCGGCGGTCGTCGCGGTCGTCTATTCGGTTGTCATCGGCAAGTTCGTCTATAAGGAGCTCGACGGCAAGACTTTATATGAGTGTCTGCGCACGACGGGCCTCATCAACGGGGCGACGGAGTTTATGATCGGCCTTTCGATGGCCTTCGCGAGCTATCTGGCGATGGCGCAGATACCGGCGCATATCGCCTCATGGATGACGAGCCTCGCGCACAGCCCCTTCATCCTGCTGATGGTGATAAACGTCTTTCTGCTGATAATCGGCTGTTTCGTGGACAACATCGCGGCGGTGATCATCCTCACGCCGATCCTGCTGCCGGTGGTAAAGGCGATCGGGATAGATCCGATACACTTCGGGCTGATAATCACCGTCAACCTCGCCTGCGGCTTCATCTCGCCGCCATACGGGATAAACCTCTTCGTCGCCTCCGCGATCTCGGGAGAGAGCATCGAGGATATCTCAAAGGCGATACTGCCGTCTTTCTTCGCCATGGTCGTATGCCTGCTGCTCTTTACCTATTTCCCCATCTTCTCTATGGGGCTGCTGAATGTGCTGAAATAAGAGGATTGCCGAGCGCCGCGCGTCCGGAGTTTGCCATATATTTCCGGACGCGCTCCGCGGCAGATCAAGAAAACTCGTCAGGATCATCAATTTTTCACAGCGGTTTATATTAAACGGCGAGCCGCGTTTGATGATGGTTTTATGAAATATGGATATAATTTCGACGATCAGTTTAAAGATATACGGAGGTCCAGTCGATATGAACTACAAAACACCACAGGAAATAGCAAAAAGCGCGGTCACGGCCGCAATATCCAAGACCGGCCTGCCGCTCCTTCCGATGGCGCTGTTGGGATTTCTTGCCGGAGCCTATATCGCTATGGGCGGCTACTTTATGATCGTCGTGACACAGGACGCCGCCGCGTTTGCCGGCGTCGGTATCTCGAAATTCCTCGGCGGCGTCGCCTTCTCTCTGGGGCTGTTTCTGGTGGTGGCCGCCGGAGGGGAACTCTTTACCGGCAACTGCCTGATGCCGATCGGGCTGCTGTCGCGAAAGATAACGTGCGGCGGCATGCTGCGCAACCTCGCCGTCGTATATCTCGCGAACTTCGCGGGAGCTCTCTTCTTCGCGCTGCTGATATTCAAAAGCGGCGTACTGACAAAGAGCTGCGCCGACTACGCGCTCTCCATCGCCGCCGCCAAGGTACAGATACCGCTTTTTCAGATGATCGTGCGCGGCGTGCTCTGCAACTGGTTCGTGGGGCTAGCCGTCTGGCTGACCTTCGGCGCGCTCGACATGTCCGGTAAATTTATCGCGCTTTTGATGCCGATAGCGGCCTTTGTCGCGATGGGTTTTGAACACTGTGTCGCGAATATGTTCTTCCTGCCGCTCGGAATGATGATCAAATCCGGGCTGACGGCGGAAGGGATTCCGAGTGCCGCGCAGGAACTTACGGCGTCCGCCGTCGCCGGCAACCTGCTCCCCGTTACCTTCGGCAACATCATCGGCGCCGCATTCTTTCTGGGTGCGATCTACTTTGTCATTTACAGGAGGGAACTCACAAAAGACTGATTCTCCCAACATATGATATCTATGATAACTTATAGTATCTAGATTTTTAAACGACGGCTTTCCGCATCCTCCGCAAAAGACGTATTTGTTTTGTTTGCCTTTTTTAATAAACAACAACATTCACCCAAAATACCTTATTCAAGTTTTACGATGTTTTTCCAGTTTTTCTTTCATAAATACCTAAAATCTTCATATTTTATACATATTGACAACTATTTTACTTAATAATATTATGTTTCTTGAAAAGACAAGAAACACCGTCCATGCCGTTTGTCCCGGCTGAATATTTTATTTTCTATGTATCGTAGCGAAAGGTGGTACATACTAATGTTGTATACCATTTGAATATATCCTCGTAGATAAAAATCATAACGGCCTATCAGAAAGAAAGCGGAGGTGCTATACAGTATGACGATAAAAAAATTCCTCGACAACTTTGAGGAGTATTTCTGCGTTTGGACAATGGCGATAATGACGCTGCTGGTCTTTGTGCAGGTGGTAATGCGCTATGTGTTCTCCAACTCTCTCTCGTGGAGCGAGGAGATGGCCCGTTTCATCTTCCTCTGGCTGTCGTGGATCGGCGCGAGCTACGCGGTGAAGGAGCGCAGCCACTTTCGCGTCGAAATGTTCGCGAATATGATACCGGGCGCCGCGCGCCGGTACTTCGAATACTTCGTGCTGATCGTCTGGTTCGTTTTCAGCTTCATCCTTGCCTGGATAGGCACGGAACTGGTCATCTTCATCGCCGATACCGGCCAGCGTTCGGCGGCGATGGAGCTGCCGATGACCTGGCCCTACGCCTCGGTCCCCATCGGCTGCCTGCTGATGTGCGTCAGACTCCTCATAGAAATGTACAAACTATGGAAAGGCGAGCCGCTCGGCCCGCAAAACGACAATATTGAGGAGGTATGCTGATGGAAGCCGTAATAGTTTTCTCCATTCTCATTGTAACGATAGCGCTGAGCATTCCGATCGGAATAACCCTCGGGCTGGCGACCGGGCTCGCGATGTGGCTCACCTCGGATATACCGATGCTGATGCTCGCGCAAAAGTCGGTGACGGGGCTTGATTCTTTCCCACTGCTGGCGATCCCCTTCTTCATCCTCGCGGGGGCGCTGATGTGCAACGGCGGCATTTCGCGCCGCCTCGTCAACCTCGCGGAGAGCCTCGTCGGCTTCATCACCGGCGGCCTCGCGATGGTGACGGTGCTCGCCTGCATGTTCTTCGCGGCGATCTCCGGCTCGGGGCCGGCGACGGTCTCGGCGATTGGCTCTTTCATGATCCCCTCGATGAAGGAACGCAAATATGACGCGGGCTTCGCGGCGGCGATCACCGCGGCGGCGGGTACGATCGGCGTCATCATCCCGCCTTCGATCCCCTTCGTCATCTATTGTATCGTCGCGCAGTGTTCGATCGGCGATATGTTTATCGCCGGCATAGTGCCGGGCGTTATGATCGGCGTCGCGTTGATGCTCGTCTGTTACTGCACGGCGAAGAAACGCCATTATGTGAGCGTTACGGAGCGTCCGAAGTTAGCCACGGTGTGGAAGGCCTTCAGAGAGGCTTTTTGGGCCCTTCTGGTGCCGGTAATAATTCTGGGCGGCATCTACGGCGGCATCTTCACGCCGACGGAGGCGGCGGTCGTCGCGGTCGTCTATTCGGTTGTCATCGGCAAGTTCGTCTATAAGGAGCTCGACGGCAAGACTTTATATGAGTGTCTGCGCACGACGGGCCTCATCAACGGGGCGACGGAGTTTATGATCGGCCTTTCGATGGCCTTCGCGAGCTATCTGGCGATGGCGCAGATACCGGCGCATATCGCCTCATGGATGACGAGCCTCGCGCACAGCCCCTTCATCCTGCTGATGGTGATAAACGTCTTTCTGCTGATAATCGGCTGTTTCGTGGACAACATCGCGGCGGTGATCATCCTCACGCCGATCCTGCTGCCGGTGGTAAAGGCGATCGGGATAGATCCGATACACTTCGGGCTGATAATCACCGTCAACCTCGCCTGCGGCTTCATCTCGCCGCCATACGGGATAAACCTCTTCGTCGCCTCCGCGATCTCGGGAGAGAGCATCGAGGATATCTCAAAGGCGATACTGCCGTCTTTCTTCGCCATGGTCGTATGCCTGCTGCTCTTTACCTATTTCCCCATCTTCTCTATGGGGCTGCTGCAGCTTCTAAGATAACTCCCAACATAATATAAAAGGTGGTCGGACAGAAATGTCAAAACAGGCGTTTGAAAAAGCACATCGCTATCTTGCTCAAAAAAAGTCGGAGATGACGGCCTTCAGCGATTATCTCGCGGCCCATCCCGAGCTATCCGAAAAAGAATATGAGTCCAGCCGCATGATGGCGGAAAAATTATCCGCCGCCGGGTTCTCCGTGGAGTATCCTTATCTGGGGCTGCCCACCGCTTTCAAAGCCGTAAAAAGATCGCCTGACGGCGTGGAAAAGAAACCGGTGGTGGCGATCATGGCCGAGTACGACGCGCTGCCGGGAATCGGCCACGGCTGCGGGCACAACCTTCACGGAACGATGGCTCTTTTCGCTGGATTGGCAGTCGGAGAGGCCATCGGCGACATCTCCGGCGAGATACGTGTCATCGGCACGCCCGCTGAGGAGACGGACGGAGCGAAGGTACAGATGGCCGACGCCGGCGTCTTTGACGATGTAGATCTGGCCTTTATGTTCCACTCCTACGCAGGCGAGAGCTTCGCCGATTACAGGGCACTCGGCATCGACGGACTGGAATTCTCATTCACCGGGCAGACCTCTCATTCCGCCGCCTCGCCGTGGAAGGGGCGGAGCGCGCAGAACGGGATGATTCTCTTCATGGATGCCCTCAATATGCTTCGCCTGCATATGCACGACTATTGCAGAATGCACGCCATCATAAAAGAGGTGCGGGGCGCCGTCAACATCATCCCCGACCTCGCAGTATGCCAGGTCGAGACGCGGGCTCCGGACAAAGCGATGCTCGCCGGGCTGACCGAAGCGGTAATCAACTGCGCGACGGGCTGCGCCGCCGCGACAAATACCGCGGTCTCGTGGAAAAAATTCATGAGGAGCTTTGATGCGATGCTGCCAAACCTTGCCGCAGAACGGCTCGCCGAGGAGACTATGGCGGAATACGGCGTCCTTTGTACAAAAAACCACCTTCCCACAGGGTCGACGGACGTTGGAAACGTCTCCTACCGATGCCCGGCCATACAGCCGGAGCTGGCGATAGCAAGTGAAAAGATGGACCTCCACACACGCGAATTCGCTTCGGCCACAACCAGCGAAGAGGGGCATTCCGCCCTTGCCGAAGGAGCGGCCATCATGACGGATATCGCTCTGAAAGTGCTTACGGAGCGGGAAAGGAGAGAAGATATCCTCAGGGAATTCAAGTCAAGGGCGTCAGCGGTATAAACCCAAATCACGGCACCGGCAATTTATTTGCCCCTTTCTGTTCCGGATGGGACGACAGCCTTCAGAGAACAATAAAACTAAAGACAATGAGAGGTGTTTATTATGGCAAAATCCACAAGATTCAGATTGAAGGTACCTGACACATACGTATTGCTTTTCCTGATAATTCTAGTGGCGGCGCTGGCCTCATGGCTCCTGCCCGCGGGAGAGTTTCAGCGGGTCGAAAACGCGGCGGGCAGGCTTACGATAGTGCCGGGAACATACCACAAGATCGCTCAGACGCCGGTAATGCCGTTCGACACGCTGATCGCAGTGGAAAAGGGATTGATCAACGCCGCGAGCACCGTATTCTTTGTATTTATCTCCTACGCCTCGCTGATGATAATCATCGCCTCCGGAGCCATCCACGCGGGTATCTCCAGAATGCTGCAGTTGACGCGCGACAGATACCGCATCCTCATAATACCCATTTTTATCTTCCTCTTCGCCTTTGCCGGCGGAACATACGGTATGTTTGAGGAGGCGCTGAGTTTTACGCCCATATTCGTAGGGCTCGCGATGGCCCTCGGCTATGATGCGGTAACGGGAATGGCGATCGTGGCAATGGGCGTCGGGCTTGGTTACAGCGGCTCGTTCACCAATCCCTTCAACGTCGGCATCGCGCAGCAGTTTGCGGAGCTGCCTCTCTTTTCAGGCATCGCATACCGCTTCTTCTGCTGGTTCGTGATGTGTACGACGAGTGTCGCCCTTGTTATGCACTATGCCATCAAGGTAAAAAAGGACCCCCGCGCGAGTGCCGTGTACGGCATAGAGTGCGGCGACTTCGGGCTGGACCAGTCTCACCTGGCGAATCTTGAGATGACCGGGCGCCATAAACTGATACTCCTAACGGGAGGCGCTACGATCGTCATCATGGTCATCTCCGTCCTTAAATGGGGGTGGTATCTTGACGAGCTCGCGGGGCTGCTTCTGGGTATGGGAATACTTTGCGGCTTCATCGCGGGCTGGGGGCCGGACAAAATCGCCAAGACGATGGCGGAAGGTTTCAAGGACATCGCCTACGGCGCGATGATGATCGGCATCGCGAGAGGAATCCTGATCATCCTGCAGCAGGGAAACATCGTGGATACCGTTATCAACGGGATGTTCGTTCCCCTTTCGATGATGCCGAAATGGCTTGCGGGCGTCGGCATGCTCTTCGTGCAGACCCTTATCAACTTCTTCATTCCCTCCGGATCGGGTCAGGCCGCCACGACGATGCCGATCATGGCTCCCCTCTCGGACCTGCTTGGGATATCGCGCCAGGTAGCCGTGCTCGCCTTTCAATTTGGAGACGGCCTTTCAAATATCCTGTGGCCGACGGCCTTCGCCGCCGTATTCTGCGGCGTGGCAAATATCCCTTACGCCAAATGGATGAAATGGTTCATTCCGCGCTTCTGCATCGTCTTCTGCGTCCAGGCCGTTCTGATAGTGATCGCGATCATGATCGATTACCAATGATCAGAAAGAATGATGTCAGCCGCGCCCTCATACGCGGATAAATTTCAGCCGTCCCCGAATATTTTAGGATATAACCCGACTTTTACAGAAAATCTAGAAGTCCACAAATCAACCCATCAATAAA
>ERZ857984.2678-NODE-2678-length-10236-cov-2.765740_pt1 | contig 10236 bp, 8 predicted proteins | sample MGYA00519914_ERZ857984 | MGnify/ENA primary metagenome ERZ857984 (study PRJEB31778, sample SAMEA3449417) | human gut metagenome | biome: human gut; feature: human-associated habitat; material: faeces | place: United Kingdom | collected 2010/2012 ... | reverse complement strand
TGATTGTTACCTGCGCTTCCATAGTACGTTCGGTTTCGAGCAGCTCCAAAATATGCAGATACCGCTCGGTGATGGATTGTGCAGTTTTGAGATCTTTACGCAAAGGTTTTAATTTTGCAGAGATTTCTCTTGCCGACGCTTTGTTCTGTTCTTTTTCTTCTTCTGATTTCGGGCGGCGGATACGGTTATAAATTTTCTGCCGCTCTGATTCCAAAGCAGAAATATCTGCGGATTTCTTCTCGATAAATGAAACAAGCTCCTGTGCGGAATCAATCTGATTCTCGCAAAGGAGCCAGTACTCTTTCATCGTTTGGTCTAATCGTCGCACTCCTCGGCGAAGCGATGGTGACAGCGGTTTGGGCGATGAACGGTCGATGTTGTTACCGGTCATCAGTTTCCAAAGTTCAATAATCAACGCAAAGGTAAGTTGTATTCCGTCCATACGCTTTGCTTTCTTAAATTCAAGCTGAAGTTCCATTAATGGCGTAAACCGCTTGGGTATGCGGCCAGCATACAGTGTAATATCTTTTTGATTTGAAATGAGGCGTTCCCGTATTTTTTCCTGAGTGTACTGTTCGCCAAGCGAGTCTATACGGACAGGTCGTTTCCAGCCGAGAGCAATAATGGAGGGGTGACGGTAATCACTGTTTCTTGCGTAGCTGTAGCCGAGATTTTTCAGGTATAAATCAAAGGCTTTCCAGTTGGTTGTATTTGAAATTGCTTCGTCAATGTCCCGTTTTAAAATATCTCGGTGAGTTAAGCCGCCGCTTTTGTGAATCCAATAGTCTTTTTTTCGATTGCCTGTGAATTTACTCGGCGGCAATACGCTTTTATCTCGTTCCAAGCAAACTGCGTCAGAAATCTCTCTCAGCTTGTAATGGTCGGAAATATGGTTCTCAAATTTCCGACCAGTGCGAAAAGATACCGAATTAACCACAATATGATTGTGAAGATTATCTGTGTTCAGATGGGTAGTAACGACGATCTCATAATCCTTGCCCCACATACGCCTTGCAGTTTCCAGGCCAATTTGATGTGCTTCTTCGGGAGTAACCTCGCCGCTTATAAAACTCTGATACCCGTGATAGGCAACATTCCCGCCGAGCTTTCCGAAACGATGCTTAGTAGCCATCATATATTCGTATGCTCTTTGTTTCGGACAGTTGATACCCGAAATATACATCGTTTGATCCGTTTTTTTATCATCCTCAACATAACGGAGTGCTGCATATAAATCTTCATCCAAGAACTTTTTATCAGTGGTTTTGTCAGGGTTACGAGCATAGTCGATTACTTCTTTCAGCCTGTTTTTGACAGGCCAGAATCCGGTGGTAGCCACTCATCATTCACCTCGATTCCGTTTTTAAATTGCTTTACGGTTTCCTTTTCGGGCAGTAAAAGTGCCGAATGAATTTCATCAATCAGCAAAAGCAATTTGCTTTCTACTTCGGGTGTAAGTTCTGATGTGTTGCAAAGCTCACACAATTTGTTATAGAAATCAAAAAAGACATCGGGGAGAACCGTTTTCGGTTCATATCTCAATGCCCTTTGCACAACATATTCACTGACGGATAAATTGCATTTATCTGCGATTTTCTTGATTTTTTCTTTGTCTTTCGGTTTGACTCGAATTTCTATTCGGGCAAATTTCTCTTTTGGATTTCTGTTCATAAAATTCCTTCTTTCTGTATTCGGGGTATTAGGGGTGTCCCCTAAAGAGTAAATCGGCTTAACAGCTGTTTTTGAGTTGGAACTTGCCGTACAAGTTCCCTGCTTGTTACAGTATGAGACACGCGTTACTGTCCTTCTTTTCTCTCGACCTTTCTCAAATAGGAAACACCGTTCTTTGCTTTCTCAAAAGTGAGCGTCAGCATTGCTCCTTCTTCAATCTCAGGGATACCAAGATAACCGGTGTTCTGCCAAGCGGAAGCAATAACCTTACTACCATCTTCAAGGGTAAAGTAGGCAAGAACATTTCTCTTCTTGCCCCAACGCTTGCAGTCAAGCTGTGCATTAAATACGCCGTCCCTCTCATTGGTTAGGTATTCGTCAACACAAATACCTTTTTCTTTAAGTTGTCTTAATGATGAATAAGCTCGCATTCAATTTTCCTCCTTGGTTTTAGGAATCTCTTGTTTGATTTCTGTAAAAACAGGACAAACACCGTCGGTTATCATCAAACAACTTTGGTATTCGCACTGCATACATAGGGTGTTCTTAATTTTGATTTGTTCCGATTTTATTAGATGGTACTGTGTCATAAAGTCCTCCTTTTCTGTTTTTGGGCGAAAAAATAACACCTGCCGATTTTTACATTAACAGGTGTTATCAGATAATTTTCTTATTGCTGAATCCCAAATCTTCGCCGGTAAATTCTTCGTAAGCTAAGCCAATCTTTCGGATTCTTTTGTAAATAGCACTATGCGTTTTGTAGCCGAGCTTTTCTGCAATTTTCTCAAGCGTTATGCCCTCCATACGCATGGTGAGGATTTGTCTGTCCGTTTCGCTGAGCAATGCTAAAAACTTGCTTACTGCCATCGGCTCTAAAACGGTACGGTTCATATCGCTGTCTTCATCGGGGATGTCCCAGTCCATACCGTCATTATTTTCAGCATACCGTTCCTTGAGTTCATCAAGAGATTCGACCGTAACATTCTTTACACGAGTGTGATACCACTTGCGGTAATGGTCGATTTTCTGTCGGCTATTCCGATAATCAAAATCTTCAAAGCAACGGAATTCTTTTGAAGTATTAATGACAGCGTTCATATTGTGGTGAGCCATTGTCTGCGGAACAAGCCAGCTGAACAGATCGGAGATTTCTTCTTCTGACACATAGCCGAAGGTTTCATCCACACCTCCGCCTTTTAGCAGTTCTTTTGCTGCCGGAAGAATCTTTTCCTCTTGCATTTCTTGAATCCAGTACGGCGCTGCATGGGCAAAAATCCATGACGGTTCGTAACCGGAATAGATTTCACGCTTTGCACCCAGTCCCATAAAGGGCCAAACCATATACGCATAAGCGTCGATAATGGCAAGCAGAAACAAATCGCTTTCCACCATAGCGATTGCGTCCCTGTTTTGCAATAATTTTCTCGGATTGCGTGGAATGCTGTTTAGTTCCGAACCGCACTTGTCCAAAATGGATTTCGGAATGAAATAAAATGCGGGGATGAAGTCCGCATTTCGAAACGGTGTAATTTCGCCGCTTCGTCTTTTCAATAATATCAGCATATTTTGCACCTCCTTCCCAGAGAGATAACCTCTCTATTTATTAAACGACACAAATGCATTATATTGTTCCTGAATTATAAAAAATATTATAATCTCTTTTGCCTAAAAACTCAATGAGGTTTAGGCAAAAGCCATGTTTAGAGGAGTTTTGATTGACATTTGCTTTCAAATATGATAGTATGTTAGTATGTAAACTTACATACTAAATTAGAAACGGTGGTGATTACTTGATTGTTGATGATTCTATGAAATTCTGCAATTTGCTTGCACAAATGATAAAAGAGGCAAAATTATCAAATATCAAGTTTTACACCGCACTTGGCATAAAAAAACCATACTTTTATGATATTTTAAGTGGCAAAGTGAATCCGCCTCCCCCGGACAGACAAATCGCAATGCTCCAATTGTTAAATCCCAAGCCTGAGCAAATCCCATTGTTTTTTGATTTGGCTGCACAAGAGCGAAATGAAGTGCCCGCTGATATTGCACAAGCTTTAAAAAATAAAGATTTGTGTAGAGAATTGCGAAATGGTATAGACTACGAAAAATTATTAAAGAACGGAGAGTATAAAGATGAGTGATAATAAAAGAGAACAAGAGAGAACAGAACTTTACCGTACAATATGGGCACTTGCCAATGAACTTAGAGGAAGTGTTGACGGTTGGGATTTCAAACAATATGTTTTGGGTATGCTGTTTTATAGGTATATATCCGAAAATCTTACAACCTATCTGAATAAAGGCGAATGGGATGCGAGAAACACTGATTTTGATTACTCTAAAATCAGTGATGAAGAAGCTTCAGCCGTTAGAGATGAGATGGTACAGGTAAAAGGATTCTTCATTCTGCCTAGTGAATTGTTTGGTAATTTACTAAACAGAATTAAGAAGGCTGATAAAGACGCTAAAGATAAAGCAGAAAAAGACGGAAAAGAAGTAGAAATTGCTGATTTAGACGAAAACCTAAACGAAATATTGCAAACGAACTTTAAAAACATTGAAGCGTCTGCCATTGGTACCCCGAGCGAAGAGAACTTTAAAGGATTATTTGATGATATAGATGTCAACAGCAATAAGCTTGGACCAACAGTAATTAAAAGAAACAAAAGACTTAAAAAGTTAATCACTGTTATCGGAGATATGGATCTTGGTAATTATCAAAATAATTCCATTGATGCTTTTGGGGACACCTATGAGTATCTGATGGGAATGTATGCTTCTAACGCCGGTAAAAGCGGCGGTGAATTTTTCACGCCGCAAGAGGTATCAGAGCTTCTGACAAAAATCTCACTTCTTGATAATAATGGGAAAATGAAAACAGAAGTCAATAAAGTGTATGATCCGGCGGTGGGTAGTGGCTCATTGCTTTTGAAGTTTGCAAAAATTCTCGGCAAAGACAATGTTCGCAATGGATTTTTCGGTCAGGAAATCAACATTACAACTTATAATCTTTGTCGTATCAATATGTTCCTGCACGACATAGGTTACGATAAATTCAGCATTGAACACGGCGACACTTTGACTGATCCTAAACATTGGGATGAAGAACCGTTTGAAGCCATCGTTTCAAATCCTCCGTACTCTATTAAATGGGAAGGCTCTGACAACGGAACACTGATAAACGATCCTCGTTTTTCTCCCGCCGGTGTATTGGCTCCTAAATCAAAAGCGGACTTTGCTTTTATTATGCATTGTCTGCATTGGCTTGCTACAGATGGAACAGCGGCTATTGTTTGTTTTCCCGGTATTATGTATCGTGGTGGTGCGGAACAGAAAATCAGAAAATATCTGATCGATAACAACTATATCGAATGTGTTATTCAGTTGCCTGATAATCTCTTTTATGGAACAAGTATTGCAACTTGCATTATGGTTCTTAAAAAATCAAAAGTTGACAACCAAACTTTGTTTATTGATGCCTCAAAGGAATTTATCAAATCTACCAACAGCAATAAATTGGGGGATGGAACATCAAGCAACGAGCCTAATAATATTCAGAATATATTAAACGCTTATATCAACCGAAAGACTGAAAAGCATTTTACTGCTCTTGTGAAAAAGGAAGATATTGAAAATGCAGATTACAATCTTTCTGTATCAACTTATGTAGAAAGCGAAGATACAAGAGAAGTTATCGACATAGCTGTCCTCAATGAGCAAATATCTCAAATCGTTCAGCGTGAAAATACATTGCGTGCCGAAATCGATGCGATTATAGCTGAAATTGAGGAGGCGTAATGTATGAGATTATCAGATGTATTATCAAAACCGATAACAACAGATTATGTGCAAATAGAAGGCTTTTTGGGCAGTAGAAAGCTTAAGACTGGAAATTCTAAAAAAATTGCGGTCGGTAAGGTTGCATTAAATTATTATTGCAATAATTGCGGCGATCAGCGAACATTTTATTCCGGGGAAGACTTGTTCTGTATTGGTGTAAACGAAAAGACTGTCAGCATTGACTGTGTTCTTGAATGTCCTCGTTGCGGAGCTTCTGTGCAAATGTGGTTCTTGCTTGAGTGCAGAGAGGAAGATAATATACATAGTCAATATCCTTATGTGCGTATTGTAAAAAGAAGCGAAAAATTTTCTGAAGCAGTTTCGCTAAATACTGAAACTTACGGTGATTTTACAAACGCTTTAGAAAAAGCCAAAAAGGCAGCAAGAGAAGGATTTGGAGCAGGGTCTATTGTTTATTTGAGAAAGGTTTTTGAAAGAATTATTACCCAAACAGCAGAGGCTGCAAATCCTCCCATTGAAACAAGGAAAGCAAACGGCAATCTTAAACCATTTATTCAGATTCTTACACCAGTAAAAGATCAATGTAATATCATTCCTTCGGAATTTGCTGAAGATGGCTACAAACTCTTTGGTGAGCTTAGTGATGTAGTTCATGGAGATTATGACGAAGATGAGGCATTACAAAAATTTGATGCTTTTTATCGATTAGTTACAGGTGTACTGGAAAAAATAAAAACTAACAGAGAACTAATGGATGCGATAGGCACCTTGGGCTGGCATACCGGAGGTGAGGAAAATGAGTAAATTAGAACAACTTATAAATGAACTTTGCCCGAATGGCGTGGAATATAAGGCTGTTGAAGATGTAGCCACAATCACTCGTGGGCGTGTTATATCAAAGGGCTATATAAATAATAATCAAGGAGATTTTCCGGTATATTCATCGCAGACAGAAAACAATGGTGAACTGGGGTGTATCTCCACATATGATTTTGATGGAGAATATTTAACATGGACAACGGATGGCGCTAATGCCGGTTCTGTGTTTTATAGAACTGGAAAGTTCAGTATCACAAATGTTTGTGGGTTAATAAAAATATCCGATACTAATATTTTAACTCGTTTTTTATATTTCGTTCTTTATGTCGAAGCAAAAAAACATGTTAATTATGGTATGGGAAACCCCAAATTAATGAGTAATGTAATGGCTAAAATAAAAGTTCCTCTTCCTCCGTTACCAATACAAGAGGATATTGTTCGTATATTGGATAAATTTACGGAACTCACTGCGGAACTCACTGCGGAACTCACTGCGAGAAAACAGCAGTATGAGTATTATAGAGATGATTTGTTGAGTAAAAATACCAATAAAAAGTCATTAAAACAAATAGCACTATCAAGTCGCTCTGGCGGTACTCCTTTAAAAAGCAATAAATATTACTATGAGAATGGAATTATTCCATGGCTTAGAACGCAAGAAGTTGTTTTTAATGAAATCAATAAGACAGATTGTTTTATCACAGAATTAGCTGTGCAAGAAACATCAGCAAAGTGGATACCTGCAAATTGCGTAATTGTTGCGATTTCGGGTGCATCAGCGGGACGCTGTGCTATAAATAAAATACCATTAACCACAAATCAGCACTGTTTGGCAATAGAAATTAATCCAGAAGTTGCTTTGTATAAATATGTGTTTTATTGTGTTTGTAATCAATATGACGATTTGATTGCAAAAAAAGAGGGTGCACGGGGAGACCTTAATTCTTCAAGAATTTTAGGCTTAGAAATTCCAATTCCATATCCAGAAGATAAGGCAAAGTCTCTTGCAGAACAACAGCGCATAGTTGATACTCTTGATCGATTCGATAAGCTTTGCAATGATATCAGTGAGGGATTACCTGCCGAAATTGAAGCAAGACAAAAGCAATATGAATATTACCGAGATAAGCTCTTGACTTTTAAGAAAAAGGAGGCGGCGGAAAATGAATAGCTTTGAAATTGTGGCAAGCTCTACTGAAAGTACGGTAGTGGCTGAGTACACGCCTGAAAAAAGAAAAAGCACCGACTATCAAAGCGAAGCGGCGCTTGAACAGGATTTTATAAATCGCCTTGTCAGTCAGGGCTACGAATACATTACTATAAAAAGCGAACAGGACTTAATTGACAACCTCCGTACACAGCTTGAAAAACTGAATAACTACACCTTTTTCGATAAAGAGTGGAACGACTTTTACAACAGCGTTATTTCAAACGGTAATGATGGAATTGTAGAGAAAACCCGCAAAATACAGGAAGATTATCTGCAAAACCTTACCCTTGATAACGGTTATGTAAAAAATATCAAACTGATAGATAAAACCAACATTCATAATAATCATTTGCAGGTAATAAACCAGTATGAAGAAGACGGCGGAAAGCATGATACTCGTTATGATGTGACGATTTTGGTAAACGGATTGCCGTTGGTGCATATTGAGCTTAAAAAACGAGGGAATGCAATTCGAGAAGCGTTTAACCAAATCAATCGATACCAGCGTGACAGCTTTTGGGCAGGCAGCGGATTGTATCAGTATGTACAGCTGTTTGTAATCTCCAATGGTACACACACAAAGTATTATTCTAACACAACAAGATTTCAGCATATCAAAGATAATGCAGAGAAAAACGCAGCAAAAAAGAAAAAGACTTCTAATAGCTTTGAATTTACAAGTTATTGGGCGGATGAGAAAAACCGCACCATCCCGGACCTTGTGGACTTTACAAAAACTTTTTTTGCAAAACATACCCTGCTTAATATTTTGACTCGTTACTGTGTGTTTACTTCAGAGGATTTATTGTTGGTAATGCGTCCTTATCAAATTGCGGCAACTGAAAAAATTCTAAACCGCATTATCGTTTCTACCAATCTCAAAAAAACCGGCAGAAAAGAGGCAGGCGGTTACATTTGGCATACCACCGGAAGCGGAAAAACTTTAACAAGTTTTAAAACTGCACAGCTTGCTCAAGGATTGAATTTCATTGATAAAGTATTGTTTGTTGTAGACAGGAAAGATCTTGACTATCAGACAATGAAAGAATACGACAGATTTGAAAAAGGTGCTGCCAACAGCAACACCTCTACTAAAATTCTGCAAAAACAAATGGAAGATGATAATGCAAGAATCATCATCACAACCATTCAAAAGTTGGATAAATTCATATCCAAGAACAAGGAACACGAAGTTTATAAAAAACATATTGTTATGATTTTCGATGAATGCCACCGTTCTCAGTTCGGAGATATGCACAAGTCTATTACAAAGCACTTTAAAAATTATCATATTTTCGGCTTTACGGGCACGCCGATTTTTGCAATAAACTCGAACAGTTCCAATGCTCCGAATATGCGTACCACAGCACAGGTCTTCGGGGGTGAACCAGATGAAAACGGGAATAAAGTAAGACCACTGCACGCATACACCATTGTAGATGCTATTCACGATGGAAATGTCCTGCCTTTTAGAATCGATTATATCAACACGATCAAAAACCCTGAGCTTTTATACGATAAGCAAGTAAAGGCAATTGACCGTGAAAAAGCTTTGCTTGACCCTAAAAGAGTATCTGAGATTACACAATACATTCTTGAACATTTTGAGCAGAAAACTTATCGTAATCAAAGTCGTTCCTATTATGACCATAAAGTGATTACGAATGTAGAAAGAATGGCGAAGTCCAAGAATAATACTGTATCAGAGCAAAAAACAACTGCAAAAGTAAATGGTTTTAATTCGATTTTTGCAGTCGCATCTATTCCGGCAGCGATTGCATACTACAATGAATTAAAAAAGCAAATGGAGGAAACAGGTCATAAATTAAATATTGCTACGATATTCAGTTTTAATCCAAACGAAGAAGATCCGGATGATATCTTGCAAGATGAGAATTTTGACACAAGCGGTCTTGATCAGACTTCACGGGATTTTCTTGACAGTGCGATTGATGATTATAATAAGCTGTTTAATGTTAGCTATGATACATCTGCCGATAAATTTCCCAACTATTATAAAGATGTATCATTGAGAATGAAAAATCGTGAGATTGATTTGCTGATCGTAGTCAATATGTTTTTAACGGGATTTGACGCTACTACTCTCAATACCTTATGGGTAGATAAGAATTTAAAAGATCATGGTTTGATACAAGCGTTTTCCCGTACCAATCGTATTTTGAACTCAGTTAAAACATTTGGAAATATTGTTTGTTTTAGAAACCTTGAAACAGCCACTAATAATGCCTTAGCACTTTTTGGGGATAGAAACGCAAGAGGTATGGTTATTCTAAAAACTTACAATGAGTATATGAATGGCTATGAAGATGAGCACGGAAAACATATTGAAGGTTATAACGAGCTTGTAGCCAGACTGGTAAATGAATTTCCGATAAGCAGTCAAATCGTTGGCGAGGATAACGAAAAAGAATTTATTAAACTGTTCGGTCGCATTTTGAAATTGAGAAATATTTTAATATGTTTTGACGATTTTGAAGGCGATAATTCTGTATCAGTTAGAGATTTGCAGGATTATCAAAGCGTTTATATTGACTTATATCAAGATTATGCTAAAAAAAGTGACATTGAAAAAGAACGAATCAATGATGATATTGTCTTTGAAATTGAGCTTATCAAGCAGGTCGAGGTCAATATAGATTATATCTTGATGCTTGTTGTCAAATATCACGAATCAAACTGTGAGGACAAAACTATTCTTGCTGATATTAACA
>ERZ857984.2676-NODE-2676-length-10238-cov-4.252283_pt1 | contig 10238 bp, 5 predicted proteins | sample MGYA00519914_ERZ857984 | MGnify/ENA primary metagenome ERZ857984 (study PRJEB31778, sample SAMEA3449417) | human gut metagenome | biome: human gut; feature: human-associated habitat; material: faeces | place: United Kingdom | collected 2010/2012 ... | reverse complement strand
GTACCGCATAATAATACCCCCTCTACTGGGTGTCCAGTAAAGGGGGTACATATCAAAGAGAAAGCTGCGTTTTTTTCCATGCTTAAAACGTGATATGATTTTGATGTGAATTATTTATATTGAGCACGGGGAACTGCCGCGAAAAGAAAATGCACACAAGCAAAAGTCCGGCAACAAATGTCCGGAAGAATATATTTGTTTAGCAATGATTTAAATGCTTTTGTGCGAAGAAAAGGCATTTCCTCATGGACGCTGGAATTTAGGTAATGCATGGAGCCGGTTCATACTATATAACGGCTAATTGCTATTATGGCTATCATATAGTTCTTGTTATGGATATAATTTTACCCAACGCAAAATATTTTCCGCTGTTATCGCATATAAAAACAAGGCTGACAGCAATGCACGCAGCATTGCTGTCAGCCTTGTTTTTGCTGTATAGAGAACGTCCCGGCCTATGCCCGGAACAAAAGGGAGACAGGCGTCGGCGCAAAAGCTTTGTTTTCCAGCGCCAGCCTTCCGCTTTGGACGTCCCGTTTGAACACGGCAATGCTGTCGCTGTCCTGGTTTCCCACAAGCACCCACCCTCCTGTGGGGTCCAGTGCAAAATTCCGCGGCGTCCTGCCGCCGCAACCCACGGCCTGCACCAATTGCAGTGTCCCGTCTGCCTGTACCGAAAAGACGGTAATGCTGTCCTGTCCGCGATTGGACGCATACAAGAAGCGGCCGTCCGGCGCCAGATGAAGGTCAGCTCCGCTGCTGGGCACGCCGCCGGGCTCTGCCACGGAAGGAACGGCTTGTAAAAATTCCAGTCTTCCGTCCATGTAAGAAAAGGTCATAACTGCAGAGGATATCTCACAGAGCACATAGCACCGTTCGCCCCTTTGGTCGAACACACAGGCACGCGGACCCATCCTGCTGCCCACAAAAAAGCTATGAACCGCATCCGCACAAAGGACGCGTTTTTCCCGGTCCACCCGATAAACCGTCAGATCGTCCGTCCCAAGGTCTGCTACAATAACATATTTTCCATCCGGAGCCCAAACCGCCGCATGAGGGTGCGGGGCGCTTTGCCTCACAGGGTCTGCTCCATGCCCGTAATGCCGGATAATCACGCCCTTTTTTCCCAGTGAGCCATCCGCACACAGAGGGTAGCTGCATACGCTTCCTCCCGTAAAATTGGCTACTGTAAGACAACGCCTTTCCCTGTCAAGCCCAACATAACATGGGTCGGCACCACCGGTGGGCCTCTGGTTCAGAAAACGCAATCCACCGTCCGACTCTATCCGATAAGCGCTCACGGCCCCGCCCGCTTTATTTTTGTATTCTTTCAATTCATTTACTGCATACAAATACTGTTTGTCAAAAGATAACGCCAGATAAGACGGGTTTTCGGCCGGCGCCGGAGCGGTACTTTCATACAACGTACCCGTTTTGGCATCAAAGGTATACCTATGAATTCCTTTTCCCCTGCCCTCCAGGATTTCCCCTGTACCAAACCGGATTGGCCTGCTGTATGTTCCTACAAATAGCTGATATGTCTCTTTCATCCATTATCACAGCTTTCTCTTTCCCTCATACGAAACGGAGAGGTACGCCCTATACTGGGGCAATGTACTATTCCATATAGCCGCCGCGCATGGGCGATACGGCGTGCCGGGTATAAAACCGGAGCACACCTTTTGTATATCGGGGCGGACGGGGACTCCACGCAGCACGGCGTGCAGCGAGGATCGCCTCCATCTGTTCCGGCGTTTTCTCGGCGCCGTTTGCTCCGATGATGGACAGGCTGCGCCCGCGGATGTCGATACGGATGAGGTCTCCCTCCTCCACAAGTGCGATCGGCCCGCCGTCCGCGGCCTCCGGGCTGACGTGGCCGATGACCGGCCCCTTTGAGGCGCCGGAGAAACGGCCGTCTGTGATGAGTGCGATGCTTCGGGCGAGCGCCGGGTCCGACGAGATCGCCTCGGTGGTATAGAACATCTCCGGCATACCGCTGCCTTTGGGGCCCTCGTAGCGGATGAACACCGCCTCACCGGGATGGACGGCGTGTGTGAGGATAGCATGGATGGCGTCCTCCTCACAGTCAAACGGCCGTGCGCGCAGCGTTACGCCGAACATCTCCTCCGGCACGGCTGTGTGTTTGACCACGGCGCCTCCCGGCGCAAGGTTGCCCCGCAGAACAGCGATGGCGCCATCTGTGCCCAACGGTTTTTCCAGCGGGCGAATGACGTCCTCCGGTGCAACGCCCGTACCCTGCAGATACGATGCACAGCTTTCATAAAATCCGTTCTTTTGCAGTTCGTCCAGGTTTTCGCCCAGTGTTCTGCCCGTGACCGTCAATACATCCAGATGCAGCAGATCGCGCAGGCGCTCCATAACGCGCGGTACGCCGCCTGCATACCACACGTAGGCGGCGGGCCACCTGCCCGCCGGGCGAACGTCCAGCAGCCACCGCGCCCCACGGTGCATGCGGTCAAACACATCGCCGTCCAGCTCGATGCCGTACTCGTGTGCGATGGCCGGCAGGTGCAGCATCGCATTGGTGGAGCCGGAAATGGCGGCATGGATGAGGACGGCGTTTTCAAATGCCTCTTTTGTCACGATATCTCCCGTGCGGATGCCCGCGCGCGCCAGCGCTACCGCTTGTTCGCCCGCGCGCCGCGCATAGTCTGCCAGCAGCGGGCTTGCGGCCGGAACAAGCGCGCTGCCCGGAAGCGAAAGCCCCAAGGCCTCGGTCATCATCTGCATCGTGCACGCCGTGCCCATAAAGCTGCATGCTCCGCAGGACGGGCAGGCATGGGTCTTATAAAACCGGAACTGCTCCGCGGTGATCTCGCCGCGCTCATATTGGGCGCTGTATGTACCGATCTGCTCCAGCGTCAGCAGATCCGGCCCCGCATCCATCACACCGCCGGGCACAAATATGCCCGGCGTGTTCAGCCGGCCGGAGGCCATCAGATTCGCGGGCAGGCCCTTATCACAGCTTGCAATGTATACCGTTGCGTCAAAAGGCGTGGCCATACCGTGGATCTCGATGGCATCCGCAATGATCTCCCTCGAAGCGAGCGAGTAATTGATGCCGTCGTGTCCCTGCGCCATGCCGTCGCATATATCTGTAGCAAAGTAGCGCGCAGGGTTCCCGCCCGCGCTGCGCACTCCCGCAGCGGCCGCTTCCACCAAACACAGCAGGTGCGCGCTGCCGGGATGGCTGTCGCCAAATGTGCTCTCCACCATTACCTGCGGTTTTTCCAGGTCGGCCTCCGTCTGCCCCATACCCATGCGCAGCGGGTCGATCTCCGGCGAAAGCGTCCGCACCTTCTGGCTGATCATTTCCTGCATTCTCTACACTCCTTTTGATGATTGCGGCGGCTCGCCGTTTTTTCATACAGTCTAAACTTTCCCCTGAGAATTCTTATAAGTTTTCTCCATTTTCTTTGATAGTACGAGCATACCAAGCAAAAGAATCCTTTGGAATACGCTGCTGAGTGACAAAATCCACATAGACAAGCCCAAACCTATCGTTGTAGCCACGTTTCCACTCAAAATTATCCAAAAGAGACCATTCAAAATATCCCCGAACATCTATACCATCTTCACATGCCCGACGCAGATGCGCAAGATGGCGGCACAGATAATCAATTCGCTGCGGATCATGCACCTTCCCTTCCCTATCTGGCCAGTCGTGAGCAGACATGCCGTTTTCTGTAATGTAAATTGGTGTTTTATAGCGCTCATACAAAAATTTTGTACCCCAATACAGGCAGTCGAAATTCACATGCCATCCAATTGCCGTTCGCGGCCCCCCTTGAGGATAAGCAACTTTTTCCGGCTGACCGCCTGTGCCCATTCGCGTGGGAATCCCCCGATAAATATTTTGTCCGTAAAAGTCTAGCGGCTGGCATATGGTTTTCATATCCGCCGTTCCTATTTGGGGCAGATCCCGCTCCAGCTCATGCAGCCCATCCTCTGGGTAATGACCTAGCATTACCGGATCGCTCCACCACGTCACACTCCAGGCCCAATCATCTCCTGGAACAGATAAGTATGCCCGTCGCGCAGCCTCCACATCTGCAATATTATCTGTTACAGGCACACGTGCATTGGAGGTAGGTGCCCATCCAATTTGCGCCCCAGGCACCGTCGCACGTAACGCCTGCACCGCCTTACCGTGGGCCAGTAGTACATGGTGAGCCATTTGAAGGGCCTGTGCACGTGATGTACGCCAACCCGGTGCATGCATGCCTTGGCAAAATGCATTACCGATGAACACCTGCGGTTCGTTAAATGTCATATAATGCTTTACACGCCCGCCCAGCCGCTTTCCGATAATCGCGGCATATTCCGCAAACCACTCTGACGCTTCTGGTGAAAGCCAACCACCGCGCTCCTGTAGTGCCTGCGGCAAATCCCAATGGTACAGCGTCAGATAAGGCGTGATGCCTTGTTCCAATAGGCCGTCCACCATTTCCTCATAAAATTGCAGCCCTGATTCGTTCAGCTGCCCAATACCATTTGGTAGCACCCGTGGCCAAGAAACTGAAAACCGGTATGCCTTTATCCCCAATTTCGCCATTAGGGCCACATCAACAGGCCAGAGATGATAATGGTCACATGCCACATCTCCCGTATGGCCCTCGAATATCTGCCCTGGTTCTTTTGTATAGACATCCCAAATCGACGGGCCGCGGCCGTCCTGTCCTGAGGCCCCCTCAATCTGGTATGCACTGGTCGCTACCCCCCACACAAAATCTTTCGGAAAACTCATAGCATTCTCCTTCAGCTGCTTCAAGGTCAGCCGTTGAAATTCTTTCAATGCAATGCCGCGGCCGTTGTCACAACAAAACTGTTTTCGGCCGCGGCAAATATTTTTTACTAGTGTTTCAGTATGTGTCCGCCACGCTACGTACAAACAAACTTTTCTGTAGCTGCTCTGCCGTCACCTCCGGTGCGACACCATTCTTCGCCAATGTGACACATACCCCCTGCGGCGTGCATAAGGGGAAATCATTGTCGGAAAACGGGCTGTCTGTCAGCTCTGTCTCCAGTTCTACCTGATGGGCATAGCAATCGCTTTTCACATAGATAGCAAAATTTTCGTCTTCTTCCTCCACACGCACCGTATAAAAGGGTTGCGGCAGTCTCATCTGCTTCGGCCTACAGAATAGTACACTGGCATACGCGCTGTCAGCGCCCTCCACACATAGACGATACGCCGCAAATATGGTGTCCTGTGCATGTTCCTGCATCTCTCCTGCAAAATCTATCACGTCCAGCTGCTGTACACTAAGTGGCTGTATCTGAACCGATACCATAGTATGAGCCAAAAGCGTATAAGCGGTATCGCGCAGTTCTACTTCAACTAGTCCCTTCAATACTGCACGGCTGTCGTTATGAACCCACAAACGCAGTTCAGTCCCCTCCGCCTTGGCTGTTACCATACGCGGGGCAAAGAAGCGCCGTGCATAATAATGCAGCGCTTTCCAGCGGCCAAAATAGTCGATGCTCGCCCACGATGCTACAGGCCAACAGTCGTTAAGTTGCCAGTAAATAGCGCCCATGCAACGGCCTCTGTTGCGCCGCCAGTGCTCCACACCGTGCCTAATCGCTTCCGCCTGCAGAAGCTGTGAAATATAAAGCAGGTTTTCAAAATCTTTGGGATATCGGTAGTAGCTGGAAATATAGTACATGATCAAGCCGTTAGCCGCACCATTTTTTTGATGACTTTCCATCACAGGTGAAAAAATATTGTGGTCGTCGAATTCCGTAAATGTCTCCACCGTTCTTCGTCCGGGGAACGATTCAAAGCCAAACTCGGAACAAAAGCGGAAATAGAATTTTTCGTAATCTGTGAACGGCTTCATACCATGCCATACATCCCAGTAATGTACATCCCCCCGATTCTCTGCATTAGGTTCGTCGAAAGAACCACCAGAAGAAGGCGAAGATGGCCAGTAAAACACCCCCGGTGCATTCTGTTCCATCTCCTGCGGAATCACATACTCAAACTGCTTGATATAATCTGCTTTCAGCGCGGGGTGATGTGTCACCACATCAGGCCACTCCACCCAGCCGAGCTCCATCTCATTATTGCCGCAGACAAGGCCCAGACAAGCGTGATGCCGGATACGCACCAAATTGTCCCGCAGTTCCGCGCGGATATTTTCTTCAAATGCTGCATCCATTCGGTATACATTGCAGGCAAACATGGCATCCTGCCATACAATCAAACCTAAGCGGTCACAAGCATCATAAAACCAATCATCTGGATAATAGCCGCCTCCCCATACGCGAATGGAGTTAAAATTAGCTATGGCACAGTCCTTCAGAAGGCGTTGTGTCCGCTCCGGCGTTACCCGTGTGATTACATTATCTTCTGGCACATAGTCTGCTCCCATGGCGAATATCTTGACGCCATTTACCTGGAAACAGAACTCCTCGCCCCATTCGTCTTTTTCGCGGCTCACTGTCAATTCCCGCAGGCCAATCTGTTTTTGCCATACGTCCTGTACTTGACCGTTTTCGCCCCATAACTCTACCCGCAGGGTATATAACGGCTGCTCACCATAGGTGTTGGGCCACCAGAGCTGTGGAGCTGCCACTGTAAAGGATACGGATGTTTTCCCGGTATTCGGCTCTTCCTGTGCTTGCATCGTGTCGCCAGACGGTGACGTAAGCACACAGCAAACGGTATTTTTGTTCGAGCCGGGAAGTTCATCCAGCTGTATGTCAACCTGCAGTGAAACCGTCCCCTTGTTGTGCCTCTGTTCCACATGCACGTCGGCCAGGCGTGCGCCTGAAAAAGCGTTCAACTCCACCGGACGCCAGATACCAGTATCAGGCAACTGGGGTCCCCAGTCCCAGCCAAACATACAATGCGCCTTGCGCAAAAAGTTATTTCCTCGGATACAGCCTTTTGCTACATAGTGTACTATTGCATCCTGTCCTTTCTCACGAATATACCGTAAGGAAGAGTGAAATACAATTTCCAGACAATTCTCGCCCGCTTTCAGCCTACCACTGACAGGGAAGTGCCAGGTACGATGCATATTATCCACCATTCCCAGAAATTCTCCATTCAGCCGTATATCAGCCAACGTGTCCAGTCCGTAAAATACTAACTCCGCATATTGCTGTGCCAGCACTTCCTTTTGAGGAGTAAAGTACAACGTATAGCAAAAATCCTGATCCAGCAATTCACGAACTTCATACTCATTTTTGCGGTAAAAGGGGTCGGGCGCCAGTTTCGCGTCCAGCATTGCATGCAGTACACTGCAGGGAATATCCGTCTTTACTTTCCAACTCTCGCCCATGCAGGGCTGAATATACCAACCTCGGTTCAGTTCCTGTGTTATCATGAAACTCCTCCGTTTTTTTGAATGAATCTGTTTTGATGTCCTTAATCCCGTGGGCCGAAGCACTGTAGCACCCGAAGCTGCCCGGCTGGGGCTGCACGCAAAACAAAGTCACTTGTGCCTGCCGGTACAAAGTACTGACCTGGTGCGTTCAACTGCAGAATCCCCCCCTTACATTCCAGCGTGCCTGCGCCCTCCAGAACGTAAAGCCCGCTGAATCTTTCGTTCTTTACTTTTAACTCGCCATCTGTACGCAACTCACGCATGGCAAAAAATGGAGTGTCCTCATAACCCACGAGTTGTGCAGAGTCCCCTGTCTGTTCCCCGGGGAACGGACGACGCGGCAGGAACCATTTTTTTCGCGCCGCATCACGGCTGAACCCTTGATAATGAAAACATTCAAACATTTGATTGAAACCAAGTCCCTGGTGGCACATCTCATCTGCCACAGCGAAACCACTTGGGGTAGTGCGCTCCACGCGGATCGTATAATCTGTCGGTTCCTGAATCTCTGCCAGAAAGCAGCCCGCACCAATAGCGTGCGGCACGCCTCCTTCAATGAGAATTGTCTCACCGGGGTGCACCTCATAACGGTGCAGACAATCCAGCATTCCCGGAATCTCCTGCTTTTTAAACAGCTCCTGCCAGTATTCCCGTGTCACACCTTCACGAAAGCCTAGATATACGCAAGGAGCTTCTCCCTCTACCATGCGACCGTCCAAAATATGCCAACATTCTGTCTTTCCGAAAGAAGACCCCAAAAGTCTCTGCGCAGTCTCTCTGTCAGGGTGAACCTGAATCGTTAATCTCTCTGACGAGTCAATAAGCTTCACCAGAACGCCCGGATGCGCACCGTGTGCCGCCGCATGAGTACTGCCCAGATAAGCAGCTGGATCTGATTCCAAAACCGACTTCAATGTAATCCTCGGAGTCTGCGCCAGATGAGAAAGCCCTTCTTCTGGAAAATCCTCCCTCCCGGAGTTTCGCGCTGCTACCACAGACATGATCCATTCCTCTGGGAAGTGTCCGTCTCTGCCCATGCCGCGCTGTACACCGTGCAGTTCATCCAGTCGTGCTCCCCCTAAATAAGTCCTCCAAGCACGGGGATAATCCAATTGAAACGGAAGATCAGTTCGCATCATATATCCCCTCACTTTTCATAAACATACACGGCATGGCTACACGCAGGCAATGTAAATACGGCCTGATTATCCGCCTGTACCGTATTTCCAGTAAACAACTCCGTCAACACGACTCCTGCTGGAAGCCCTGTCAGCGACACATTCTCGGCCTTATCGGAGAAATTCACAGCCAGTACCGCCTTTTGTGTTTCCGATTCGATATATGAGAGATGGACATGCTCGTCCTTCTGCGCACGTATGCAGGATACCTCCGCTGTTACCTGAGAAATTATTTCCTTCAACTCCGGCCACAGCTTTTCCAGCAGAACCAACCCTTCAAAATTGTTGAAATAAAGCGTCTTGCCCTTGCCATATTCGTGCAGCACCACAGCCGGCGTACCATCTTCCATTACAGCCAGCACACGGGCAGACGGATCTGTCAGCTTCAGCTTCTGACTTTGGTAGCCTGTATGCAGTGTCCCCTCTTTGGTTTTCATTCCTTTACCGCTATCAACATCAATTTCTACCACGCCGAACAGCTTTGACAATGTTTTACCTGGGATTCCTTCTGGCGGTACACAGCCACGGTCATCCAGCGCCCCCATACGGCCGTCCGCAATGAGGACACCGCCGTTTTCCACATAGCGGCACAAGCTTTGCGCTTCTTCCTCACTTATGCGAATAGCGCCTGGCAGAACCATTACAGGCACCTGCCGCTCCCCCACGCCAAGGCGCGAGAGGTCTGTAAATTCAACCGACATTCCCCAGTTCCAAAACAGCTTGTACCAGCCCTCCATATTTTGTGCCCAAAAGCTTTTGCCCGCTTCGCCAAATTTCAGTAGGCTGTCAAAGTACAGACGCACGTCGTAATTGTAAGCGATTTGCACTGAGGGACTCGAAATGCAGAAATTATCGAATAATTCACTATTGGAACGGATGACTCTCATCAAAGAACTCATCGCCTCAGCGCGCTCATTCGGGGTACCATCCATCAGTGTAAGACCTCGGCCAGTAGCTTGATACCCGTGCAGGAACGGGCGCCAGCGCCACAACTGCATACCTGAAAGCCCAGTGAATATACACATAAGTGTCCAGCTTACCAATTCCTCGCAGTTTACTTCGCTGCCTGGCGTCAGCACAGACTGAGTGTGCGTCTGCAGCTCGTTGACGAAATAGGGCTTGTGCGCCTTGCGCGCTGCGCCCGCTGGAATGGAAAAGTACATCGACAACGTCCAGGGTGTGTCTTTGTAATTGCGCCCCCAGCTCTTAGGATAAAACGTAGCCCCATAAATATCGGGCACATAAGCTGTTTCAAACTCATCATTGTTGCGCATAGTGACATCTTGTGCAACAACCGCAGATGATGTGCCGTCCACAATAATTGGATGCGCATCATCATACTTCCTTGCCGTATCATACAAAAAACGACAAATTTCTGTGACATTAACACTACGGAACTTTTCATACTCCACCGCAGGCAGCAGGCTGGACCAAATACTATATGGAGCGCGGCGCATCTCCGAGCGTACCTGCTCAAAGCTCTCATAGCGGCGATACCATTCCTTGTTCAGCTTCTCAATGGTGCCGTATTTTTCACGCAACCATTCCTGGTATTTGCGTGTTGTCCATTCGTCATCAGAGCGAAAATGTGCTTCGTTGAATACATCCCAGCCATAAACAGCGGGGTGATCCTTCAAGGCCGTAATCGCTTCGCGGAAATATGTATCGAAATAGTCTCGCACCACAGGATGGTTCAGATTCG
>ERZ857984.2675-NODE-2675-length-10238-cov-17.536188_pt1 | contig 10238 bp, 9 predicted proteins | sample MGYA00519914_ERZ857984 | MGnify/ENA primary metagenome ERZ857984 (study PRJEB31778, sample SAMEA3449417) | human gut metagenome | biome: human gut; feature: human-associated habitat; material: faeces | place: United Kingdom | collected 2010/2012 ... | reverse complement strand
TATATCCGGCTTTTTCGAGTTCCTTTACCGCTTCGCGGATTGCGTCGATCTTCTCGCGGTTGATGTGAGATAAGCCCGCAAGGGTATAATCCCAATCTTCGGGCAAAGACAGCATTTGCGAAAGCAAGCCTTTTGCCTTTAAGGTGAGTTCCTTATTGCGCAAGTGGTGGTTGCTCATAACGGTATATCCCGTATTGCGTTCCACTCTGAAAACTGCCATGTTTCATCACTTCCTCTCTTGGTCTGCGTGGAATATTAGAAAGCCGTTTTCGGCGGTTTTGGTATTGCAGTATGCCTTTGCCGTTTTTGTGTCTGAAAAGCCTTGTATTGCAAGGGCTTTTTCGCGCCTAACGTTCCACGTTACCGCCTGTTTTCGGGCATAAAAAAACCGCAACTCTTTTCAAGCTGCGGCGACATATCCTACTCACTTAAAAACGCCATATCAAGGCTTGTCCAACCTTGCTACGGCGTTTTAGGTGTAATTATAGGGGTTGTTTAATTGTCTTTAATGTGCTGAAAGCCGCATGGTTACGGCATTTTCCTTGTTGTGCATATATTGACGGGGCAGTTGATGAGGTCGTGGAAATCGAGCTTGTCAACTACTTCATTAAGGGCAATATCGAATTGACTAAGGTCGATAAGGACTACCCCGACAACAAGCTCATAGGGGCAGAATTTGAGGTCTATGCCGATACCAACGGTGACGGCAAGCTGGATAACGGCGATAAACTGCTTGGAACAATGACCGAGCTTGACGGCGGCGTTTATCAGATGAAGGAGCTTCGCTACGGAAAGTACCTTGTCCGTGAGAAAACTGCGCCGACAGGCTTTGTGCTTGACGAGAATGTATATTCCGTGTCCATCGAGGAAAACGGCAAGACCTATATCGTTGAAAACGAGGCAGGCGTGGGCTTTGTCAATGCGGCGCAGAAAGGCTCTCTTAAAATCGTAAAGACTTCTTCTGACGGTAAGATTGAGGGCTTCTCATTCCGTGTGACGGGTGCTGACGGCTATGACCAGACCTTTAAGACCGACAAAAACGGCGAGATTTTTATTGAGGGTCTGCGAATTGGCGAATACACCGTATCCGAGGTAAACGACAGCGTTTCCGCAGGATATATCCTGCCTGCCGACAAGCAGGCTACGGTCAAGGTCGGTGCTACCACCATCGTTGAGATGCACAACGAGCTTCGTGATACCCCGAAAACGGGCGATGACTTTAATCTTGCTTTGTGGGTAAGCCTTGCGGCTGCTTCCGTTATGGGCGCAGGCGTTCTTGGCTTTGTAGGCTTTAAGAAAAAGAAAAAGGAGGACTGATTTATGGAAGCAAAGACCATTATTGCAATCGTGCTTGTGGTGTTTATCGTAGGCGCTGCGGTATGGCTGAATATCCGTAACAGAAAGAAGTAACAAGCGTCGGGGCGGCTGAAAAAGCCGCCCCTTTGCTGTTTATGGAGGTAAATCTATGAGAAATCTCAAAACCATTGAGGGCAAGGTCAGAGCCGTTCTGCAAAAGGACGAGGAAGCCCGAAACGATGATATGCTGCTGTATTTGAAGGTCTGCAACGGCTGTCTGAAAGATACAGGGGCAATGCCCTTTGCCGAGGTAATAGCTCAGTATAAATATCTGGGACTGCCGAGCTTTGAGAGCGTCGGCAGGACACGCCGTAAATTACAGGCGCAATATCCAGAGCTTATGGGAAACGCCCGTGTAAGGCGGCTTCGTGCCGCAGGCGAAAAGGCGTACCGCAAATACGCAAAGGAATGAGGTGCAAGATGGAGGAAAAACGGATAAACAGCGGTTATGAAATTATAGAGAGCCATACTATCGGGAGTAATGAGCTTGTTATCGGTCATAACGACAAAGCACCCAACCCCTATGTGTGTTGGTACTGCAAAAACGGCTCGGATTATTTCTGGGGATATTACTGCAATCAGTTGTCCGAAGCAAGGAAAAAGCTGAATGAACGCTATCGGCGGGAGTGCCGTATGCCCTACAATCAGCCCGATAAAAGCCAGAAAAGCCGTGATGACCGTGAGCGATAAAAAGGTATATGACTGTAAGACCTGTCCTTACCCCCGATATAAGGACGGGTCTGTTATTTTCTGCGATGTCTGTATCCGAAAGATTTTAGATGAGCAGAAAGAGAAAAAAGAACGAAAGGAGCAGCCGAATGAGTGAGGAAAAGAGAAAACTCGGTGATTACGAGATTATCCAGAGCATCTATATCGGAGATAAAGAGGTCGTGTTCGGCGTAGACAAAAAAGACCCGTATCCCTTTATGGTGTGCTGCTGCGATTACCACAACCCTCTGTCAGCGGCGTGGCCGACAGAGGGTATCGCTTCGGACGATTATCTGGAAGCAATGCAGATTTTTGTTGACCGAGTACAGTCGCAGATTGACCGCACCAAAGCGGAGCTTGCCAAATTTCCCTTTGACAAGACCGTGTTTACAAACGAGCATTGTATCCCCGATGACGGTATGCGCAACATTGTGGGCAAGGTTGTCGTTATCAATTCCGAGCCGAAACGCTATGAATATCAGCATCCTGCCTATCAGCTTGTGTTGGCTGACGGAGGAAACGGAGCTATCGGCGGCAGAGGTCGGGCGGTGTTCGGCACTTGCCTTGCCACAGGCGAACAAGCCAGATGGGAAAGGTACGATGTGCTTGGAGAAATCAAGCCCGAATGTATGCCCGATTGGGCGAAAGAAGCACTTGCTAAAATCAAGGCGCAGGAAAAAGAGAAAAAGCAGAAAAGTCGGGAGGAACGCTGATATGGAGATACGAGCCTTAACCTCTGCCGAACAGAAATACACCTATGCTCAGAGTATGCAGCTTGAGGGACAGACCGCAAATATCGGTCATCTGCGTGGAGATTTTGACAGCTCTGGATACGGCTTTTATACCACTTGGACGGACACCCGAACACAATGGAAAACGGACGAGTTCAAGGCGGAGTTTGACGAGGTTATCAATGCTCTGCGCTCCGATAAATACGGACTGCTGAAAAGCCGTTCCGATATGAGTGCGTATGCAAGGCAGTATGCGGATAGCACCTTTAAGGGCAGCTATTGCACGGAGTACGGTTTCCGAGTGGATACGGAGAAACACGCCTATCTGCTGCGCTGCAACCCCACAAGGGGCGACTACAATTTTTACTGCTACTGCTTTGTAAAGGAATGGCTTGATAAGCACATTCAGAAAGCCGAGCAAGGTATCCGATTTATTGACCCGAACTATAAGGAGCTGTTCCGTATCTCCGACGGCGGCAGGATAATCGTAACGAACTCTTGGGGGAGAAAAGCGAGAATATTCCTGCCGCTTCATAGATGAATGTCATACCGAGGTCGGCAACAACATTTTTCATATCTGCGAGTTTGCCGAGCGTATGCAGCAGAATGGGGCGACCTACGAGCCGAAGCAGGCGGAGCAGCCACCCCAGAAAGCGCCGAGGAAAAACGACTATGAACGATAAAGGAGGATTGCGATATGGCTGTTAATCAGAAAGCCGTCAAGGTCTTGAACAAGGTTTTGGAAGCAGGCTTTACCGATGAAAAAGCAATTTCCGCTATGACTATGGACGATATTCTCTCTATGCAGAGTATCACGGTTGCGGACATTGCCCTTATCAACGACCTGCAAAAGAGCATTAAAGCGAACAAGGTCATTTCCTTTCTCGGCGGTGCTGCCGATGAGTAAGAACGACCGAATAACGAAAACGGAATAAGGAGGTGCAAATTCAATGGCTGCGAAGTATCAGCTAATGACGGAGCTGTATCGGCGCACAGGTATTGCGGTTGCAAAAAATCCGCAGGCGTGGCAGAGCTTTTTAGCTGCTGCTTGCCGCAACTATAAATGCCGCTTTGACGAACAGCTTTTAATTTATGCACAACGCCCCGACGCTATCGCCGTTGCAGAGCTTGACATTTGGAACAAGCGATTTAAGCGTTGGGTAAACAAAGACAGTAAGGGTATTGCCGTTTTCGACCCGAAGGGTCGTAGGAATACCCTTAAATACTATTTTGATGTTTCGGACACGCACGAAGGATATTACGGCAGCCGCCCCGTTCCAATATGGCAGATGAACGGACGATACGAGCAGGCTGTTGTCGAAAGGCTCTCCGACAGGTTTGGTAATACGGAAAGCACCGACCTTGCTTCTGCCCTAATGGAAACAGCAAAGAACGCCGTTGAGGATAATCTGCAAGACTATTTCTCTCAGCTCAAAGGCTTCACAAGGGATAGCTTCTTGGAGGAATTGGACGACCTTAATGTAGAGGTCTGTTACAGGCGTTTGGTAACAAACAGCGTTGCATTTATGCTGATGAGCCGCTGCGGTCTGGATACAAGCGAGCATTTTGACCGAGAGGATTTTGAGGGCATTATCAATTTCAATACACCTGCGACCATCAACGCCCTCGGCATTGCCACAAGCGATATTTCCGAAATGGCTCTCAAGGAAATTTCTCTTGCGATACAAAATCTGCAAATTGCGGAGAAAGGCACAAATCGCACCTTTGTACCAGAAAGCAAAAGCCAATATAATAAAGGCAGAATACAACCCGAAAGGAGCGAAAATAATGAACGCAATCACTTACAGCAGACAGGGCGATTATCTTATTCCCGACCTGACATTACCGACCGAGCAAGAAATTCCGCTTGGCAGATACGCACAGATGCACAGGAGCTATCTGGAACAGCACAAGCGAGTGACCTATCTCAATCTGCTGACATCGGGCAAACTGAACGAGCATCTGTATCAGACAGAGCAGACGGCTCTCCAGAGGTTGGAGCTTCTGACGAAGCAGCTTTCAGCCGAACAGGGCGTGACGGAGGAGCTGAAAGAGAAAGCCCCGATGCAGTGGGTACAGAGAATGAACAACATCCGCAGCCAAGCGGAGGAAGTGATTATGACCGAGCTGATTTATAAGTAAGCGTTGCCAATGCCGATGAGGTCAAGGTCAATCTTCCTACCGTAGAGGAACAAATCGAAATGATAGCTGAAGCAGAGGACGAAAAATCCTCTGCTTTTGCTGTTTCACAGGAAGATATAGACTCTGTTCTGACAAGAGGAAGCGGCTTTCAAGACGGAAAATACCGTATCTACCGTCAGTTTCAGAAATATGAGGACAGCAAAAGTAATATTGCTTTTCTCAAAAAGGAATACGGCATAGGCGGCGGAACGCACCTTTACCCCGACGGAACAAACGGCGGCGAATGGCACGACGGCAAAGGTATCGGCATTGAAAAGCACGGGTCATATACAAATCCAGACCTGCGGCTCAGTTGGTCTAAGGTTGAAAAGCGCTTGCGTGAGCTGATAAAGGCAAACCGCTATCTCAATCCGAAAGAAAAAGACCATTATGCCGATTATCTGGAGAGCGTGTCAGCTCCCCAATATGAGGTTGACGCCCAAAGGAAAATGGCAAGGCAGCGTTTTATCGACGCTCATCGTGACCTGCCGCCTGCCGACAAACGGGATACCCTTGCCCTGCGACTGTCGGACTTTATCCGTGACTTGGACGGGTACGAAAAAGACCTGTTATCCAATGTGGAGCGTTCTGACCTTGCCGATGTTACGGCTGAGCAGATGGAACAGCACTTGTCCGACCCCGCTACCGTTCAACAGCTCCTTGATTTTCTGACCCAGATACAATGGAAAACAACATCGGTTTTCAGCCGCAGCAATGCGTGGAAATTTTCCGAAGAATTGCGGGAGCTGTATCCGCTTCGCTATCTCTACAACGAGGGCGATGTGGTGTATATCGGTGCAGATAAGTACGAAATCACAGATTTTGACGAAAACGCCGTGTCGCTCCGAAATGCAGAGTTTCCGTTGTTCGGCAAGGAATACAGCCGAGAGAATTTTGAGGAAAAGCTCAAGGAAAATCCCGCAAACGACCATCTGAAAGTTGTCGTGACCGAGAAGCAGCGGACAGAAGCGCCGTCCGAGAAAAAGCCAGACGGAATACAGTTTTCTATCGGCTTTTCCGAACACCCTGCTTTTTACGACAGGCAGCTTAATGACCGTTATACGGATTTGAGCTTTGCCCTTGGAAACAAGCTGCTTGGTGTTCTGGACGAAAAGCAGCACCGAGAGCGTGAAAGCAAGGAAATCGGTTGGTATCACAAGACGGATTTTGAGATTACCGCCACCGTCGGCGGCGAGGACTTTCACTATGAGGGGCGCTTTGATATTGGCGACGGCGAGGGCGACCTTATCGCCCATATCAAGAATTATTATGATTACTGCCTGTCGCCGCAATGCCCGTTTATCCCCGAATGGAAGCGACAGGGCGAGGATTATTACCGAGAACGGATGGAAAGTCTGCGCTTGGGGCGTGATGTATTTATCCCATTCTTGGAGCAGAATACCGAGCTGACGCCAAAGGACGAAAAGCTCCTTGCCGAGATTATGGCTACCGAAAGCGACTGGTACAGAAAAGCCGAAGAAGCAGAACGACCGTCTGCGGCAGATGAGATGATTGCCTATGCGGAAAAGGTTGCTTCGGAATATGAATCCGAGCCGCAAGAGGAACGCTTTGAGATTTTGATGACCTCAGATGCGTTTCCCGACCCCGAAGATGTTTATGCCATCTGGGATAATATCCGAGAGGAATATTACGCCGATGATTACGGTAAAATTCTGACCTATCCCACAGAGGAAGCGGCAAATGAGGGCTTGGCGGCAGTCAAGAAAGCGGTTGCCGACAAAGAAGCCGAGGAATGGCTGTATGTGGAACGGGCTAAACAAGGTTTAGATCCCGTTCCCACACAGGACAACGCCGACCTTATCGGCAAAGAAATCACGATAGACAACCGCAAATATGTTGTGGAGAGCGTCGGTAGGATAAGCGGCGATGTGTCCCTGCGTGACATCACTTTTCAGAACAGTACAGGCTTTCCAATTAACCGAGTGGAGAAAATCGGCTATATCCGAAGCCTTTTAGAACAGGCAAAAGCCGAATTACCGCCCGAAGAAAAGACGGAAGCTCCAGCCGCTTTATCTGCTGACCGTCACAATTTCCGCATTACCGATGACACGCTCGGCGTAGGCGGCTCAAAAGAAAAGTTCCGCAACAATATGGCGGCTATCAATCTTCTGCACGAGCTTGAAATCGAAAACCGCCTTGCCACACCCGAAGAACAGGAAATCCTATCTCGGTATGTCGGTTGGGGCGGTTTGTCTATGGCGTTTGATGAACACAATGCGGCTTGGGCTGACGAGTTTAAGGAGCTGTATGCGAGCCTATCCCCAGAGGAATACAACGCCGCTATGGAGTCAACGCTGACCGCCTTTTATACGCCGCCCGTTGTTATCAAGGCAATGTACGAAACGCTCGACCGCTTGGGCTTCTCACAGGGTAATATCTTGGAGCCTTCCTGCGGCACGGGCAATTTCTTCGGCTTGCTGCCCGAAAGTATGGCAGGCTCAAAGCTCCACGGCGTAGAGTTAGACCCGCTGACAGGTAAAATCGCAAAGCAACTCTACCAGAAAGCCAATATTGCCATAGAGGGCTTTGAGCAAACAAAGCTCCCAGACGACCACTTTGATGTGGTTATCGGCAATGTGCCTTTCGGAGAAATCCGTGTGAACGACAGCAGATACAACGCCCAGAAGTTTCTCATACACGATTACTTTTTCGCAAAGGCGCTTGATAAAGTCCGTGCCGGCGGCGTTGTGATGTTCATTACCTCTAAGGGAACAATGGACAAAGCAAGCCCAGAGGTAAGAAAATATATTGCCCAGAGAGCCGAGTTGTTGGGCGCAATCCGTCTGCCAGATAACACATTCCGTGCCAACGCAGGCACAGAGGTCACAAGCGATATTCTCATTCTGCAAAAGCGTGACCGTATAATTGATGTCGAGCCAGATTGGGTGTATCTGGACACAGACGAGAACGGCGTTACAATGAACAGCTATTTTGTTCAGCATCCAGAAATGGTGCTTGGGCAAATGCGGCTTGAAAGTACACGCTTCGGAAAATCAGAGCCTGCCTGCAAAGCCTATGAAGATAAATCTCTGTCCGAGCTGCTTCACAACACCGTTCAAAGGATAAACGGCGAAATCACAGAGCTTGATAATGAGATAGACCAAATCTCCGACGAACAGGACACATCCATTCCTGCCGACCCGAATGTACGCAACTTCTCATTCGCTCTTGTAGACGGCAAGGTTTATTTCCGAGAGAATGACCGTATGACCCCTGCCACCGTATCAATGACGGCGGAAAACCGTATCAAGGGACTTATAGAAATACGGGACTGCGTGCGCAGGCTCATTGAGTATCAAACCGAGGATTATCCAGAGGAAATGATACGCACCGAGCAGGAAAACCTAAACCGCCTGTACGACAGCTATACCGAGAAATACGGTCTTATCAACAGCCGAGGGAATTATCTTGCCTTTGCGTCGGACGAGAGCTATTTTCTTTTGTGTTCTCTGGAAGTGCTTGATGATGAAGGCAATTTCAAGCGGAAAGCGGATATGTTTACAAAGCGGACTATCAAGCCGCATCGTGAAGTAACCTCGGTTGAAACATCAAGCGAAGCCCTCGCCCTATCCATCGGAGAGAAAGCCTGTGTTGATTTGCCCTATATGGAACAGCTTACGGGCAAAACGCAGGATGAGCTTGTCAAGGATTTGCACGGCGTTATCTTCAAAGTGCCGAACTCCGAGCCTGTTTCCTATGCAGCCGCAGACGAGTATCTGTCGGGTAATGTCCGCACAAAGCTCATTATTGCACAGGCGGCGGCAAAGGACGACCCAGAGCTTGCGGTCAATGTGGAAGCCTTAAAACAGGTCATTCCGAAAGACCTGTCCGCTGCCGAAATCTCCGTCCGTCTGGGAACGACTTGGATACCGCAGGAGGATATTCAGCAGTTTGTTATGGAACTGCTTACCCCGTCGCAATATGCCAGAGGAAAAATCAAGGTGCGCTACACCGAGTTTAACGGCGATTGGTTTATTGAGAACAAAAGCTCCGACTTCGATAATGTCAAGGCAAACAGCACCTACGGTACAAAGAGGGCTTCCGCCTACCGCATTATTGAGGATACTCTGAACCTGCGTGATGTCCGTATCTTTGACTATGTGTATGATGAACACGGCAACAAGAAAGCGGTGTTCAACGCAAAGGAAACAACGGCGGCACAGGCAAAGCAGGAAGCTATCAAGCAGGCGTTTGCGGATTGGATATGGAAAGACCCAGAACGGCGAAACCGCCTTGTTCGTTATTACAATGACACTTTTAACTGTATCCGTCCCCGTGAGTACGACGGCAGCCATATCACTTTCGGAGGTATCAGCCCAGAAATCACATTAAGACCGCACCAAGTAAACGCTATTGCTCATATCCTTTACGGCGGCAATACGCTCCTTGCCCACAAGGTAGGCGCAGGCAAGACCTTTGAAATGGTAGCGGCTGCACAGGAAAGCAAACGGCTCGGACTATGCCAGAAATCAATGTTTGTCGTTCCCAATCACCTTGTCGGTCAGTGGGCTTCCGAATATCTGCGGCTCTATCCGAGCGCCAATATCCTTGTTACGACCAAGCAGGATTTTGAAACGGGCAACCGCAAGAAATTCTGCGGGCGCATTGCTACGGGCGACTACGATGCGGTCATTATCGGGCACAGTCAGTTTGAAAAAATCCCGATGAGCGTGGAACGACAGAAAATGCAGTTGGAAAAGCAGCTCTTTGATATAGAACGTGGTATCGAAGATGTGCAGGCTTCCAAAGGCGAACAATTCACGGTCAAGCAGCTTATGAAAACCCGCAAGAGTATCAAGGCAAAGCTCGACAAACTCAATGATACCAAGCGCAAGGATACGGTAATCGACTTTGAACAGCTCGGCGTTGACCGCCTGTTCATTGACGAGAGCCATTTTTACAAGAATTTATACCTCTACACCAAGATGCGCAGAGTGGGCGGCATTGCCCAGACCGAAGCCCAGAAGTCAAGCGACCTCTTTATGAAGTGCCGCTATCTGGACGAAATCACGGGCAACCGAGGAACGATTTTCGCAACAGGTACACCCGTCAGCAATTCTATGGTAGAGTTATACTCGGTGCAGAGATATTTGCAGTACGACACTCTGGTACGGAATGGCTTGCAGCATTTTGACAGTTGGGCTTCTACTTTCGGAGAAACCATAACGGCGTTGGAGCTTGCCCCAGAGGGCTATACTTTAATAGGACGATAAAATTAACTGTCCTAAATTGAAAATACAT
>ERZ857984.2669-NODE-2669-length-10271-cov-2.243637_pt1 | contig 10271 bp, 6 predicted proteins | sample MGYA00519914_ERZ857984 | MGnify/ENA primary metagenome ERZ857984 (study PRJEB31778, sample SAMEA3449417) | human gut metagenome | biome: human gut; feature: human-associated habitat; material: faeces | place: United Kingdom | collected 2010/2012 ... | reverse complement strand
CATTGCCGGCGGTGACTTCAATAAGGACCTGCTCGGCAATTCTGCCGAGATCTTCGGCGTCGCGGGCGGCGAGATAGCCCCCTGCAAGGAGACCGGCGAGGAGAAAGTCATCGTGTTCGGTCTCACCGGCACGGGGTATTTCGACTTGGCGGCTTACTCCGCTTTCCGCAACGGAACCATGGTCGACTACATCCCCACCGACGAGGACCTCGCGGTGGGCTTCGCCAACATCCCGCACCTGGAGGGTATCCAGTAAGATTGCAACCAAGGCGCGCGGCGGTCGACGGAACGTCAGGCGGGCGGGTCGGCCGTTCTGCCGGCCCGGCGGCAAGACGGCCGCTTGTCCGGCCTCCGCGCACAACGAGAGGAAAGAGACGCCATGCAGCTCACCGACGAACAGTTCTCCCTGCTGAAAGACCAGTTCCGCACGCTCAAGGACCGCTCCCCGTTCTACGCCAAGAAGTTCGAGGGCTCCGATCTGGCCGACGTGCAGACCCAGGCCGATTTCGAGAAGCTGCCCTTCTCGGAGAAGGCCGACCTGCGCGCCGCCTATCCGCTGGGGCTGCAGGCGGTCCCCGACGAGGAGGTCGTGCGCATCCACAGCTCCTCGGGCACCACGGGCACGCCGGTCATCATCCCCTACACCCAGCAGGACGTCACCGACTGGGCCATCCAGTTCGCGCGCTGCTACGAGACGGCGGGCATCACCAATACCGACCGCATCCAGATCACGCCGGGCTACGGCCTGTGGACGGCGGGCATCGGCTTCCAGCTGGGCGCCGAGCGCCTGGGCGCGATGGCCATCCCGATGGGTCCGGGCAATACCGAGAAGCAGCTGCAGATGATGCAGGACCTCAAGTCGACCGTGCTCGGCGCCACCAGCTCGTATGCACTGCTGCTCGCCGAGGAGATCAACGAGCGCGGCCTGCGCGACAAGATCCACCTGCGCAAGGGCGTCATCGGCTCGGAGCGCTGGGGCGAGAAGATGCGCCGCCGCATCGAGAACGAGCTGGGCGTGGAGATCTTCGACATCTACGGCCTCACCGAGGTCTACGGCCCCGGCATCGGCATCTCATGCCACGAGCACGCGGGCATGCACGTGTGGAGCGACTACGTCTACATCGAGATCGTCAACCCCGACACGGGCGAGGTGCTGCCCGACGGCGAGACGGGCGAGCTGGTGCTCACTACGCTGCGCAAGCAGGGCGCGCCGCTCATCCGCTACCGCACGCGCGACATCTCGCGCATCATCCCCGGCGAATGCCCATGCGGCTCGCCCTTCCCGCGCCTCGACCGCATCGTCGGCCGCAGCGACGACATGATCAAGGTCAAAGGGACGAACATCTATCCGGCGCAGGTGGAGGAGATACTGAAGCGGATCGACGGCTTCTCCAGCGAATACCGCATCGTCCTCGAAAACGAAGACCTGCGCGACCGCATGATCGTTCAGGCAGAGATGAAGGATGGCTGCAGTCCGGAGGCCCTCGCGGAGTCGCTCGTCCGCGAATGCAAATCCGGCATCGGCATCCGCGTAGTCCCGCAGGTGATGAAGCTCGGCGAACTGCCGCGAAGCGAAAAGAAAACGCAGCGCGTCATCGACAACAGGTATTAGCGGCGCGCTGCGAACACAAAAAAAGGCTAAAACAGAGAGGCGCTCCGCATAAATTTACCGCGGAGCGCCTCTTAAAAATTTAAAATATCTTGTGGCGCGCGCTAGTGTTTCCTGCGCCACAACGCCGGAATAAAGAGCGCTGGGAGCAGAAACAGGGCGAAGAAACCGTTGTTGCAGCCGGACGAGCCGCCGCCATCTCCCTTCAACCGAAAGGAGAAGATGTTGTCATAATCCTGAGCCGCCGCCACTTTCGCCGTCAGGCTGGAAAGATTGTAGACCACGGACCAACGGGTGTTGCTCGTCCCTGTCTCGCCCGGTTTTTGGCTCACATCCTTCAGCAGCGCCATCGCTTCATTCTCTGAAAGCACGTTGGAGGTAGCCTTCAGACGGGCTTCGATCTTGTTATATCTGTCGAGCCCGTGGTCGTGATGGGATGGGGTCGTGATCAGCGCCTGCACGTCCTCGTTTAGATAGAAATTCGTGACATAGTTGGCGTCAAAGACATGCAGCACGTTGTCATTGTCATATTCAAGAACCTTAGCGGCCCCAGTCTTATCGGCGACGAGAAAGTGGAAGCTCGCCCGGGGAAAGGCAGACCACATATTATAATCTCCCAGCAGCTTCACTGCCTCCTCCACCGTCGCGGCCCTGTCGAGCATCAGGCGCAACGCCACCGTAGTTGTGATGTCATATTTTCCGCTCTCATCCTGACTCGTCGGGAACTCGTCAAGCCACAGGACGCTGACTGCGAGCCCGGCCTCGTTCATCCCATCCATAATCAGAAAGGGAAACAGCGCCGTATTGGAGATATCCGTCTCTCCATCGCAAAGGCTGTCGGTGCCGAAACCGGCGAAGGCCCCCGGGACCATGCCGACGGAAGAATAGCCCTCTTTGGGCCTGACGCGCATGAGCACGGCAGCGTTTCCCTCCACCCCGGCGTCAAACTGGTTATAGTCAAAATTGCGTCCGAAAATCCTGTCGCCGCTCTTCGTTCTCACAGCAAAGGCGCTGCACCCGAACGAAGGCAGGGCCGCCTGAGAGTTCTCCACACCGAGAAGCTCGGCCAAGAGAAATTTCAGAAGATCATCTGAGGTCCTGGAGCCGGACTTTAGCACCTCGTCAAGCCGGTAGTCCGCGCTATATTCCATCTTATAAAGTCCCTTGTCGCCTAGCTTCTCGATTGAAGCAGCAGAGGCTTTCTGTTCCTCCGTCTTAAGGTAATGCGCAGGGTTGTCGCTAGCGTAACACAGGCTCGAGCAGATGGACAAAGCGGACAGCGCCACCGCGACAACGAACAGGCATCTATTCATCAAACAACCACCCCTCATAAAGTTTTTGCTGATTATAGCATAGCGCCGGCGGCGGCAAAATCGCTAAAACCGAAAAAACGGCGCAATTATAAACGCAGGTTGCGGGGTGATTTTTGATAAAAACCACACATTCAGGATGTATAACCCCGTCTTTGACACTTATTATCAGAATAGTTGATGTCGGTTGGGTGAAAAGTGTCAAAGCCCCTATTTTGTTTCTGCGCCTCTCTGCCGCGCGCGCTTGACTTAGAGTCCTCTCTAATCGTTATAGTTGTGGCCGCTGCCTCCGGAGATAATATTTTTACACGCGGAGACACAAAAACTCCACATTTGGGATGTATAATGTGATACCGTAGCAGTTATCTATTTATATTGACCGTTAAGGATGATACGACTTTATGAAAATCACCGAAATTTCCCTGCGCCGCCCGGTAACAGTCCTTATACTCACGATCGCCACGGTGATATTCGGCACCTATTCCTACCTTAACATGGGAGTGGAACGGATGCCGAACGTCGAATTCCCCATCGTCGTCGTGCGTACGACGATGGACGGCGCCAGCCCCGCGATCATCGACAACGACGTCACGGACGTGCTCGAAGCGCGCATCAACACTATCGAAGGCATCAAGAATATGAGCTCAAGCAGCTATGAGGGGCGTTCGGTGATCGTCGTCGAGTTTGAACTCGACCGCAACATCGACTTCGCGGCGGCCGACGTGCGCGGCAAGGTCAGCATGGCGACGGGACAGCTCCCCGACGACTGCGACGACCCACAGGTCGACAAGTACGACCCTTCGGACCGCCCGATAATGAACATCGCCGTCAAAAACGACGGACGCACCGACATGAAGACGCTCTCCCGCTATGTGGACAAGATAGTGACCGAGCGTCTTCAAACCGTAAAGGGGGTCGGCGGCATCCAGCTCGCGGGCTTCCGCGACAGGGAGATGCGCGTCTGGCTGCGTCCTGAGGCGCTTGAAAGCTACCGTCTAACGACGAAGGATATCAAAAACGCGATCTACAACAAGCACGTCGAGCTTCCCGCGGGGCGCGTCGAGACCGGCTCCAAAGAGTACGGCATCCGCATCGAGGGAGAATACACCTCCGCCGCCGAGCTTGAATATCTGCCGGTGGCGGTGAGAAACGGCGCCGTCATCCGTCTGCGCGACGTCGCGCGCGTCGAGGACGGTTTTGAAGACCAGCGCAGCAGCTCCCTCTACGAGGGCAAACCCACGATCATGGTGATGGTGCGCAAGCAGAAGGGAGCCAACGAGGTGCTCCTCTCACGCCTGGTCAAGACGCGCATCGAAGAGCTCAACAAGACGGCCCCCGCCGGTACCAGCCTCGTCGTCGTCTCCGACAACGCCAAGTTTATCCTCAGCTCGATGAACGGCGTCTTCTGGGACATCATCGCCTCTATCTGCCTCACCTCGATCATCATGTTCGTCTTCCTGCGGACGCTGCGCGCCACCTTCATCGCCGTCATTACGATACCGGTCTGCCTTCTCGGCAGCATGTCCGTCCTCTACTGGATGGGGATCACGATCAACAATATGTCGATGATGGGGCTTTCGCTCGCCGTCGGCATGGTCGTCGACGCGACGACCGTCGTTATGGAAAACATCACGCGCCACAAAGAATCGGGCAAAAGCGCCTTCCGCGCCGCCGAGGACGGAACCAACGAGGTCGCCTTCGCGGTGCTCGCGGGGGCGGCGACGACGCTCGCCGTATTCGTCCCCGTCGCCTTCATGGGCGGCATGATGGGACGTTTCTTCAACTCCTTCGGCGTCACGGTGGCGATGACGATCTCGATATCGCTCATCATCTCCATCACGCTGACGCCCTTTCTCTGCTCGCGCCTCATGGGGCGCAATCAGAAGATGACTCCCATGCAGCGCAAGATGGAGGCGCCATTCCTCTGGCTCGAGGATGAATACCGCGCCTCGCTCGCCTTCGCCGTCGGCCACCGCAAGGTGATATTGCTGTCGGCGCTCGTGCTCTTCGCGCTCGGCATCTTCTTCGCGGCCTCGCTCGGCACCGAGTTTTTCCCCAGCGAGGACCAGGGCCGCCTGCGCGTGCAGGTGGAGCTGCCCGCCGACACCGCGCTTGAGGTCACCGACAGCGTGACCAAGGCGATGGTCGACATGATCCAGCAGGACAAGGCCGTCGCCTATACCTACGGGGTAGTCGGCAGCGGCTCGGGGCAGGAGGTCTACAAATCTACGATCAACATCGAACTTATCGACAGGAAGCTCCGGCCCAAGGCGTCGGCGATAATGAGGCGTCTCCGCGAAAAGCTCGCCCGTTTCCGTGACGCGGACATAAAGATGGGCACCTGGGGCGGCTCGGACATCACCCTCGTCATTCAGGGACCGACCAGCGAATCGCTCGCCGACATCGGCGACCTGATCAAGAAGGATCTCGCGGAGCACGCGCGCGGCCTCGTCGACATCACGACTGACCTCCAGATGAACAAGCCGCGCATCAATCTCGCGCTGAACCGCGCGCTGGCCGACGACCTCAACGTCAGCATCCGCGACCTGTCGGACGAGATGCTCACCTGGTTCGCCGGAGACAAGGGCGGCTCGTTCAACGAGGGCGGCTACCGCTACGACATCACCATCAGGTCGGAGAGGGAGGGGCGCGACGATCCGGGGAAAGTCCTGAAGACGCTCATCACCACGAAAACCGGCGAGACGATCCCCGCCGAGGGACTGGTAAAAAGCTCGATCGGCATGGCGCCGAACGTCATCAAAAGATATAACCGCCAGCGCTCTCTGCAGATAGGCGCCAACGTCGAGGGCATCTCCCCCGGCGAGGGCATCCTCATAATGGAAGAGGTCTTCAGGAAATACGCGCCTCAGGACGGCACCTACAGCATGGTGCCGACCGGCGATTCCGAGAATATGAAGGAGAGCTTCGGCTACATGGCGGTGGCGCTCGTCTTCGCGATCATCCTCGTCTACATGGTGATGGCGATCCAGTTTGAATCGTTCATTCACCCCTTCACCGTCATGTTTTCGCTGCCGCTGATGACGGCGGGCTCCTTCGGCCTGCTGGCGCTGGCGGGGCTGCGCCTCTCCGTCATGAGCTTCATGGGAATAATCCTCTTGGTCGGCGTCGTCGTCAACAACGCGATACTGCTCGTCGACTTCATCAACCAGCTGCGCGCCGCCGGCGACGACAAGCTGACGGCTGTACTCAAAGCCGGACCGCTGCGGCTGCGCGCGATCCTGATGACGACCGTCTCCACGATGATCGGCTCGCTGCCGGTGGCGCTCGCCCTCTCCGAGGGCGGCGAAGTGCGCCAGCCGATGTCCGTCGCCGTCATTGGCGGGCTCTTCACCTCGACGCTGTTGACACTGCTCGTCATTCCGGTCGTCTATCTTATGCTCGACGACCTTATGGATAAAGCGCGCGCGAAGATACGGCGCTACAACGCATACAGAAGACTCAGGCAGGGAGGACGCGCATGATGATAAGACCAGCCGCAAAATTACTAGCCGCCGCGCTCTGCGCGCTGGCCGCTGCCGCGGCCGGCGCCGCGGAACCGGTCGATATAAGCGAGGCCGTAAAGCTGACGCTGAAGGACAACTCCGCCTTGCGTTCGCTGCGTCAGGAGCTCATAAAGGCCCAAGCCTTCAAACTGCGGGCGGACGGCACGCTGCTGCCCTCGGTTTCCGCCGGCGGCGTTATGGACGCCCAGCGCGAACCGCAGACCACTGACGGTTCCGACCGCGGAGGCAGCCGCTCGGCAAACGCGACGCTCGAACAGGTCATCTATTCGGGCGGTAAAAACAGCGCGCAGCGCGCCCAAGCGCCGCAGGTGCGGACCATCGCAGAGATGGCAGTCGCGGACGGAGAAAACAGCGCCGTGGGAGAGCTTTACGCGCGCTTCTACAACGTGCTGCTCAAGAAAAAACAGATAGAGGCGGAGCTTGACGCCGTCGCGACCTCGGAGCTGCACCTGAAGCAGGTGACGCAGATGGCGGAGCTGGGCCTTGCGAACAAGCTCGAGGTGATACGCGCCGGACAGCAGCTCGCCACCAACACCGCGAACCTCGCGACGGCGCGCGGCCTCCACGAGACCGCGGTGATATCGCTGATGAACTACATGGCGATCGAGCCGAGTGATCGCCGGGAGGTGCTCGGGGAGCTCTATGAGCCTACGGTCTCCGGCGACAGGGGGCAGTCTCTCGCACTCGCGGAAAAATTCCGCGCCGACCGGCGTCAACTGGCGGAACAGCTCCGCTACCAGGAAAACCAGATCAAGATCGAACGCAGCGGCATGCTGCCTAAGGTGACGGCCGGACTTTCGAGCGGCTGGTCCAACCCATACCGCCAGCAGGACAAGAGCGGCGATTCATGGCGCGCGGAGCTATCCCTTTCCGTACCCATCTTCGACCGCGGCGTGACACGCAGCTCCGTAATGAGCGCGAGCGCGGTGCGCGAACAGGACAGGATCGCGCTCGAACAGAAAGAGCTTGACATAAAGTCGGAGGTGGAGACCGCCTGGTCCGATATAGATACCAGCCGCCGCAGCCTGCGCGCCTCCGAAAAGGCGCTCGAGCTCGCGAAAGAGACTTTGCGCCTCGCCGAAGTTGGTTACCGCGAAGGGGTCACGCCCCAGCTGGACCTGCTTGACGCGCAATCCTCACTGACGCTGGCGCAGCTTGAATACAACCGGGCACAGTATAACCACCTGATAGCGGTCGTCGCTCTCAAAGTGACCGAGGGTACGATCATACAATGGACAGGAGCAAGATAAAATGAGCAGGGTAAAACTTCCGCAGAGAAGCACGATAATCGTATTGGCGGCAGCCGTAGCCGTCGTCGTCGGGATCGGAATCTACAGCCGGCGTGAAGCTCTATTCGCCTCAAAGAAGATAGATACGGGACCGACGAGCGTCATCGTGAAAACCGAGACCGTGCGCCCTGACAAGACGATCGCCGACAAGATCATCCAGAACATGTCGATAGACGCTGAAAAACGCGTCGAGCTGCTGCCGCGCGTCACCGGACGGCTGCTCTCGCTCTCCGTAAAGCAGGGAGACTTCGTGCGGAAGGGCGAACAGGTCGCGACGCTCGAACACGACCAGCAGAACGCGCTGATACTCTCCACCGAGGCTCAGGCCGCCTCCGCGCGCGCCGATACCGAAAAGGCGAGAGCGCAGATGCTGAACGCGAAGACAAACCTTGAACGTTACCGCCGCCTGGAAAAAGAGGGCTTCAGCACCAAGCAGCAGCTTGAGACGATGGAGACGGAATACACGAGCGCCGCCGCCTCTCTCCGCGCCGCGCAGGCAAAGGAGCGGCAGTACGAGGCCGAAGCGTCGCGGGTCCGCTCGGCCAAGGACGACTATATCATCCGTGCGCCGATGGACGGCGTCGTGCTCAACGACTACAGCCTCACGCCGGGGGCGATGATCTCCCCAAGCTCGCCGATACTCGATATCGCCGATCTGCGCAAGCTGAAAGCGACGCTCAAAGTCCCCGAATCGAAAATATTTATCGTCACGCAGGGAATGCCGGTGCGGCTGCAGTTCGACGCGCTGCCGGGCGAGACCTTTGAGGGCGGCGTGACGCGCATCGACCAGTATGTGGACCCCGCGACGCGTACCAGCAACGTCGAGATCGCGCTTGACAACGAAAAACAGGCCGGCGGCAGACTGCGCCCCGGAATGTTCGGACAGGCCTCGATCGTCGAGAAAGAATACCGCAACGTGATAACGGTGCCGGAGGGCGCGCTGCACAGCAGCGAAAAGGGCTACTATGTTTTCGTCGTCAGGGACGGCAGGGCGGAGATGCGCGAGGTCGAGACGGGCGTCAGGGAAAATTCCCGCGTGCAGGTCACAAAAGGGCTGACCTCCGGCGACGAGGTGATAACCTTCGGCGGCAACAACCTCAACAGCGGCGAAGAGGTCACGGCACAGAACTGATCCGCCTCCCGGCAGCTCCGCATGATGCTCCTACGCGACGCGGTGCGCTCCTTTTTGATGAAATTTGAGAGAATGGGGCTGCTCCGCGCGCGCAAATACGTCAACCGCACAAAGTACAGACTGCCCGAATAGACGACCTCCGCGCGTGTGTGCCGCATTGGCGGATATGTGTTATTATTATCAACAGTTTTTAATATCAAGCCTCCGGCGCGGGGGAATGCGGTGCGATCCCGCAGCGGCCCCGCCACTGTGACCGGCAACGGAAGTCAGGATACCTGCGCGGGGGGAAGCGGATGTTATGCGCGGGCGTTTTTCATCCTGATAACTGAAAAGTTTAAGGGAGCCTCGGGCTCCCTTTTATTTTTTCCCAAAAAGGGGTTTTGTTCTCTTGAAGGCAGCAGCTTTTTTTCGTCTCTCTCTCATTATTTCTCTCATCCTGACAATCGCCCCCGGCGCTGAGGCGTTTCCCAAAAGGATAGTCTCGCTGACGCCGGTCGGCACCGAGATACTCTTCGCGCTCGGACAGGGGGACAACGTCATCGGAGTGACAAACTTCTGCGACTACCCGCCGGAGGCGCTCAAGAAACCCAAGATAGGCGGCTACGCCGAGGTAAACTTTGAAACGCTGCTCTCAAAAAAAGCCGACCTTCTCGTGCTTCAGGACATGCACCTGCAGTTCCGCGACGATTTGAAAAAACTGAAGATACCATACGTGGTCGTGCGGCAGGAGAGCATCGCCGACATCTACGGCTCGATCGCCGAGCTCGGAAGGATCTGCGGCGCGCAGAAAAAAGCCTCCGAGCTGACGGCGAAGATGAAAACAGAAATAGAGGCGATCGTCTCAAGGGTAAAGGGACTGCCGGCCCCATCCGTGCTGCTCTGCGTCTCGCGCGAGCTTTCGGAGAAGCGGATCTCCGTTTTCTACGCGGCTGGAACAAAGACATTTTACAACGAGCTTATTACGCTTGCGGGAGGGAAAAACGTCCTGTCCGGCGAAAAGGGCGGTTATCCATATCCCAAAATATCGCAGGAGGGACTTGCTTCCCTCGATCCAGACGCAATAATCGACCTCGTCGGCGAGCGGACCTTCTACCACTCGATGGAACACATCGACCTCGACAAGGTCTTTGACGAAAAAAATCTGCGGGGACAATGGCTCGCTGGCGCCAAGGTCAAAGCAGTGCGCGGCGGACGCGTGACGGTCCTTGACGGCACAGTCTTCCTGCGCCCCGGGCCGCGCCTGCCGGTTATCCTCAAGGCTTTCGCGAAGGCCGTCCACCCGGAGGTGAAATGGTGACCCCGCTCCTGGAGGCACGCGGCCTTTCATACGCCGTCGGCGGGCGCGCCGTGCTCTCCGACATCTCTTTCTCCGTCGGCCGCGGCTGTTTTCTCGCCGTCATCGGCCCC
>ERZ857984.2667-NODE-2667-length-10274-cov-3.470888_pt1 | contig 10274 bp, 9 predicted proteins | sample MGYA00519914_ERZ857984 | MGnify/ENA primary metagenome ERZ857984 (study PRJEB31778, sample SAMEA3449417) | human gut metagenome | biome: human gut; feature: human-associated habitat; material: faeces | place: United Kingdom | collected 2010/2012 ... | reverse complement strand
GGTACGGTAACCGCTATTATGGCTGGATGCGTGATATTGGCGGTGTTGCCGAATGCCCAGAATATGTATGCTCAATGGGATTTGGGACAGAACTCTATCCGTGGGGCTACGGAATTAACGACAACGACCCCTTCGGGCGAGAAGATCTCTTCCGGCTTGGAGCTGATCTGTACCGCGACGCGATGGCCGGCGAGATCTCCCAGGGACTGAATATCGCTATCTTGCCGGACGGCCACCACTTGGCGGCTGCAGGCGTAGGGCCCGGCCCATAGGTAACTTTCCTCCCGGTTATTCATGGAAAAGCAGCCCCACAGGCAATCAACCTCACCATTTTGCAGAAATTCATCCTTTTGGTCCCAATCAATGAGCCGAAAGACGGGCTCGTAGCCAATGCGGCGGCAGGCCTCCCGGGCCAGTGCTACATCCACGCCGGCCGGGAAGCCGTTTTCATCGGTGTAATTGTAGGGAGGGTAATTATCACTGCCGATCACCAACTGGGGCAGGGGGACGCTAGGGGTGGGCACTGTGGCGGTGCAGGCGCACAGCGGGACCAGTGCCAGCAGCAGGAGAAACGGAATCAAAACTTTCTTGGCGTGCATAAGGGAATGGACTCCTTTACCGGGGACATAGAATAAAATCATTTTCGGGTGATGTAGCGCGCGATGGCCCCCAGCAGGTTTTCAGTGCTTAGGGGTTTGGGTAGGTGGGCATTCATACCGACGGCCCGGCTTTTTTGTACATCATCCTGGAAGGCATTGGCGCTCATGGCTAGGATAGGGATAGTCTTTGCATCGGGACGCGACATCTGCCGGATGACCCGGGTGGCTTTGTAGACATTCATGACCGGCATCATTACATCCATTAGAATGGGGTCGATCTCGCCAGGGGCGGAGGCGGCAAAATGCTTGACGACTTCTTGGCCATCCTGTACCGGGAGGACGGTGCCGCCGTGCTGTTCAATGAAAAATTGCTTGATCTCCATATTGAGTTCGTTATCCTCCGCCAGCAGGATCTGCATACCGGTCAGATCAATGGAGTCGGCTGTGTTATCAGCCACGGCGGTCGGGGTGGGATCGATGGCAAAGGGCAGTGTGACATGGAATGCCGTCCCGGTGCCATCCCCACTGGAAAAATTCATTTGGCCGCGCAGCTGTTCCTCCAGCGCATCGGTGGGGCAGGGGAGCCACTTTGGTAATGTAGCCCCTCCTGGTATCCGCTTTTTATCATCATGTTGTTTTCCTCGGTTCTGTGTGGGGATTCAGCCGGGCTAGTGTATCACACACTTTTTGGTATTCCCGGTCCACTGCCCGGAGCAGGACATCGGTCTGTTCCGGGAGGGTATCCCGGCTGCGCAGGGCTTCGGTCATGGTGCCGCAGGCGGCGGCCAGCCCGGTAAGCCCCAAATTGAGGGCAATGCCCTTTAGGGTATGCACCGCTCGGAAGGCCGTTGGGACATCGCCCGCTGCCGCTGCTTCTTTCAGCAGCGGCAGGCTGTTATCCTGCGGAATCATCCGCAGGAATTTCTCTGTAAAGGCTTCACTGTGCAGGCGGGCAATGACATCCTCGTAATTGCCGCCCACGGTGGTATAAAATTCATTCAGAGTCATGGAAGTCCTCCTCATACAGCACGGCACTATCCTTCTGAGCCTTGGCGCGGTACAGAGCCAAATCGGCCTTTTCCACCAGCTCACTGATCTGCCCTGCGGCATAAACACCGCCGATGCTGACAGTGATGCGCAGCTCCGGCAAATCCGCGACCCGCAGCGCCCGCACCGCCCGGCAGATATCCTCTAGCTTGCGCCGCAGGATATTCTGCGGCAGACTGTGGAACAGCAGCAGGAACTCGTCTCCGCCGTAGCGTACCAGTTCATCCTGGCTGCGCAGGATGGCCCGGATGGCCTGGGCAGTGTGATATATGGCGGTATCCCCGGCCGGGTGGCCAAAGCGATCGTTGATCTGCTTGAGGTTATCTATATCGATCATGGCCAGGGCATACTCGCCGGAAAGGCGCCGCAGCCGGTCATCGCAGTAGCGCCGGTTAAAGACCTTGGTGAGGGAATCGGTATACACCTGCCGGTTGCGCATCAGCAGTTGGTTCAGCAGATTCTCATTCTCATCGGAAAGCACATCATCCGAGTAAATAGGATTGACGCATTCCAGCGAATAGGGAAAGCCATCCACCTCTACGCACATGGCCAGGATATAATAAAGGTCGCTGCCGATTGCTTCCACTTTATTCAGGGTGCGGCGGGTGCGTACCACCTCCTGGGAAACACAGTGCCGGCAACGCTGGGTCTTATCCCAGATGGAGTAGCAGCGCTCCACTTTTTCCATGGTGTGGCCGTCATCTGCGGCGATCACCTGCATGCAGATGCCCGGATCCACCAGCCGCACGATTTGGAACATCTGCCGGTAGGCCTGCAGGATGGGTGCCAGCTCCCGCCCGGAAACGCGTAGAACGCCATCCACCGCAGTAAGCGGCAGCAGCGCCTGCTGCTCCACCTGCGGGATGCTTGTCCGGTCGTAATCCTCCAGCCGGGTGTAGTTTTCATCTACATTGATCACTTTGCCGAACAGACTCCGGCAACGGCCCTTTTCCACCGCCGACCAGGAGAGAAACATGGCCAAACGGCAGCGGCGTAGCTGCCCATTCAGCAGAAGCTTTACCGGAACCTCGGCATAGGATTCATCCGGAGTCATAGCGGTTAGCTGCTGCCGCACCGTTTCCGCGGTTTCCCCGCCGATGAGCGTCAAAAAGTCTCGGTTTTGCAGCGGGTCTACCATCACAGCGGGCAGACCGGTTTGCTGCATGGCCCCCAGGGAAAGCTGCAGCGAGGAGGGCTGCACCGTGTATTCAAACCACATTTCCCGGCTCATCCTGGTAAAGAAATCCTGCCGGGCACGCGCATCCTCCAGCTGATGGGTCATGCGGGCAGCGGCCATATCCCGGTTCCGGTATAGTTCCTCGGTAAAGATGGGCTTTTCCTGGGATAAGCTGTCCTCCCGGGCGGTATCCTCCCTCCGGATGGTATCAGAAAGGGCGTCCAGGCACTCCAGCAGCAGGGGATTGAAGCTGCCGCATTCCCCGGCGTGGATCATAGCCAGCGCTTTTTCGTGGGAGTAGGCTTCCTTGTAGCTGCGGCGGGTGGTCAGGGCATCGTATACATCGGCCAGGGCGGTGACCTGTGCCGCAATGGGGCACTCATCCCCCCGCAGTCCATCAGGATAGCCCTCACCGTTCCAACGCTCGTGATGTCGAAGGCAGATCTCAATTATATATTTAACCAGTGCTTCGTTTTGGTAGGCCGGCATCTCCGCCACCAGCCGCGCGCCTAAGGTGGTGTGCTGCTTGACCAGCTCAAACTCCGCGGCGGTCAGCTTGCCGGGCTTTTTCAGAATGCTTTCCGGAATGAGAACTTTGCCGATATCATGCAGTCCGGCTGCCATGCTGATCAGTTCGATATCATCCGGCTCCAGTGCGTAGCGGTCGGTCCTTTTGCACAGCTCCAGCAGTAGAAGCTTAGTAAGGTGCCCCGCCCCATTCATATGGGTGCCGCCCTCGCCGCAGCGCGCCTCCAGCGCATAGCCTAGGATGGTCGCCATAATATCGCTATTGCGCTCCTTCCGCAAAAAGCACTCGGCTACTATGTCCATCAGCTGGCGCTTTTCGGCGTTCAGCAAGATGGTATTGATGATGCGCTGGCGGATGATGCGGGTGGCGAAGGGACGGCTGATGTAATCCGAGGCCCCCAGCGCAAAGGCGCGGTCAATGGTGGCGGTGCCGGTTTCGGCCGAGATCATTATGACAGGGATTTCCTCCAGCCAGCCATGGGCACGCATTTCTTCCAGCACCGCAAAGCCATCCATTTCTGGCATGATGATATCCAGAAGCAGCGCGGAGATCTCCCCGTGATAGACCTGCAAAGCGGCAATGGCCTCCCGCCCATCGGCTGCCTCGATGATCTCGTAATCCTGATCCAGTATATTGGCAAGGATCGCCCGGTTCATTTCGGAATCATCGGCGATCAATAGCTTTTTTCTCTCCATGGTTATGCCTCCTGCGGCCGGTCATCTATCCCCATTCTAGCACAATGCAGCCTTGAATCCAAATAATTTTAACGGTTTTTTTAATACTTTTTTACTGCTTTTCCCTGCCGGAAAAAAGAACAACTCCCCCTCCTGCCGTGCGGCGGGGAAGGGGAGCGCTTTTATCGGCTTTGGTTACCGGGGTTAGCTGGCCTTCAGCAGGATGAGCTTGCGGGTGGTGCTGTGATTTTGGCTTGGTTCATCATAGATTTGCCATACGGCAATCTCACCGGTCATGGGGTCGACCCGGAAGCGGAATACATCCCCATCATAAATCAGTTCGGCCTGGTCGCCCGGCAGATGGATGCGAATGAGTGCCTGCCGCTGACTGCCGTCCTCGTTGGTGACCAACCGGGTGCTGTACAGCCAGTCGCCGATGAGATACAACTCACTGCTGGGGTACAGCATCCCTTTCAGACCATCTACATTAAGCTCTTCGCCAGTGGTGCGGTTCCATACCCGCAGACTGCCAGCATTGGGGTCCGCCTGGGATTCTTCCCGCAGCACGATCCAGCTTTCATTAAAGGCAAGCCGGGTGGGGACCCTGGTGCTTTCGGAACGGTTTTCCCAAACCGTTTCGTCATCGTCCAGCCGGATGATCCGAGTTGCCCAGCCGTCCGGCTCCTGCAGGGCAACGGAGTAGCACCCATCGGTCATCTGGACCAGCCGGGGGAAGATGCTGCTTTCCAGCTTCATCAGGGTGTGGTTCTTTCCATCGGCAAAGGAGTACCCGCGGATCTCATATTCGGAATCCGAGAGGGTAAGTACATAGATGGCCCACTCATCATCGATGGCCAGCTGGCTATTTTCGGCCCAGTATTCGCATGGTTCAGTAAATACGGTGGTTTTTTCCAGGGTGGCGCAGTCATATTTCAGCAGGAGCAGTTCACGCTCGCCAGTTTCTTTGTTGGCCTCAACAGTCAGCCAATAAAAGCTATCCCCATATAGGGCCAGACTATCGGAGAGCCACAGTCCGTCCAGCTCGGTGGAGCGGGTCTCACCGGTTTGGCGGTTGGTGGAATAGAAGATGGTCTTGGAGTTACTTGAATCATTGCCCACTGTCACAATGTAGTTTTCATTCCAGCAGGGCCCGCCGCCGGCATTTTCCCATACGATATCCGGATATTCTTCGGCCGGGATGAGGGCTTCCACCAGCTTGGGCGCTTCATTTGGGGCGGGATCAGGGGTAGGGTCAGGCGTGGGGGTGGCGGGCTGCTTGCCGCAGGCGGCCAGCGAGAGCACCAGCAGAGCGGCCAGCAGTAGGCACAGTGTTTTCTTCATCTCATTTTCCTCCTTGTAAAAATGTTTTCTGCAGCTCCATTATACCAAAATTTCCCCGGAAAAGGATATGGGCATTCCGCAGAAAAAGCCTCCCTCCATTTGTAGGAAATGCCGGTCAGCCCCGGTAAAATGCGTAACTATGGAGTGCTTTCACCCTATATAACGATTCGCGTGGACAAAGTGCAACAGAAAATAGACAATTGGCGAGAAAAACTTGTTTTTAGCTGTCAATTTTCTGCCCCATAGGCCGCTTTCAGCCGCAGGATGCGCAGTACGCTTTCGTCGATGCGTTCCTCCGGGATGGTCCCATTCTCCACAGCGGTCAGCACCCCCTGGTAGGCGGCAATGTAATCATATGGCATCAGCAGAATATCGGCTCCGGCCTGCAGGGCCAGCACGGCGCTTTCTGCCGAAGAATAGTTCTGTATGATGGCGCCCATGGCCAGGGCATCGGTAATAATAACCCCATCATAGCCCAACTCACCCCGCAGCTTTTCGGTCAGCATGGTGTAGGAAAGGGAAGCGGGCAGGCCGTCATTGGTCACATTTGGGGTGGCGATATGCGCGGCCATTACCAGGTCAGTTTTCTCCAGCGCGCCAATAAAGGGAATGAGCTCGCATTGCAGCAGTTCTTCCCAGCTTTTATCCAGCTCCACATAGCCATCGTGGCTGTCACCGCTGGCGGCGCCGTGCCCGGGAAAGTGCTTAATACAGGCCATTACGCCGCCATCGTGCAGGCCATCTATCATGGCGTTTACCATGGAGGAAACGGTTTGCGCATCGCTGCCAAAGGCCCGGGAACCGATGATGATATGCTCCGGATCGGAATTAATATCCGCCACCGGGGCAAAGTCCAGATTAAAGCCATACCGGTTCAGATATGCTCCGATGACTTGCCCCATGCGATAGGCCTCATGGGGGTCGCCGGTAGCGCCAATGGCCTCTGCTCCATCAAATTTCTGCACCTGGAAGCCCGCCGCATTGGCAATACGGGAAACACTGCCGCCTTCTTCATCAGTGCAGATCATCAGCGGCAGGTCACTCGCCTGCTTTAGGCCGGAGAGGAAGGCTTCCAGTTGTTCCGGCCCGGCGATGTTCTTTCCAAAGAAAACAATCCCCCCGGCGGGGTATTTAGACAGCTGGGCCGCCATCTCCTCGGTCAGGGCCTGCACGCCGTAGTCCCGGGTGCTGTGTACCTGCTCCGGAGTCAGTGTGGAGTCTAGCGATTCTGGCCTGATAATAAACAGCTGCCCAATTTTTTCCTCCAGCGTCATGGCCGCCAGCAGTTGTTCCGGTTTTTGCACTGTAGATTCATCGTCTGGGCTCGGGTCATCGGGTATCGGTGTTGGCGTTGGGGTTGGTTCTGGGGTGGGGTCATTTCCACCGGTAGGCTGGCACCCGGCACAGCCCAGTACCAATAGAAAAACAGCAAGAAATGTGCAGATGATGCGTTTCATATTGTTTTGCCTCCTGATGATTCAACATAAAGGCCTGCCTGCAAAGCGGACGGAGCACTTTTATATATAGTGTCATTTTAGCACCGTTTTTCTGCTCTGTATCGGTTTATTATAAATGTTTTTTTAGATACGATACCATCATGCAAAAAGAAAAGCCGGGTGCTACAATGCGATTGTAAAAATATTCCTGTCGCATTATAAAGATGGTCGGCTGATATCGGCTGTTGGTGGGACGGGGCGGATAAAATGCTGCCGGAGGGTGGCTTTTCCAAGGAATCGCAGTTAGCAAAAGCGAACCACCATAACAGAGGTCGGAGGGGAATGATCATGCGGTTTGCGGCACTTGGCGAAAGAAAAAATCCAGCGGTACTGTTTTTCCACGCCATGGGCGTAACGGGAGAAAGCAGTGAGCTGGCAGCAAAATATCTGCAGGAAAGATATTTTTGCATTCTGCAAACTCAAGCCAACGCTTATCAAAGCCGGCATGTGCCATATTCAGGACGAAAGCAAGGAAGAGATCGCCTACGCGCAGGATATGTTCGAGACGATCTTTAAGGACTACGCACTAAAGACATACAACAAGGATGTCGGAGAAAAGGCAGCCGAGTATGTCGCACAGGGCGTTACCTACGACCAATACTACGCCGCATACTTTGCAGCCCGCGGTATCGTAGGCGACAAGGGCGAGAACGGTAAGACGATTACCAACTCTGCAAGCCGCAAAAAGAAAGAAGCTATCGACAAGGCCGTACCCAATGCGACCACAAAGCAGAAACACCTTTTGTACGAAGCACTTGGTGTCTCCGACAGGGTATGGTAAAAGAATCCCCCCTCCACCTAGGAGGGGAGATTTTACTATATTTGCCTGTGCTTTTTCTGTGCCCTTGAAACGCAGAAACGCGCAAAAAATAAGCAATAAGCGCAAAGCGTAAAAAGCCTGAAAGCCCGCATAAACAAAGGAAAACCCCGCATTTCTGCGGGTTTTTCTTTGCAAAGGACGGTTAAAATCGATATTTTTGTTTTTGGTGTAAAAGGGTCCACAGCTTATAAAACAGGACCAAGCTACTGGATGCCAGTTTCCTGTGCAGGGTTGATATTTAGTTCAGGCAAATCTTTCAGGCATCATACTTTATCGCTCTCAATTAAATATGAGACTACATCAACATATTGTTTCAAAAGAGACCTTCGAAATATGCGCTTTCCAGCCCGATGATATGGCTGATCGGTATGTTTGATCCGTCTTTCAAAAGCAGCATACACGCGGATTCATCAAACCTTTTCAGCCGTCCAGTAGTCGTAATATATTGGCCGCCATCCTTTTTCTCATCCGGCTGGAACCATGTCACCATGATCTCCGGGTGTTCATTGATATGCTCCAATAGGATGCGCTGCTTTTGATCGAGCACAGCCTTATCATCATCGCTCAACTCGATTTGCTGGTCCGTCAGCCGTGCTGTTTCGGCAAGTGCAGCACTATGGCCGGAGAGAGCGGCAAAGGGTGAAAATTGTGCCGCACGGTTTGAGAGGGACATCCTCGGATGTCTGGCCGAAGTGGGATGCGGCAGCTGGATGATATCATCGTATGGTCCGCTCATGCCTGGTGCCCTCCAATCGTCTGGTTTCGCTCTCTGGCGGTTGCCCCATCCTCCAGGTTCATACCTTTGAGGATGGCATTCTTTCCGAACTTCTTTTTAATCCTAAGCATGGTCTTCTGAATCTTCCGCTCCCGAGCGTGCTCAGCCTCATACTCCGCCTGTTGCTCCTCCCTCGCCACATAGTCGGTGAAAAGATCCAGCTGCTCGGTCTCGTCCTGCTTGGGCGCTTCATCTTCACGAAGCAGGCGATTGGCACTGATGCTGAGACGGCGGATCAGCAGAGTCCTATCCACGATTCGGTCATAGAGAGTAGTGACGGCTTCCAGCAGGTCGTTTGCCGAAGAGGTATAGGAGAAGTTCTCCGTCCCCACTGCATGCTTGGGGATCTTTCGTCCGTAGCGATCCGTGGTGACCGCTCCGGTATAAGCCGCGGTGCCCTGTGTGAATACCAGATTTTCAATATCATAGCCTACGGTCAGCACCAGCTGATTGGTGACCAGCCCCTTGTCCACCAGATCCAACGCCAGTGCATCCGCCATCTCCCGGACAACCAGTCGCGCCTTGTCAAAGGAATAGGGGCACTGGAGTACCTGACCGGAAACAATGCTCTTATTTTCGGGCTTATATGCCTTTACATCCGCTATGGTACAGGGTTCCCAGCCCCAGGCATGATCAATGAGCAGCTCTGCGTTGACTCCAAAGAGCCGATAGAGCATCTCCTCATTGTGATAGTCTGTCGGTTTCCCGATGGAGCAACGGGCAATATCACCCATGGTGTATAGGCCATGGGCTTCCAGCTTGGTGGCATAGCCTCTGCCAATCCTCCAAAAATCCGTAAGCGGACGATGAGCCCACAGGAGCTTCCGATAGGTGGTCTCGTTGAGTTTGGCGATCCGTACCCCATCCTTGTCTGGGTGGACACGCTTTGCCACAATATCCATGGCGATTTTAGCCAAATAGAGGTTGGGACCCATTCCAGCGGCAGCAGTGATCCCAGTGGTTTTTAAGATATCCAGAATAATTGTTCGTGCTAAATCCCTGGCAGTCATCTTGTAGGTATCCAAATAGTTGGTGACATCCATGAACACCTCATCAATGGAGTAGGGGAAAATGTCTTCGGGCGCCAGGTATTTCAGGTACACACCGTAGATCTTGGTACTCCAGTCGATATAATGCGCCATCCGGGGCGGAGCGACAATATAGTCCAACGCCAGGGATGGATTGTGCTGTACCTCCGGATCGTTCCAGGACAAGCCGGTCAGCTGCCGGCCGGGGGCTGCCTGCCTGCGTTTGGCATTGACCTCCGCCACTTTCTGTACCACCTCAAAGAGTCGTGCCCGACCTGAGATGCCATAGGCTTTCAATGATGGAGTGACCGCCAGGCAGATGGTCTTTTCTGTGCGGCGGAGATCTGCCACCACAAGATTGGTGGTCATTGGGTCCAATCCTCGCTCTACACACTCCACGCTTGCGTAAAAACTTTTCAGATCGCAGCAGATGTAGGTCCGTTCCTTCATACCTGGCTCACTTCCTTTCCCCGTATAGTCTTTCCTGCTTGTGCAAGGTTATTGTACCACATAAGAGATTTTCAGTCCATTTTGAATCTGTGAGTCTCCACTCAAAGCCAACAGCGGATGGTCATATACCACCCGCTGTTGATTTTAAAGCTCTAATCCGGAGATCTGCTCCCACTGGAGAATGTATCTATCATCGATGATCCGATTGTCATGGTAGTGTCCGAAGAACCAGTATGTAAACTGGCACCGCTGATTGACCATGTCCAGAAAATCGGTGAGTTGATCACTTCCATAGGAGGGGTCGATTTTCCGCACGATACTGCTGGGGCCGCAGTGGG
>ERZ857984.2666-NODE-2666-length-10275-cov-2.838650_pt1 | contig 10275 bp, 9 predicted proteins | sample MGYA00519914_ERZ857984 | MGnify/ENA primary metagenome ERZ857984 (study PRJEB31778, sample SAMEA3449417) | human gut metagenome | biome: human gut; feature: human-associated habitat; material: faeces | place: United Kingdom | collected 2010/2012 ... | reverse complement strand
GTTGCCGCGGTAGGCGAGCAGAACATCCTCCGCCTGCGGCGTCAGTTTGCGAAATTCGTTGTGGTAAACATGCGGGAAAATATCCTGAATCATTCTACATTCCTCCATGAAACCGGGAAATCCTCCGGCGGTATGCCGCGGGCGAATTTGACGTATTCGTCTCCCTGAGCCGCTCGGAAGGGATGCCGGTCTCGGCCATCGAAGCGATGAGTTGCGGCATTGTCCCCCTGTGTACCGATGCCGGCGGCACGCGCGACGCGGTGGATGCCTCCTGCGGTGCCCTGCTGCCCGTCGATCTGACCGCAGAAGCCTTCGCCGAAGCACTGGACTCCATCCGGGAGCACTACGGCACCCTGTCTGCCGCCGCCCTCGAAAAACAAAGACGGGACTTCTGCGCCCGGGACAACTTCGAGGCTTTCTACCGCACCTTGGATTCCCTGGCACGAAAAAAACAAGTCCTTTCCCGGAAAGGTTAAAAACAAGTTCCCTTTCGCCTTTCTTCCCCCGGATCTTTCCGAAATCTCTCACTCACAAAAACCCGACAAACGACCGAGCGCCCCTCTTTGGAAGGGACGCCCGAACTTTTCCACCCCTTTCCCGGGGCCGACAAAAAAAGACGAAGGAGCCACAACCCCTTCGGAGACTGCCTCAGAAACTATACGAAGCCGTAAAATACAACACCCGGGAACGATAGCCCTCGCGGGATACTTCGTTTTGCAACAAACCGTCGCCCGCATCGACCACCGAACGGGTCGTGGAGCGGAAGGAATTGAACACGTCGGTAAGGCGGACAAAAAGATTCATCCGCCCTTCGAGCAAACTGTACCGCAAGCCGGCGTCCATCGTCCCGAGCGGATCGACCGTTCCCTGGATGAGGGTCTGACGCCCCGAGTAACGCCCCAGGAGCATGGCGGTCAAGTGGTCGTTCACCTGGAAGTTGGCCGACATTTTGGCCGTGAAATTGATCCCCGAAGCATTCCAGAAGGTGTTCTCCCCCCGGGAATAGTCCGCATAGTAGGCATTGAGGCTGCCCGAAAGGTCCAGGCGATCCCACAACTGGAGCGAGGCGATGAGTTCCGTGCCGAGGAAATACGACGAGCCGTAATTCTTGTACGTGTTGTAAAGCACCCCGCGGGTTTGCTCCCCGGTCACGGGATGGATGGGTGTGAGGTACGACTGGATCACATTCTGGTTGTAGTTGTAATACGCCGAAAGACTTACGTCGAGTTCGTCCCACACCCCGTGGAAGGTCAGTTCCAACGAATGGTTGTACTCGGGCCGCAGGAAGGGATTGCCCACACTGGGGCGGGCCGGGTTGGTCGATACCGCGTTGGGGTTCAACTGACGGGTATCGGGACGGGCTACCCGGGACGAATAGGACAACATCAAGGACCGATCCCGATCTACCCGCCAGATGAGGCTGGCCGAGGGAAACACGTTGAGGCTGTCGTTGAGGTGGCGGTAACCGCCCGTGCCGTCCTCCTGGAGCAGGGAGCGCACCTGCGATTTCCAATATTCGCCCCGCAGGCCGGCCGAGGCGGTCAGCGCGCCGAACGTGCGGCTGTAAGTAAGGTAAAGGGCATATACGTCTTCGTCGAACTGGAAATGAGACGTCGTCAGGGTTTCAAGGGGATGGATGGGCGAAGGCATCCGGGAGATACTCCGGTCGTGGTACGGATTGTCCATCGTGCGGAGGTTGGCACTCACCCCAGCTTCCCACTTGTACCGGTCCCGCTGATAGGTATAGTCCACCCGCGCCGAGAAATACGAATAGTCGTTGCGGTAGTGCGAGGTATCGACCACTCCGTCCGGCATGAAGGGAGAGGCTTTGACGGTAAAGTCCTGCGCAAACTCGGTGTCGGCCCCCGTATGATCTATCTCGTAATTCACGTCCGCTTCCAGACGGCTGCTATTGTCGAAGGCATGGCTCAAGTGCGCCCCGGTGGTAAAGAAATCCATCCGGCTGGCGGAATACGCCGCGCTGGAATATGCCGAGGAAGGTTCCGCGTCGGAAGCCGCCGCGAAGGAACGGCTGTCGATGTCCATCTTCGAAGCCCGCCAGGCGTTGCGGTAAGCAGCGCTGTAAGACAGTTGCGTGCGGGAGGATAGGTCGTAGTCCACCCCGGCTTTCACCTCGTGGAGCCGTCCCAGGTAGTAGCCGCCTACCTGCTGGGCGCTGGTTGCCGGAGCTCCCTGCTCGGGCGAAGAGGGAATGTCGGTTTTGGAAACCTCGCCCGTGATCACACTCTTGTTCTGGAAAAAGGTGTACGCCCCCCAGATGTTTACCTTCTCCCACCGGCGATTGACGTTCAGGGCCAGGTCGTACTTTTCCCCGGTGCCTACCCCGGCATCCACCGAGGCTCCGAAGCCTTGTTTCCGGCTCTTGGTCGTTACGATATTGACGATGCCCGAAGGACCGTCGGGGTATTCCTTGGCCGAGGGACTGGTGATGAATTCCACCCGCGCCACGGACGAAGCAGGCAGCAGGTTGAGCAGTTCCATCGAATTGACATTGGTCGGACGCCCGTCGATGAAGTACCGCACGTTGGACGATCCGCGCAAGGTCATGCTCCCCTTCAGGTCGGTGCAGGCCGACGGCAGGTTGTTCATCAGGTCTTTCGACGCATTGCCCGAGGTCTGAAGGTCGCCCCCCACATAGACGGTACGCTGCCCCAGCCGGGTGCGCACCGAGGACACCCGCGGAGTAACCACTACGTCGGAGAGCAAGCGGTATTCGGGTTCAAGAGCCAAAGACAAGGAAACCGGCGCCGACACCTCCACCACCTGGCTTCGTGCGGGGCGATAGCCCGACAGCCCCGCCTCGATACGATACGTTCCTTCCGGCAGACGGTCGAAGGTATAATATCCCTGGTCGTCGCATGCGCTCCTGCGCACCACCTGTCCGGTGGCCGCTTCGTACAGCACGACCCAAGCTCCGGGAAGCGATTCCCCGGAAAGCCGGTCAGTGATCTGCCCGCCGATCGAAGACCCCGAAGGACGGGAGGAAACCGTTTCTTCCCGCAGCTCGCTTGCAGCAGCAAAGAGGGCAAAGGACAAAAAATACAGCAAAAAGAGCTTCTTCATCTGGATTCTTACGGATACGGAAACGAGCGAGAAGCTACAGGAGGGTTTTGAGGTTGGTAGTAAACATCTGAATGGCGATGGCCAACAGAATGATGCCGAAAATACGGCGCAAAACCGACAGGCCGTTCTTGCCGATCAGCCGTTCGATGGCCGACGCTTTCTTGATCACCACATAGACCAGCAGCAGGTTGAGCACGATGCCGATGATCACGCACGCGAGCGAATACTGCGAGCGCAGCGAAAGGATCGTGGTCAGGCTGCCTGCCCCGGCGATCAGCGGAAAAGCCAAAGGCACGATGGAAGCCGTTTCGGGCTGTTCGTCCCGGAAAAGCTGGATACCCAGGATCATCTCCATCGCAAAGAAGAAAATGACCAGCGCACCGGCTACCGCAAAGGCATTGACCGAAATCCCGATGTAGTGCAACATCCCCTCGCCGAAGAACACGAACAGGATCATGATGATCCCCGCCGCCCAAGCCGCCTTTCCGGCCTGAAGGGCGCCGGCCTTTTTCTTCAAATCGAGAATCACGGGAATACTGCCCACGATATCGATCACCACGAAGAGCGTCATGGTGATCAGGGTGATGTCTTTGATGTACTTCAAAAAATCCATATCCGCAATTTTTTAGATGATCTTCAAAATTCATTGCAAATATGAGGATTTTTTTGGGATTTCCGCAAAAACCTCCCTCTGTTTCTCTTCGTTTCGAGTTACGGGGCAAAGTACGCCCGAAAAAGCCCCTGCGGGCAATCGCTACTTGTAGTGATTTTGCACAAAACAGCCGAAGAGCAGGACATGTTAATTTCCACAGAAAACTTGCCGGAATCGGAAAAGCGGAATACTTTTGTTAATCATCTGATTGAATCGAACGCTTGAAGCAAACACTTGATCCATGAGCACCGCCGGAAACAACGTCGAACAAGACATCGTAAACGCCGCACAGGACATCTTCGTCGAGAAAGGCTACGACGGAGCCACCATGCGCGAGATCGCGGCCCGTGCCGGGATCAACATCTCGATGTTGCACTACTACTTCCGCAGCAAGGACAATCTGTTCGACATCGTGTTCAACCGCGTATTCCAACGCCTGTACGGCCGCATTTTCGAAGTGATGGCCTCCTCGGAAGACTTGTTTGCCAAACTACAGACCATCGTGGACCTCTACCTCCAGACCGTCTCCGAAAACCCGCGCGTGCCCGGTTTTATCCTCAACGAGGTTACCCGCCGCCCGGTAGGCAACGGCCGTCTGGCCGACTACAAACGACTCATCCACGAGCATGCCAAAACCTTCCAGGAACAGCTCGACCGCGCCGCCCGGGAAGGTCTCATCCGCCCCGTGGGTGTGATGGAACTCTTTGTCGATATCGAATCACTGTGTGTATATCCCTTTCTCACTTTTCCGCTATGGCAAAAACTCTTCGACACCACCCAAACCGACTTCACCCGAATGGTTCTCTCTCGCCGGGAGACATTCGCACAAAACCTGATCAAATCTCTCGAAAAATGAACCTGCGCACCGTTTCCTTCCTCCTCGGAGCGATCCTCCTGTCCGCCTTTGCGCCGACAGCCTCCGCCCAAGCCGCCTATTCGCTGCAGCAATGCCGCCAGATGGCCCTGGAAAACAACAAGCAGATGGGCATCATGAGCCAAAAGATGATCCAGGCCACCGAAGAGCGCAAAGCCGCCGCCACCAAACGCCTGCCCTCCATCTCGGCCACCGGAGCCTACCTGTTCAACAGCCGGGAGACCTCGCTCATCGCCCACGACATGATGCTGCCCATCGGATCGGTAGCCCCGGACGGGAGCTTCACCTTCACGCCCGACCAGGTAAACAACGGCTTTACCACCATCGACGGGCAAGTGGTTCCGCTGGATGCCTCCGGACAGCCGTTCGACCCGCGAACCAACCCCGAAAAGATCCTCTGGAAACAGTACACCACCATCCCGAAAGACCAGCTCACCTTCGACACCCGCAACGTATTCGCCGGGGCAATCACCCTGGCCCAACCCGTGTACATGGGCGGCAAGATCCAGGCCTACAACCGCATCGCACGCATGGCGGAAACCCTTTCGGTCCATCAGCGGGATGCCGCCGCCTCACAGGTGATCCTCTCGACCGACCAGGCCTACTGGGGCATCGTTTCGCTCACGCACAAGAAACACTTGGCCGAAAGCCTGCTCGCCCTGCTCGAGAAGCTGCAGAAGGACGTCGCCGCCATGAAACGCGAAGGGGTCGCCACCCGTTCGGACGAACTCTCGGTCGAGGTGCAGCTGAACCAGGCGCGGATGTCCCTCACCCAGGTCGAAGACGGACTGACCCTCTCCAAGATGAACCTGGCGATGATCTGCGGACTGCCCCTCGGGGAAGATTTCACCCTCTCGGACAGCATCGCCGTAAGCCAGCCTGACCCCGCTCCGATCACCGATGTACAACGAGCCGTGGAAAACCGGCAGGAGATCCAGAGCCTCACCCTGGCTGTGGACATGTACCGGGAAAAGGAAAACGTCACCCGTTCGGACTACCTGCCTTCGCTGGCGCTCACGGGCAGCTATCTGCTCTCCTCGCCCAATCTCTACAACGGTTTCTCCTTCTCACCCAAAGGGATGTTCAACCTCGGGGTAATGCTCAAGGTGCCCATCTTCAGCTGGAACGAACGGGGACACAAGATGAAGATCGCCCGGGCCGACACCGAGATCGCCCGTTTGGAGCTGGATGAGGCGAAGGAAAAAGTAGAACTCCAGATCCACCAGAGCGAGTTTTACCTCAACTCCGCCCGCAAAAAGGCGGAGATGACCGCCTCCAACCTGGCCAAAGCCGTCGAAAACCTCCGTCAGGCTCAACTCTCCTTCCGCGAAGGGGTGGCCACGCTGACCAACGTTTTCGAGGCTCAAACCGCGTGGCTCTCGGCCAGCTCACAGCAGATCGACGCGCAGATCGACCTGACCATGGCACGGGTTTATCTGCTCAACGCCACCGGCCAACTGGTCCCCTCTACCCTTTGAACGACTTTTTGCAAAACGACATAAAAACAACCCCCAAATCTTTATAAAACCGCCCTGTGCGGAAAACCGACAAGACCAACGATAAACCAACCAGACGAACATGGAAGAAAACAAAGAAAAAACGAACGACAAGAGCATGGTAACGGGCTTTATCGTTACCATCGCTGCCATCGTGGTAGTCGCCCTGGTAGGCGTACTGTTCCTGCAACCCAAAGATCCGTACATCCAGGGACAGGCCGATGCCGATCAGGTTCGCATATCCAGCAAAGTACCGGGCCGGATAGAAAGCCTCCTGGTCGAGGAAGGGCAGACGGTTCGCCAGGGAGATACCCTAGGCCGTCTCTACATTCCAGACATCGAAGCCAAGAAAGCACAGGCCGCCGCCGCCCTTTCCGCGGCGCAGGCCCAGAGCAAAAAAGCCCAAAAGGGCGCCCGCAGCGAACAGATAACCGCCGCCTATCAAGTATGGCAGAAAGCGGTTGCCGGACTGGAAATCGCCGAGAAATCCTATCGCCGGATGGAAAACCTCTTCGGGGAAGGCGTGGTAACCGCCCAGAAACGCGACGAAGCTCTGGCCAACTACAAAGCGATGCAGGCCAGCGAGCGAGCCGCCCGTTCGCAGTACGACATGGCGGTCAACGGCGCGGAACGGGAGGATCGCGAAGCGGCTTCCGCCCTGGTGGAACGCGCACAGGGAGCCATGAGCGAGATCGAATCTTACATCGACGAGTCGATCCTCATCAGCCCCATCGACGGCGAGGTGTCGGACATCTTCCCCCTCGAAGGCGAACTGGTGGGTACCGGAGCGCCCATCATGAACATTCTGGACATGGAAAACCTCTGGGTGTCGTTCAACGTACGCGAAGACGAACTCGGAGCCTTGAAAATGGGACAGGAGATCTCGGCCCGCATCCCGGCCTTGGACGACCAGACGGTAACGCTGAAGGTTACCTACCTGAAAGACCTCGGTTCGTACGCCACCTGGAAAGCGACCAAGACCAACGGACAGTACGACATCAAGACTTTCGAGGTGCGCGCCCGGCCCACCGCTCCCGTCGAGGGACTTCGTCCGGGCATGACGGTGCTGCTGGAGCGCAAGTCGCTGAAGTAACCCTCCCGCTCGGAGGAAAACCGAAAGCGGGGAAACTCCGCAAAAGCCTCGAATGAAAAACAAAGAACACCGAAGCCCAAACCGATAACCTTTCGTTGTCAAAAAGAACGAACCCATGAAAGACATCCGGGAAACAACCCGCCACATCGGAGAAATCGCCCGACGGGAAATCGGCATCCTGCGACGGGACAGAATCTATCTGCTCGCGATGGTGATCGCTCCCCTGCTGTGCGCGGTATTCTTCCTCACCCTGATGGGAAGCGGACTGCCGAAAGACCTGCCGGTAGCCATCGTCGATCAGGATGGAAGCAGCGTCTCGCGCAACATCATCCGGCAGGTGGACGCTTTCCAACAGAGCGATGTGGTCGCCGTAACCCCCGATTTTTACCAAGCGCGGAAAATGATGCAGCGGGGCGAGGTATACGCCATCCTGGTGATCCCCAAAGGCTTGGAACACGACGCTTCGAGCGGACGGCAACCCACCCTGGACTACTACACCAACAACTCGTTCCTGATCGCCGGTTCGCTGCTCTACCGCGACCTGCGGACGATGTCGGTACTGGCCTCCGGAGCTGCCCAGTTGCAAGTGGGACAGGCCCGGGGAAAGACCGATGCCCAGGTGATGGCGCAGGTACAACCCATCGTGGTCGATACCCACCCCATCGGCAACCCGTGGCTCAACTACTCGGTGTACCTGTCCAACATCCTGCTGCCGGGCGTGTTGGGACTGATCATTTTCATCACCACGGTATACAGCATCGGCACCGAGATCAAGTACGGCGGCGCACGACGCCTGCTGGAAATGTCCCAAGGTTCGGTTTCGGTCGCTCTGGCCGGAAAACTGCTGCCGCACACGATCGTCTTCTATGCCGTGGGAGCAGCCATGCTGACGGTGATGTACGGCTTGTTGGGTTTTCCCCATCAGTCGGGCATCCTGCCGATGCTGCTGCTGATGTTGCTCTTTGTCCTCTCCGCCCAGGCGTTGGGCATCGTGATGATCGGCCTGCTGCCCGATTTCCGTTTGGGCATCAGTTTTGCCAGCCTGTGGGGAGTCATTTCATTTTCGATCTCGGGCTTTTCCTTCCCGGTGAGCGCCATGCACCCCATGCTGCAGGCCTTGAGCAACCTGTTTCCCTTGCGACACTATTTTTTGGTATATGTGGATCAGGCGCTCAACGGACTGCCTTTGAGTTATTCCGCCGGGCAGCTGGCCTATCTGGCGGCGTTCTGCCTGCTCCCCCTGCCGCTGCTGGGACGCCTGCGCCATGCCCTCCAACACGCTAAATACCGCATATGACGATGAACGAGAAGAAGAAACATCCGATCCTGGACACTCTGCGCGACATTTACCGATGCGCGGCGCAGGAAATGCGGGCCATATTCGGCGACATCGGCGTGATGACCTTTATCTTCCTGGTCCCGCTGGCTTATCCTCTGCTCTACACGTTCCTCTATACCAACGAAACGGTACGCGAAGTGCCTACCGTGGCAGTGGACGAATCGCCCACGCCGCTGAGCCGCGAATTCATCCGCATGGTAGATGCCTCTCCGGATGTCAAGATCGCTTACCGCGCCGCCGACCTCACCCAGGCTCAGCAACTCCTGGCCCGCAAGAAAGCCTACGGCATCGTCTATATCCCGAGTGATTTCGAAAAGAAAATCGCCCGGGGAGAGCAGACGACCGTATCGCTGTACTGCGACATGAGCAGCCTGCTGTACTACAAAGCCCTGCTGGCCACCCTGACGGATGTCTCGCTCGAGATGGGACGGGAGATCGAGATCCAAAACATGGCCGGAGCCTCGCGCGAGGAAGAACTGACCAGTTCGATGCCGATCGAAAACCGCTGGACGACCATGTACAACGTCCACTCGGGATTTGCCGCGTTCCTGATCCCGGCCATCCTGATGGTCATCCTCCAGCAAACGATGCTGCTGGGCATCGGCATGACCACCGGCACGGCGCGGCAGGAGCGCAACCTGCGCAAACTCCTGGCCTCGACCCGGGGAAGCATCCTCGATTCGATGGCGGGGCGAAGCGCGGCCTACACCCTGCTCTACATAGCCATCACAGCCTACATGATCGTCGTGGTGCCGGGTATCTTTTCGATCCCGCGCGTGGGAGACATGGGGACAAAAGTCCTTTTCCTACTTCCCTACATCCTGTCCTGCACTTTCTTTGCGATGTTCCTCGCCAGCGGACTGCGCACCCGGGAGTCGTGCATGCCGGCCTTCGTCTTCACATCGGTGCCTTTCCTGTTCATCTCGGGGGTTTCCTGGCCCATGGCCGCCGTCCCGACCGTATGGAAGATCGTGGGATGGTTCATCCCCTCCTCGCAAGCCATTCAGGGGTTTGTCAAGATAAACACGATGGGAGCCGACTTGGCGGACGTGCGGTTCGAATACCTTTCGCTGTGGGCATTGACGCTCCTCTATGCGGGACTGACCTACTTGGCCTACCGACGGCTCCAACGGCGATACGGGACTCTTCCTCCGCTTAAATCCGCACAAAACTAACTGCAAACCAAGACATACCATGGGATTTATTCAAGAATTCAAAACATTCATCAGCCGGGGCAACGTCATCGACATGGCCGTGGGTGTTGTCATCGGTGCGGCCTTCGGAAAGATCGTCAATGCACTGGTGGCGCAAGTGATCATGCCGACCATCGGGTTCCTCACGGGGGGTATGGACTTTTCAGACATGGCCTGGACAATCCAGAAAGCCAACCCCGAGACGGGAAAAGCGGCCGTTTCGATCGGTTACGGGATGCTGATCCAAGTGACGATCGAGTTTCTGATCATCGCGCTGTCCATATTCTTGGTCATGAAACTGATCAACAAACTCAAGACTTCCTCCGAGCGGCTGGATTTCCTCAAGAAGAAAAATGCGGCCAAGGCTGCGGCTGACGCACCGTCCCCCGCTCCCGCTCCGGAACCGACGGCGCAGGAGAAACTGCTGAGCGAGATCCTCGACGAACTCCGCAAGGCCAACGGAAAAAAAGGGAAAGCATAACGGCTTTTTCTTACAGTCTGTAAGCACAACCCGAAGGGGGGCGGGCAAGCGGTGCGCCGTAGG
>ERZ857984.2663-NODE-2663-length-10290-cov-2.789643_pt1 | contig 10290 bp, 9 predicted proteins | sample MGYA00519914_ERZ857984 | MGnify/ENA primary metagenome ERZ857984 (study PRJEB31778, sample SAMEA3449417) | human gut metagenome | biome: human gut; feature: human-associated habitat; material: faeces | place: United Kingdom | collected 2010/2012 ... | reverse complement strand
ATGCGGTCTCTCCTCCCGGGTTGTCGCTGGTCATCAGGGCAGCCAGTTCGGCCTCCGTGGTGGCCACCGGATCCAGCTCCTGCACGATCCGGCCCGCCTTCATCAGCAGGATCCGGTTGCAGTTCTGGATCACCTCCGGAATGTCATCGGAGATCACGATGATCGCCATTCCCTCGCTCGCGAGTTGTTGCAGGATCTTGTGGATGTCGTGCTTGGAGCCGATGTCGACTCCCACGGTGGGCCCGTTGAGCACGAGGATGTCGGGCTTGGTGGCGAGCCACTTGGCCAGCACGATCCGTTGCTGGTTGCCGCCGGAGAGGGTGTTGGCGGCGTTGTCCTGGTCGTGCGCCGCGATCCGCAGCTCGCTGATCCAGCGGTCCGCCTCGGCGCGCTTCTTCGCGTCGTCGTAGATGCCGAACCGGGAGACGGCGACGTTGTCGAGCTCGGACACGACGATGTTGTCCCCGATCGACCGCTCCAGGAACAGGCCCTCGGTGAGCCGGTCCTCCGGGACGTAGGCGATGCCGGCCTCGATGGCGTCCCGGACGCCGCCGAACTGGACGGGCTTGCCCTTGACCAGCAGCTGGCCGGCGTCGGGACGGAAGGCGCCGAACATCGTCAGCGCCAGCTCGGTGCGGCCCGAGCCGAGCAGGCCGGTGATGGCGAGGATCTCGCCGCCGTAGAGCTTGAAGTCGACCTCGGAGAAGCCGCCCTCCAGGCCCAGGCCGATCGCCTCGAGCACCGGCTCCGCGGAGCGGTGCTGCAAGGTGAAGCGGGTGTCGTCGAACTCGCGTCCGGTCATGAAGTAGGAGAACGAGCGGCGGTCCAGCTCCTCGGGCAGGCAGGTCGCGGCGACTTCGCCGTTGCGCAGGATGGTGAACCGCTCGGAGATCTCGAAGACCTCCTCCAGCTTGTGGCTGACGAACAGGGTGGAGATGCCGCGGGCCTTGAGGTCCAGGATGATCCGGAACAGCCCGTCGACCTCGCGCTTGGTGAGTGCGGTGGTCGGCTCGTCCATGATGATGAGCTTCGCGTCGTGCATCAGCGCCCGGCAGATGGCCACCAGCTGGCGGTCGGCCACCGACAGCGAGCCGACCTTCGCGTCCAGGTCGACCTTGAAGTCGATCCGCGCGATGGCGTCGGTGGCGATCTGGCGGAAGCGGCGCCAGTTGACCAGCTTGCGCTTGGCGGCGAGCTCGGTGGTGAGCGCCAGGTTCTCCATCACCGACAGGTTCGGGAAGACCGAGAAGTCCTGGTAAATGACGTGGACGCCGCCCATGATCGCCTCGATCGGCGCCAGCTTGGCGTGCGGCGTGCCGTTGAGCTCGATGGTGCCGTCGTCGGGAGCGTAGACCCCCGAGATGATCTTGATCAGGGTGGACTTGCCGCTGCCGTTCTCACCGGCGAGGCAATGGATCTCTCCCGGCAGGATCTCCAGGTCTACGCCCTTGAGCGCCTGTACCCCGGCGAAAGACTTGGTCACCCCCCGTACCGCGATGACGCTCTCGGTCACCTTTTGTGTCCTTTCCACCCGTTCTACCGCTTGACGGGACAGCGGGAGAGCACAAGGCCCTCCCGCTGCCCGTTGGACGTCAGAAGCCGAAGCTGTCGACGTTGTCCTTGTTGATGACGACCCAGCCGTTGCCCTCGAGCACCTTGTCGCTGCCCTCGGCGAACTTCATCGCCTCGTAGCCCTTGACCTTGAGGTCGACCGGGGCGGTGATGTCCTCACCGGCCAGGATCTTGCGGGCCAGCTCGGCCATCGCGTAGCCGGCGTCAGCCGGATCCCACAGCGTCAGCGCGGAGACCGAGCCGTCGAGCAGGATCTGCTTGTTGGCGGCCGGCATGCCGGTCCCGGCGGTGAACACCTTGCCCTTGAGGCCCAGCTCCTCGATGGCCCGGGCGACACCCGGGGCGTCGAAGGAAGAGGTGCCCATGATGCCCTTGAGGTCCGGGTACTTCTTCAGCAGCTCCTTGGCGACCTGGTAGGCCACCTCGCCGTCGTCCTGGGACTCGACCCGCGGCTCGGCCTCGAGCAGGGTCATGTTCGGGAACTTCTCCTTCTGGAAGGCGACACCGCCGTCGGCCCACTCGTTGTGGGAAGCGTTGGTGACGTGGCCGACCATGGTGGTGTAGACGCCCTCACCGCCCATCGCCTCGGCGAGGTTCTCCATGATGAAGGCGCCGTAGTCGGCGTTGTTGAAGGCCTCGATGTTGTACATCGTGTTCTTCTGGCTGGCGCCCTCGTGGGTCACGACGACGATGCCGGCGTCGATGGCCTCCTTCAGGACGGTCTCCAGCGCGCCCGGGTCGACCGGGACGACGGCGATCGCGTCGACGTCCTGGGCGATCAGGTCCTGGATGACCTGGGCCTGCATGGTGGCGTCGGTCTCGGCCGGGCCCTTCTGGAAGACGTTGAGGCCGGTGTCGGCGGCGTACTTCTTGACGCCCTCCTCCATCCTGACGAACCACGGGTTGGTGGCGTCCTTGGGGACCACGGCGATGGTGTAGTCCCCGTCGCTCGCCGCGGGCGCGCTGCCCGAGGGAGCCGGGGATCCGGCACACGCGGTCAAACCGAGGCTGAGCGCGAGCGCGGCGGCAATCGCCCCGCCCACGAAGCGTCCCTGCTTCATGCATTACTCCTTAGTGGTTGCGTTAACTGCGTGGCCGATCCGCTCAGCGCGGCTCGGTCGGGATGGGCATAGTGGTCATCAGGGTGTAGGCCGCCTGGGTGGTGTCGAGCCGGCTGTACTGCAGCTTCACGTCGGCGTCGGACTCGAGCACGATCCCGTAGGGCACCCCCGCTTCCAGCTGCAGCCCGCCGACCTGGTCGGGGCGGCTGGTCCGCAGGTGCAGGTCACGCTGCGCCGGCACGGTGATCGGCTGCGAGCGCTGCGGGTCGCGGTCGGCGAAGTAGGCGGTGATGACGAGGGCGGCGGGAGCATCGGTGTCGTTCAGTACGCAGATGGACTCATGCGACGGCTCCGGCCCGGTGCTGGCTGGAGGGATGTAGGCGTCCGGGACATACCAGCGGCGTGCCTGCTCGGCCATCCTCAGACTCTCCCCTCAGCGACCCTGCTTGAAGCGGTTCAAGTCTTGAACCGCTTCAAACGCTACACTACAAATGGTCTCGACCGGCAACCCGGTATGGGCCAGACTTGGTAACGGTTCGGACACGACCCGAGGCAGCCGCCTCCAGGGAGGTGGGCATGGCTGGCAGAAAGGCCGGGGCGGCCGAGCCGGCACGCCCCGCCGCGAGCATCCGCGATGTCGCGGCGCTGGCGGGGGTCTCCATCGGCACCGTGTCGAACACCATCAACCATCCCGAGATGGTGCGTCGCCACACCCGCGCCGCGGTGGAGCAGGCGATCGCCGAGCTCGGATTCGTCCCGAACCAGCAGGCCAGGGTGCTCACCGGCGCGTCCAGCCAGGTGATCGGGCTGGTGGTGCTCGACATCATGAGCCCCTTCTTCATGGAGGTGGCCGGCGGAGTCGAGCGGGCCGCCAATGAGGCCGGCCACGTGATGATCCTGTGCGACTCGGAGAACTCGCGGGAGCGCGAGGCGGCGCTGCTGCAGATGCTCTCGGCGCAGCGGGTCCGCGGCGTCCTGCTCACCCCGGCCAGCGCCAACGTCGCCCAGATCCGCAAGTCGGTCCGCAACCGGAAGCTGCCGATCGTCTCGCTGGACTACCAGGACTCGCTGAAGCACTGCTCGGTGTCGGCGGACCACGTCGCGGGTGCCCGGCTGGCGGTCCGCCACCTGCTCGAACTCGGCCACGAACGGATCGCGTTCGTGGGTGGCCCCACCCTGCTGCACCAGTTCGCCCACCGCAGCCGGGGGGCCAGGGAGGAACTGCAGGCCGCCGGGCTCGACCCCGAGACCCACCTCGTGGAGGAGAGCGTCGCCGCGATCGGCATCCGCGACGGCATCCTGGCAGCCGAGCGCCTGCTGGCCCGCGGCATGCCCACCGCGGTCTTCTGCGGCAACGACATGCTCGCCTTCGGTGTCTACCGCGGGCTCGCCCAGGCGGGGGTGCGGGTGCCGGAGGACGTCTCCCTGGTCGGTTATGACGACAACACCTTCGCCTCGGACTGGATCGTGCCGCTCACCTCGGTGCGCCAGCCCAGCTACGAACTGGGCTACCGGGCCGCCAGCCTGCTCCTGGAGCACTCCGCCGGCGGCGACTCCCACGTCCACCAGAAGGTGGTGCTGCCGCCGGAGCTGGTGGTGCGCGCCTCGAGCGGCCCCTGTAACCGCTAGCCGGACCCGTTTCGGTGACCATCCGCCGGCCGCGGCGTCGGAGCGCTACCGGCCTCAGGACAGCGTGTCCAGCCAGGGCCTCAGGTTGGCCACCGCATCGGGCATGAACGGCACCTCGGCGATCAGCTCCCGCAACCGCCGCGGGCTCACCCACTCACCCCAGGCCACCTCCTCGGGCTGCCAGCTCACCGGGCCGTCCCAGCGGCACTCGTAGCAGAAGGCGTGGAACCGGGTGTTCTCGTCGGCGTAGTCGGTCTCGAACAGGGCGACCAGGTCGGCGCCGGTGATACCCAGTTCCTCGGCCAGCTCCCGGCGGGCCGACTCCAGCGGCTCCTCCCCCGCCTGCAGCACTCCCCCGGCGGTGAAGTCGTACCGGCCGGGATAGATGTCCTTGGTGTCGGTGCGGCGGTGGACGTAGACCTTGCCGGCCGAGTCGCGCACCACCACGTGGGTGGCGGCGTGGCGAAGGTTCTCCGCCCGCATCCGGGCCCGGTCGACCACCTCCCCGGTCGGGCGACCGTCGGGTCCGTACAAGGCGACGAGTTCCATGGGCACGAGTCTGCACCCTCGCCCGGCGCCGGTCCGGCTCGAGGGCGGGTTGCGCAGGACACAGGAAGTTCACAGTGAGCTCCCAGCCGGCTGCAGGGATGGTCTAGGCGCTCCCACAGCATCGGGCCGCATCGTAGAGCCATAGCTCGAACTCCCCGGAAGGATGCCATGACCCCCCGAATCACCCGTCTGGCCGCCGCCGCGGTGGCCGTCCCCGTCCTGGCTGTCGCCGCGGCCACCCCCGCGCAAGCCTTCGCCGTCCCGACCCGCCACGGTGGGCCGTGGTTCGACCTCCAGCGGCCCTCCGCCACCGCGACCCTCGCCTCCGACCGCCAGTCCACCGGTGTCGTCCTGATCGACACCGAGGTCGACTACGGGGCCGGCGAGGCTGCCGGCACCGGCATGGTGCTGAGCTCGGACGGCACCGTGGTGACCAACCACCACGTCGTCGAGGGCAGCACTCAGGTCGAGGTGACCGACCCGGCAACCGACCGGACCTACCTGGCCGACGTGGTCGGCTATGAGCCGGAGACCGACGTCGCCGTCCTCAAGCTGCAGGACGCGGCGGGACTGGCCACCATCACCACCGACACCACCCCCGTCCGTGAGGGCGACAAGGTGACCGCGGTCGGCAACTCCAACGGCCGCGGCGTGCTGACCGCCGCCGACGGTCGGGTCACCGATCTCGGCGCCAACATCACGGTCTCCGACGACAGTGGCCGGCCGCAGCCGTTGACCGACCTGATCGAGATCGACGCCACCGTCGTCCCGGGTGACTCCGGCGGCGCGCTGCTCGACAGCGACGGCGAGGTGATCGGCATGAACGTCGCGGCCGATGCCGCCGGCACCACCGGCTACGCCATCCCGATCAGCACGGTGCTGGGGCTGACCGACCAGATCCTGGCCGGTGACGACTCCGGAGCGGTCGCCCTGGGCTACGGGCCCGCGCTGGGACTTCAGCTGTCCGACCGGAACGGCGACCTGCTGGTCCTGGGCGTCGTGGACGGCGGCGCCGCCGACCAGGCCGGGGTGACCCGCGGCTCCATCATCACCGCCCTGGACGGACGGCGGGTGACCAGCTACGCCGACCTCGTCCAGCGCCTCGGCGACCACAACCCCGGTGACAGCGTGCAGCTGACCTGGCTCGACGCCGACGGCAGCCACACCGCCACCACCACGCTGGGCCGCGCCCCGCTGGCCTGACCCTCGCCGGCGGGGACGGTTCACACCGACCGTCCCCGCCGCCCTGCCGGTTGACCTTCAAGGAGAGGCATGACCACGCTCGGACTGGCCGCAGCCGACCTGATCGCCATCACACTGCTGGTCTTCCCGCTGTACTTCCGGCGCCACCGCCGCCGCGACCTGGTGGTCGCCTTCCTGGTGGTCAACGTCGGGGTGCTGGCGGTGACCCTGGTGCTGGCCGGGGCCGACGCCGGCCTCGGGCTGGGCCTGGGCCTGTTCGGGGTGTTGTCCATCATCCGGCTGCGGTCCACCGAGATCAGCCAGCGGGAGGTCGCCTACTACTTCGCCGCACTCGCGCTCGGCCTGGTCGCCGGGCTGGGGACCACCATCGGCCTCCCGGCGGCGCTCGGGCTGCTGGCGCTCATCGTGGGGACGCTGTGGATCGGCGACCACCCGCGGCTGCTGCGCCGGGCCCGCCAGCAGACGATCACCCTCGACCGGGCGATCAGCAGCGAGGCCGAGCTGCGAAACGAACTCTCAGACCTGCTGGGCGCGACCGTGGACGCGGTCGACGTCCGGCAACTCGACCTGGTGCGTGACCTGACCGTCGTCGACGTTCGGTACCACGCACCGAGGGCCGCCGCGGAAAGGGGCCGCGGTGGCAACAACGGGGGCGGGCCGTCCGGGATCAGGTTCGGGGGAACTCAGGCGACCGGACAGCCCGTCCCCTCGGCAGCGCCGGCGGTGATCACCCGATGACGGCCCTGCCAGTCGAGCGGTTCGACACCCTCGGCCTGGCGGAACTCACCGCCGGCGCCGAGCTGCTGACCCGGGTCGACCGCAAGTACGTGCTGCCGGTCGACCAGGCCGCCGCCCTGCTCGCCGGGCTCGACCCCCGCACCCGGGTGCTGGCGATCGACGGCCGGCGCCGCTTCCACTACGAGTCGAACTACTTCGACACCGCCGACCTGCTGAGCTACCGGCAGTCCGCGCTGCGGCGGCGGCACCGCTTCAAGGTGCGCACCCGCTGCTACCTCGACACCGGGGACGCCTTCCTGGAGGTGAAGACCCGCGACCCACGCGGCACCACCGTGAAGGACCGCATCCCCCATGACCCCGACCGCCTCGACCGGCTCACCGAGGCCGGCCGGGAGTTCGCCGGCCAGACCTTGGCCGCCCGCGGACACGACCACCGGATCGCCGCCGGGCTCGACCCGAGCCTGGTCACCCGGTACCGGCGGGTCACCTTGCTGCCGCCCGAACCCGGGGTCCGGGTGACCGTCGACACCGACCTACTCTGGAATTACCGTCGCATCGCCCTCGCCGTGTCCGACCTGGTCATCATCGAGACCAAGGCCGGCTCCCGCCCCTGTCACGTGGACCGGCTGCTGTGGCGCGCCGGGCACCGCCCGGCCGCGATCAGCAAGTACGGCACCGGCCTCGCCGCGCTGCGCGGTGACCTGCCCGCCAACAAGTGGACCCGCGTCCTGAACAACCACTTCCGCCTCGCCGCCAAGGAGACCCCATGCGCCGCCTGAGCCTCAGCCTCGCCGCCGTGGCCACCGCCGCCGCCCTGACCGGGTGCAGCGTGACCTCGCCGGTGACCAGCACCACCGCCGACCCGACCCCGTCCGCGACCTCCTCCGGGGCGGCCGCGCTCACCCCCGAGGCGGTCCTGGCCGCCAACGAGAACGCGACCACGGTGAACGAGGACGAGTGGTCGATGCAGGACGCCGTGGAGGTGAAGCTGAATGGCTCCACCGCCACCAGCCAGGCGTCCGGAGTCTCGGTGAAGGACGGCACCGTGACCATCTCCGCCGCCGGCGTCTACCGACTCACCGGGAAGCTCTCCGGCCAGGTGGTGGTCGACGCACCCGAGGACGCTCTGGTCGTCCTCGTGCTGGACGGCGCCACCATCCACAGCCAGACGAACGCCGCGATCTCCGTCCTGAAGGCGGACGATGTGGCCGTCCACCTGGCCGAGGGCAGCACCAACGCGCTCTCCGACACCACCAGCTACGCAGCCGACGCCGACGTCAACGCTGCCCTGTTCAGCGAGGCCGACCTCACCATCAGCGGCACCGGCTCGCTGAAGGTCACCGGCAACGGCAACGATGGCATCACCAGTGAGGACGACCTGGCGATCCTGTCCGGCAACCTCACCGTCACCGCGGTCGACGACGGCCTGCGCGGCAAGGACTCCCTCACCGTCAAGGGCGGCACCATCGCGGTGACCGCCGGCGGCGACGGGTTCAAGGCCGACAACGAGGACGAGGAGACCCGCGGCTACCTCGACATCCAGGCCGGGACGGTCTCGATCGCGGCCACCAGCGACGCGATGGACGCGGTCACTGACCTGGTCGTGACCGGTGGAGAGGTGACGGTGACCCGCTCGGAGGAGGGCTTCGAGGCTGCGCAGCTGCTGATCGCCGGCGGCACCGTCGACATCACCGCCACCGATGACGCCCTCAACGCCACCACCGGTACGGGGGAATCGATGCAGGCCGACCCGGGCGCGATCCTGGTGATCTCCGGCGGAACCGTCACCCTGGACGCCGAAGGCGACGGGCTCGACTCCAACGGCGACGCCCTGATCATCGGCGGTACGGTCACCGTCTACGGACCGACCCGGGGCGGCAACGGCGCCCTGGACACCAACGGCTCGCTGCAGGTCAGCGGCGGCACGCTGGTCGCGTTCGACAGCGGCGGGATGACCGAGTCACCCGACGCAGCCTCTCCCCAGGGGTGGCTCACCGCCATGATCGACGGTGCCGCCGGCGACACCGTCCGGGTGACCGACGAGTCCGGCCGGACTGTGGCCGAGGTGTCCACACGCAAGGCATTCGCCGCCGTGACCTACTCCTCACCCGAGATCAGCTCCGGGGCCAGCTACACCGTCACCACCGGCGGGGCCAGCGCGACGGTCACCGCCGGGAAGTCCGTCGGGGGCTTCGGCCCCGGGCCGGGCGGGGGCGGGCCCGGCGGGGAACCGCCGGCCGGCGAACGCCACCCCTGACCAGCCGTTTCAGGCGTTCTCAGCCGGGTACCCCGGCTGCATGAGTGGACAGACCGTCAGCGTCGTGGTGACAGTCGAGGCCCCCGTCGAGCGGGTGTGGCAGGCACTGACCGACCCCGCGATCGTCCAGCAGTACTTCTTCGGGACCCGGATGGAGACCACCTGGGAGCCAGGCAGCCCGATCACCTGGTCCGGCGACTTCGGGGGCAAGTCCTACGCCGATCACGGCGAGGTGGTGGAGGTGGTGCCGCTCGAGCGGCTGGTGGTCACCCACTTCAGCCCGCTGACGGGCCAGGACGACGTACCGGAGAACTATCACCGCCTCGAGTACCGCCTGCAGCGCCTCGGCGACCGGACGCTGCTCACCCTGGACCAGGACAACACCCCCGAGGGTTCCGAGGAGGAGTTCCGCGCCAACTGGCAGCAGATGCTGGCCGGGCTCAAGGACGTGGTCGAGCGGGCCTGAGGGTACCGCCCGGTCAGCCCCCGCCCGAGGGTCAGGGCGAGAACAGCAGGGTGAGCCCGCCCACGGTGTAGCCCACCATCACCAGCAGCAGCGGCACCTGCCCGCTGACGGCACGGGCCGCGGGCAGCCGGGCGATCGCCAGGTCGTGCGCGAGCAGCACCCCGAGCAGGTGGCCTCCCACGATGGCGAACAGCTGGATCAGGGCGGTCGCGGTGGGGTTCTCCAGCCACAGCTGGGCGATCCCGGCCTCGGCGGTCCCGAACAGGTTCCAGCCCAGCGCCAGCGGGTCGGACAGCAGCCCCGCCGTCCGCTGACCCTCCAGGACGAGCAGACTCAGGTAGTGGCCCAGGGTGTAGCCGACCACGATCGGGGCGACGCTGGCGGCCATCACGTCCGCCGCCAGCCCACGCACCCCGAGAAGGAACGTGGCCGCCACCACGGCGATCATGCCGAGCAGGCCCAGCGTCCCCCACAACTCGGCGGGCAGCTCGGAGGTCTGCACCATCCGGATCCAGCCGGTGGTGGCACCGAAGGAGTCGAAGGCGGTACCGCCCAGCAGCACCACGACGACGGCCGCCGTCCCGGCCGGATGCGGCCCGGCTGCGACATTGTGCAGCGGGTTGACCAGCCCGAGCTGACCCTCGCCCCGCCGCCACGGCGACAGCCGGGCGACCAGGTTCGCCACCGCCTCGAACGGGTCGGCAGCCGCAATCCACGCCCCGCCCCAGACCAGGGCGCCACCGAGCACCCAGACCAGCCAGGCGCCCGCCCAGGCCTGCAGCACCGGCAGCGAGTTGTTGCCCGGCTGCACCAGT
>ERZ857984.2662-NODE-2662-length-10296-cov-12.103310_pt1 | contig 10296 bp, 9 predicted proteins | sample MGYA00519914_ERZ857984 | MGnify/ENA primary metagenome ERZ857984 (study PRJEB31778, sample SAMEA3449417) | human gut metagenome | biome: human gut; feature: human-associated habitat; material: faeces | place: United Kingdom | collected 2010/2012 ... | reverse complement strand
CCACGCAGTATCTCGGCCTGCCCGCGGTGGTGGGCGTGCTGGTGGCCATGGTGGCCTGCACGGCGCTGGGCGTGACCATCGAGCGCCTGGCCTACCGCCCCCTGCGGCAGGCGGCCTCTTTGGCCATTTCCAGGCGCGTCGCGCCCGCATCGTCCGCCATGGAGCCGGATTTGTCGATCACGAGCAGCAGCGCCAGCGAGGGCAGATCCGCCTGGTTGCGCACATCCGCCGTCACGGGCAGGATTTCTTCCAGCGCGCTGCCGCGGTACCCGCCGGGCGCGAAGCTGTCATCGCCGCCGAACACGCACAATCCGCGCCCCAGCGTGCGCACGTAGGAAGTGAGCGCCGCCAGCTGGTCTTCGCCGATGGCGGACGCGTTCACATTCACCAGCGCTATGGCGTCGTAGGCCATAAGCGCCTCCGCCGAAGCGGCCAGATACGCCGGCGCAACCACTTCGCAGCGCATGCCGGCGGCGGCGAGCATTTCCTCAAGTTGCGCGGCTTCGCCGCTCTTGCCCTCCACCAGCAGCACCACTTCCTTGAAGCCGCCCGCGGCGCCGTCCGACGAGGAGGTGATTTCGTAGCGCCAGCCTTTCGACTCGATGTATTTGGTGTACATGCGCAGCAGGTCGCCGGCGAAGAGTGCGGCCTCGTCGCCGCCCGTGCCGCCGCGGATCTCGACAATGGCATTCTTCGAGTCCTGCGGGTCCTTCGGGATGAGCAGCAGCTTGATCTGCTCCTCGAGTTCGGCGATCTGCGGTTCGAGTTCGGCGATCATCTCGCGGGCCATCTCGCGCATCTCCTCGTCCTTGTCGTTGGCGTAGGTGTCCTTGGCCTCGGCGAGGTTCGCCAGGGCCGTGCGGTAACGCTCCGAGGTCTCGATGATCGGTTCGAGTTCCTTGTACTCCTTGGTGAGCTGCACGAACTGCTTGACGTCGGCGATCACTTCGGGGTCGGTGAGCTTCTGCCCGGTCTCCTCGTACTTGAGCTTCAGACCGTCGAGGCGGTTCAATATGGAGTTGTCTGCCATAAAAGTGGAATGATTCGTTTTTTGTTTTGGGGCAAAGATACGGAAAATGCGCGAAGAATGAAAAACCCGCCGTGCGATTATTCGTTCTGCCGGGAGAGGCGCCCGAGCCAGTCGAGCACCGCCTGCTGCCACGCCTCGCGGTAGCGGAAGTCGGAGCGGATGCCCCATCCGTGGCCCCCTTCGGGGTAGATGTGCATCGAGGCGTCGATGCCGTGCTCCTTGAGTGAGCGGTAGTACTCCGTGGCATTGACCGGCGGAACCGTGCGGTCGTCGTCCGAGAGCAGCAGCAGGGTCGGCGGCGTTGCCGGCGTGACGCGCCGCTGCAGTGAGTAGGCCTCGCTGTCGGTCCGGCTGCGTGCTGCGCCCAACAGGTTGTCGAACGATCCGCGGTGGCAGCGGCCCTCTTCGGCCGTGATGACCGGGTAGAAGAGGATCGAGAAGGCGGGGCGGCGTGATCCGATCGTCGATGCCATGGCCGCGAGATGCCCTCCGGCCGAGAAACCTGCGATGCCCACCTCTTCAGCCGTGAAACCTTCGGCTCCGGGGACTTCGCCCGAGAGGATGCGGAGCGCCTGCACGGCATCCTCGAGCGGTACTTCGGGGTGGCCGTTGGGCATCCGGTACTTGAGTACGGCGGCCGTGATCCCGTGTGCGGCAAACCATTTGGCCACGTCGTAGCCTTCGTAGTCCATGCAGAGCAGCCGGTAGCCGCCGCCCGGGCAGATGACGACTCCCTGTCCGGTGGCTGTTGCGGGGTCGGCCGGGAAGATGTAGAGTTCGGCCTGAGACGTGTCGGCGATGCGGTCCCTTTCGGGTTCCGTTTCGGGGGTCGTGATGCCGTTGGAGTGGGGTGCGGTGCGGTTGTCCCAGATCCGCACCGTGGCGGCCTGCCCGTAGTCGCGGGCTGTGACTGCGGCCGTCAGCAGCGAGAGTGCTGCTGCCAGCAGGGTCTTGTGTTTCATCTTGGTTCGTTATTTCAGGAATCCGCCCGGTCGGGAGGGATCCCGATCGGGCGGAAACGGTTCATGACGGGCGTTGCGCCGGATCAGATCACGATGTTGATGATCTTGCCCGGGACGACGATCACTTTCTTCGGAGCCTTGCCGTCGAGCCATTTCTGCGCTTCGGGGGCCTGTACGACGTCGGCCTGGATCTCGGACGGGACCATGGCCGTCGGGTACTCCTTCTTGAAGCGCAGCTTGCCGTTGATCGATACGGGGTATTCGAACGAGTTCTGCACGAGGTACTTCTCGTCGCATGCGGGGTAGCTGGCGTCGCAGATCGATCCGGTATGGCCGAGCGCCTCCCACAACTCCTCGGCGATGTGCGGCGCGAAGGGGGCCAGCAACACCGTGAGGGGTTCGAGGATGGCGCGCTTCGAGCAGTCGCCCAGTTCGTTGAGGCAGATCATGAAGGCCGCCACGGAGGTGTTGAACGAGAAGTTCTCGATGTCGTCGGTCACCTTGCGGATCGTCTTGTGCAGCGTGCGGAGCTCCTTCTCCGTGGGAGCCTCGTCCGTCACGACAAGCCGCCCGTCGCGGTCGAAGAAGAGGCGCCAGAAGCGACGCAGGAACTTGTGTACGCCGTCGATGCCGTTCGTGTCCCAGGGCTTCGACTGCTCGAGCGGCCCGAGGAACATCTCGTACATGCGCAGCGTGTCGGCGCCGTAGTTCTCGACGATGTAGTCGGGATTGACGACGTTGAACATCGATTTCGACATCTTCTCGATGGCCCAGCCGCAAATGTACTTGCCGTCCTCGAGGATGAACTCGGCATCCTTGAAGTCGGGCATCCAGCGGCGGAAGGCCTCCAGGTCGAGGATGTCGTTCCGGACGATGTTCACATCGACGTGGATCTCCTGCGTCTCATACTGGTCGCGGAGGCCGAGCGAGACGAACTTGTTGGTCCCGACGACGCGGTAGACAAAGTTCGAGCGGCCCTGGATCATGCCCTGATTGACGAGTTTGCGGAAGGGCTCCGCCTCGCAGACATACCCCAGGTCGTAGAGGAACATGTTCCAGAAACGCGAGTACATCAGGTGTCCCGTGGCATGCTCGATGCCGCCGACGTAGAGATCGACGCTGCGCCAGTATTCGTCCGCTTCACGGCCGACGAGCGCCTTGTCGTTGTGGGGATCCATGTAGCGCAGGTAGTAGGCCGACGAGCCGGCAAATCCGGGCATCGTCGAGAGCTCGTAGGGATATCCCTCGGGGGTGCACCAACCCTTGACGCGGGCCAGGGGCGGTTCGCCCTCGGCCGTGGGTCCGAAGTTTTCGATCGGCGGCAGCTCGAGGGGCAACTGCTCCTCGGAGAGCGGGCAGGCCGTGTCGCCCTTGTAGTAGATCGGGAAGGGTTCGCCCCAGTAGCGCTGGCGCGAGAAGATGGCGTCGCGCAGGCGGTAATTGACCAGCCGCTTGCCCAGGCCGCGGCGCTCGACCTCGTCGAACATCCGGGTGATGGCCTCCTTGACGTCCATGCCGTTGAGGAAGTCCGAGTTGATCATCCGCCCGGACTTGGCGTCATAGGACTCCTTCTCGATGTCGCCTCCCTCGACCACCGGGACGATCTCCAGCCCGAAATGGCGGGCGAAGGCGTAGTCGCGCGAGTCGTGGGCCGGAACGGCCATGATGGCCCCCGTGCCGTAGCCGGCGAGCACGTAGTCCGAGACGTAGATCGGAATGGCGCGTCCCGTGAAGGGGTTGATGGCGTAGGAGCCTGTAGCCACGCCACTCACGCGCCGCGTCTCGGCGATGCGCTCGCGCTCGGACCGCTTGCGGGCCTGGGCGATGTACTCCTCGACGGCATTGCGGTTCTCTGCCGTGGTGAGCTCGCCGACCCATTCGTGCTCGGGAGCGATGACCATGAACGTCACGCCGAAGATCGTGTCGGGGCGTGTGGTGAAGATCTCCAGTTTGCGCTCCGAACCCTGGATGTCGAAGAAGACCTGGGCGCCGACCGAGCGGCCGATCCAGTTGCGCTGGATCTCCTTGAGCGAGTCGCTCCACTCGAGGCTGTCGAGTCCGTCGAGCATCCGCTGCGCATAGGCCGTCACGCGCAGCAGCCACTGCTTCATGCGCTTCTGCTCCACGGGGTAGCCTCCGCGCACCGAGAGCCCGTCGCGCACCTCGTCGTTCGCGAGCACCGTGCCCAGTTTCGGACACCAGTTCACCATCGTGTCGGCCCGGTAGGCGAGGCGGTAGTTCTGCAGCACCTGCTCGCGGCGCGCCTCGTCCCATGCGTTCCACTCTTCGGCCGTGAAGTGCAGCTCCTGCGTCGAGGCGGCATCGAGCCCCTCGGTGCCCCTCTCGGCGAAGGCGGCCTTCAGTTCCTCGATCGGACGGGCCTTTTGAAGACGGTTGTCGTAGTAGTGGGCGAACATCTCGAGGAAGGCCCACTGTGTCCATTTATAATAGGAGGGGTCGCACGTGCGCACCTCGCGGTCCCAGTCGAACGAAAAGCCGATCTTGTCGAGCTGCTCGCGGTAACGGGCGATGTTGCGCTCGGTCGTCACGGCGGGGTGCTGCCCCGTCTGGATGGCATATTGCTCGGCCGGCAGACCGAAGGCGTCGTAGCCCATCGGGTGGAGGACATTGAATCCCTTGAGCCGCTTGTAGCGCGAGTAGATGTCCGAGGCGATGTAGCCCAGCGGATGGCCGACATGCAGGCCTGCCCCCGAGGGGTAGGGGAACATGTCGAGCACGTAGAATTTGGGGCGCGAGGGGTCCACCTCGACGCGGTAGGTCTTCCGCTCTCTCCAGCGTTGCTGCCATTTGGATTCGATCTCCTTGAAATTGTATTCCATATCTCGTTTCGGTTTATTGTCGATTTTCCCGCAAAATTAAGGAAAACTTTTCGGATTTTGCGCTTTTCGGGGGCTTATTCCCCGATAAAAGGGGTGGATTGCATGCTGTTCCGCTTCCGGTGCCTGCAGCCGGCCTCCCGGCCCGGCTTTTGCACGGCTCTGCATGGCTGTTTGCCGCCGGTCCCGGGACGGGCGGCGGGTGGGGCCGCGGCGCCTTTTTGTCATCTTGTGCGCCCTCTGGCGGCAGAGCTTTGGAAAAATGCGGCGCGGACTTCGGCGGGCAGATGCTTTTCGTGAGGCTGCCGCCCGGATATAGGGATAACCTATTGGTATATAAAAAATAACGATTTGACAAATCGATCCTGTTGTATTACCTTTGCTGATGGAAAACAAAAACAGTATTAAAAATAACTATTAACAACTTAAATTTTACTACTATGAAAACGATGGATTATCTGCACCTGAATGCGTCGGCCGTCAATGGCGTTGTAAACTCGCTGAAGAGCCTTTTGGCCGACTATCAGATCTTCTACGCCAACCTGCGCGGACTGCATTGGAATATTCGTGGACGGGCCTTCTTCGTCCTGCATGCCAAGTTCGAGGAGCTCTACGACAATGCGGCTGCCAAGGTCGATGAACTGGCCGAGCGGATCCTGATGCTGGGCGGCGAGCCCGAGAACCGTTTCAGCGAGTACCTCAAGACGGCGCGGCTGCAGGAGGTTTCCGGAGTTTCGTGCCCCGATGAGGCGGTGAAACTCGTACTCGAGAGCCTCGGCCATCTGATCAGCGAGGAGCGCAAGCTGCTCTCCGAGGCGTCGGAGGCCGGCGACGAGACAACCGTGGCGCTGATGAGTGACTACCTCCGTGAGCAGGAAAAGTTGGTTTGGATGCTGGTGGCCTCTTCCGATTGTGATTGCGCCAAGTGATTGCCTGACTGAGGTTGGTGGGACCGGGGTTTTGCGACCCCGGTCTTTTTTTGTCCGTAGCTTGCGTCAAGACGGTGCGGGCTGGGGCGACGGGCGGTTCCCGGGTTTGACCTGCAGACGGCGGAGCGGCCGACGGCGTGTTGCGGCGTTGCCCGGACCGGTGGTATCGTATTGTCGGTATCGGCTTCCGGATCAGTCGGTTGCATCGGGACTCCGGTTGTGCAGGTGCCTGCCGCAGCCTTGTTGCGGCAATTTGCGGCAACGTGTGACAACCCGCTGAGAAAAAGCCGGTTAAAACATCATGTATAAATAAATGCTTATTTGTTTTTAGGAACGATAAGAAATAAGTATCGATAAAGGCGCAAAATGCCCGAAAATCACGAAAAAAGAGGTGCATATATATTGTAATTCCAAAAAAATGCGTACCTTTGCAGTCCATTTTGGACAATGGAGATAGATTTTTTAACCATTAAAGGACAGTTTAAGAAATGCCAACTATTCAACAGTTAGTGAGAAACGGTCGAGTAAGCATGGAGGACAAGTCGAAGTCCCCGGCACTCGCAGCGTGCCCTCAGCGTCGCGGCGTTTGTACCCGTGTGTACACGACGACCCCGAAGAAGCCTAACTCGGCCATGCGTAAGGTGGCGCGTGTCCGCCTGACCAACGGCAAAGAGGTCAATGCCTACATCCCGGGCGAAGGCCACAACCTGCAGGAGCACTCTATCGTGCTCGTCCGCGGCGGTCGTGTGAAGGACCTCCCCGGTGTACGTTACCACCTCGTGCGCGGTGCGCTCGACTCGGCCGGTGTGGACGGTCGTCGCCAGCGTCGTTCGAAGTACGGCGCCAAGCGTCCCAAGGCCGGCAAATAGTCTAACGAGAAACATTTAATTCGAACATTTATTTAGAGCAATGAGAAAAGCTAAGCCAAAGAAGCGAATTCTACTTCCGGATCCGAAGTTCGGAGACGTGGCCGTGACCCGTTTCGTGAACAACCTTATGCTGGATGGTAAGAAGAGTATTGCCTACACGATCTTCTACGACTCGCTGGAGATCGTCGGCAAGAAGATGAAGGATGCTGATAAATCTCCGCTGGAAATCTGGAAACAGGCCCTCGAGAACATCACGCCTCAAGTCGAAGTGAAGTCGAAGCGTATCGGTGGCGCCACCTTCCAGGTACCTATGGAGGTTCGTCCGGAGCGCAAGATCTCTATTTCCATGAAGAACCTTGTCCTCTATTCCCGTAAGCGCGCCGGCAAGACGATGGCTGACAAGCTCGCAGCAGAGATAATCGACGCCTACAACCAGCAGGGTGCCGCCTTCAAGCGCAAGGAGGAGATGCACCGCATGGCAGAGGCCAACAAGGCATTCGCACACTTCAGATTCTAAAACAAGGACACAGAGATGGCAACCAGAGATTTACATTATACTCGCAATATCGGTATCATGGCGCACATCGATGCCGGTAAGACCACCACGTCCGAGCGAATCCTTTTCTACACGGGTAAGACCCACAAGATCGGCGAGGTGCACGAGGGTGGCGCCACCATGGACTGGATGGTCCAGGAGCAGGAGCGCGGTATCACCATCACCTCGGCCGCAACGACCGCCTTCTGGCATTACAAGGACCACCAGTATCAGATCAACCTGATCGATACCCCGGGACACGTCGATTTCACGGTCGAGGTGGAGCGTTCGCTGCGCGTGCTCGACGGTGCGATCGCCACGTTCTGCGCCGTAGGCGGCGTGGAGCCCCAGTCGGAGACCGTATGGCGTCAGGCCGACAAGTACAATGTTCCCCGTATCGGTTACGTCAATAAGATGGACCGCACGGGCGCCGACTTCCTCTCGGTCTGCGCGCAGATCAAGGAGCATTTCGGTGCAACGGCTCTGCCGGTGGTTCTCCCGATCGGTGCCGAGGACAAGTTCGAAGGTCTCGTAGACCTTATTTATAATAACGCGATCTATTACTTCGACGACAAGACCGTTCGCGACAACTTCGAGCTGCGCGAGATTCCCGAGTCGATGAAGGCCGAGGCCGCCGAGTGGCGTGCGAAGCTCATCGAGGAGGTTGCCTCGACGGATGATGCCCTGATGGAGAAGTTCTTCGAGGATCCCGATTCGATCACCCCCGACGAACTGCTCGCCGCTATCCGCAAGGCCACGATCTCGATGCAGATCGTTCCGATGCTCTGCGGCTCGTCGTTCCACAACAAGGGCGTGCAGAAGCTGCTCGACTACGTGATGGCTTTCCTTCCCTCGCCGCTGGACGTTCCCGCTGTTACGGGTACGAACCCCAAGACCGAGGAGGTGGAGACCCGTCAGGCTTCGGAGGACGAGCCCTTCTGCGGTCTGGCGTTCAAGATCGCAACCGACCCCTTCGTGGGCCGTCTGGCATTCGTGCGCGTTTATTCGGGCAAACTCGATGCCGGTTCCTACGTGCTCAACGCCCGCAGCGGCAAGCGCGAGCGTATCAGCCGTCTCTATCAGATGCACGCCAACAAGCAGAACCCGATGGAGACTGTCAGCGCCGGTGACATCTGCGCCGCTGTCGGCTTCAAGGAGATCCGCACGGGCGATACGCTCTGCGCCGAGAACGCCCCGATCGTCCTCGAGCAGATGACCTTCCCCGAGCCGGTGATCGGTCTGGCCGTAGAGCCCAAGACGCAGAAGGACCTCGACAAGCTCGGCATCGCCCTGGCGAAGCTGGCCGAAGAGGACCCCACCTTCACGGTTCATACCGACGAGGATTCGGGCCAGACCGTGATCAGCGGTATGGGTGAGCTCCACCTCGACATCATCGTGGACCGTCTGCGTCGCGAGTTCGGTGTGGAGATCAACCAGGGTGCTCCCCAGGTGAACTACAAGGAGTCGCTTACCAAGACGATCCAGCACCGCGAGGTCTTCAAGAAGCAGACCGGTGGTCGTGGTAAGTTTGCCGACATCATCTTCGAGATCGGTCCCGCCGAGGACGGCAAGATGGGCCTTACGTTCGTCGATGAGGTCAAGGGCGGTAACATTCCCAAGGAGTTCATCCCCTCGGTTCAGAAGGGCTTCGAGTCGGCCATGGCTAACGGTGCACTGGCAGGCTATCCGATGGACTCGATGAAGATTACGCTCAAGGACGGTTCGTTCCACCCGGTGGACTCCGACCAGCTGTCGTTCGAAATCGCTGCCCGCAACGGTTACCGCAACGCCGCTCCCAAGGCCGGTTCGGTGATCCTCGAGCCCGTGATGTCCGTGGAGGTCGTAACCCCCGAGGAGAACATGGGCGACATCATCGGCGACCTGAACAAGCGCCGCGGTCAGATCACCGGCATGGAGTCGAAGGGCACCGCCCGTGTGGTCAAGGCCAAGGTTCCCCTGTCGGAGATGTTCGGCTACGTGACCGTGCTCCGTACGATCTCGTCGGGCCGCGCCACTTCGTCGATGGAGTTCTCGCACTTCGAGGAGGTTCCTGCCAACCTGGCCAAGGAGATCATCGAGAAAGCGAGTGGTAAACGTAAGGATATAGAATAAGCAAACGATATGAACCAGAAGATTAGAATCAAGTTAAAGTCATTCGATCACAATCTCGTGGACAAGTCGGCCGAGAAGATTGTGAAGACCGTGAAGAGTACGGGCGCCGTTGTGAGCGGCCCCGTGCCCCTTCCCACGCACAAGCAGATTTTCACGGTGAACCGCTCGACCTTCGTGAACAAGAAGGCCCGCGAGCAGTTCCAGCTCTGCACCTTCAAGCGTATCCTCGACATCTACTCGTCGACGCCCAAAACGATCGACGCGCTGATGAAACTGGAGCTTCCCTCGGGTGTGGAGGTAGAGATCAAGGTGTGATCGGACAGGACGTCTGCCGGTTTTCCGAGCTGTAACCCGGGTTTCTTCGAAAGAAGGAACCGGGGGCGGGTCGGCTCGGCGAGCGTTGCCCCGGGCAGGGGAACGGGAGCGGGGCAAGACGACGGGAACCGGAGGTGATTGATTATATATAGTGTACCAACCGTGCGGAGCGCACGCCATCTCCCTCCCCGAGGGAGGGCCGGGATGGGATCAGAATTGCAAACGCCGCCACAGGCGGCGAGAACGGCTCGCCGGGATGAAAGACAAATGTGAAAAGTACATACAGACAACATAAAATATCGTTCAATGTTCGATAAGTTTTCCGAACGCCATATCGGCGTCAGCAACGAAAAAGACCTGAAGGCCATGCTCGATGTGATCGGCGTGAAATCCGTCGATGAACTCATCTCGCAGGTGATCCCCCAATCCATCCGGCTCCGCAAACCGCTCGCGCTGCCCGCCGAGGGGATGAGCGAATACGAATTCGCGGCGCACATCCGCGAGCTTGCCGACCGCAACCAGCCCTACCGCTCGTTCATCGGCATGGGCTACTACCCCTCGGCCGTCCCGGCCGTCGTGACGCGCAACGTCTTCGAGAACCCCGCCTGGTACACCTCCTACACGCCCTATCAGGCCGAGATTTCGCAGGGACGCCTCGAAGCGCTGCTGAACTTCCAGACGGCCGTGATTTCGCTCACGGGCATGGA